>VFSW01004944.1_pt1 | contig 19857 bp, 22 predicted proteins | sample 5358111 | NCBI WGS metagenome assembly VFSW01 (sample SAMN11554181, study PRJNA540505) | mine drainage metagenome | isolation source: sediment from site ElyBrook_90M | place: USA: Ely Copper Mine, Vershire, VT | collected 2017 | reverse complement strand
ATTCAGGACAAGCGCGGTTCATGGAAGAAGCGACGCGGCTCGCTATCGAGTCGGTAGAAAAAGGTTGGGGCGGCCCGTTCGGTGCCGTCATCGTCAAAAACGGCGAGATCATCGGACGCGGGCAGAACCGCGTTCTCCTCACCGGATGCCCCGTCTATCACGCCGAGGTTACGGCAATCATCGATGCGAGCGCTCGCTTGAATCCTAAAGCCCTGTTGGGAAGCGAGTACGGCGCTGGCACCATGCTGCAGATGATCCCGCGTCCGCCGGGCTCACCGGATCTCGTGCCCGAGCGCGCGCAGATGCTCAAGGGCACTGAGATCTACATCAATGGAGCGCCGTGCCCCATGTGCATGAGTGCCATCTACTGGTCGCGCATTGATCATTTATACTTCGGTGCAAGCCTCGCTGACACGAACAAGATCGGTTTCGACGACGCGTTCCAATACGAGGACTTCAAGCGCCCGTGGACCGACCGTAAGGCCATCAAAGTTACGCCAAACTTCGAGCGTGACATCGGATTAAAAGCCTACAAAGCGTGGATCGACAAAAAAGACCGCCATCCGTATTAATACGAAAGACCCGGCATCGCTGCCGGGTCTTTTAACTCTAACGCTCCGCGCGCAAAGCTGCGCCATGTCACGTTCAGCGATCTGCGTCATTCATTTACCACCCTTGCGCTACAATCGGGTGGAGATCTGAAGACAGTATCGGACGCTCTAGGCCATTCCGTAATCTCGACAACGTCCAAACCTAACCGCACTCGGTCGAAAGCAGACAACCTTCGCGACGTCCGTGCCTCAACGGTGCCACGCCTTGCAAGTTGCAAAAGAAAGCCCCGTGTTAACGGGGCTGACATGGTAGCGCTAACGGGAATCGAACTCTCTAAGTGGGGTCCCGGCAGTTCCCGAGCGTTACCAAAAACCCGAAATTGCGAGGGATTCCGCTTCGCCCGGCTCCCTGCTCTACCGGCCAAACCCGCCCGTTGCTGCCCCGTCCGTTAGACGAATGTTAGACGGGCCGCTGATTAACGGGTGCGGCTCATGCGCGTTGCGCGGTCGTTCCGCCACTCATGCGCGCGGGTGGGTCCTCTCGAAAGTCGCCTGCTGGTGCTCGAGCGACACATTAACGTAGACGTCCGTCGACGCGATGTTCGAATGTCCAAGCAGATCCTTGACCGTCACAATGTCGGAACCGTGCTGAATCATATGAGTCGCAAAACTATGCCGGAGCGTCAGCGGCGTAATGTGTTTGACGAGCCCCGAGGCTTCGCGGATCTGCTTGAAAATGACCCATAGTTGGCGCGGTTGCAGTCGCTTGCCGCGATTCGTCGCAAAGAGGGGATCAGTAGGCGCTGCGTTGCGGAGCGCCAGGTATTCCTGAATTGCTTTGATCGAATGCGACCCGAGGCAAACGGCGCGCTCTTTGTTCCTTTTCCTATAACACGCATTATCCGGCTGTCGGCATCCACGTCGGCTACGTTGATACCGCAGACCTCGGCGCAAGAAACAGCAGACGACGCAACGGAATCCCGAGCACAAGGTCTTCCCGTATCTCTTGCGCGGCGTAACGATCGACAAGCCGAATCAGGTCTGGGCCGCCGACATCACCTATATCCCGATGGCGCGCGGCTTCCTATATCTCTTTGCTGTTCTCGATTGGGCAACGCGCCGCGTTCTGGCCTGGCGCCTCTCGAATAAGCGGTACGCGAAGCCGCTGAACGCTACGGAAAACCGGAGATCTTCAATACCGATCAGGGCAGCCAGTTCACCAGCGGCGACTTCGTCGCGCTCATAACCGAAGAACTCGGCGCTCGGCTCAGCATGGATGGGAGGGGCGCCTGGCGAGACAATGTTTTCGTGGAGCGATTCTGGTGGACGTCGGCGGAGCTGATCGCGCAGTTGCCGCGCTCCCATGTGCGGAAAGTCGGTATGGATGCGATCGATCTCGCGCATGAGTTCGAGATCGGCTTTTGAGGGGCCGACCGGAACATAATAGAGCGAGCCGCGAGAAAGGTCGAGCAACTGGGCTTGGCGCGTCAGCGAGAGATCGTGATTGCGATCGATCACCGCCTTGCGCTCGGACCGCCCATTCGCCCGAGCGTTTTTTGTAAAAAATCGTTCTCCAGCGTGAGCTGACCGATCTTTGCGTGGAGTTTCTCGACGTCCACCTCCTCGGTCTTCACGCTCGTACCGTCAAACGCCGACACGGCGTTTTCGAGCAGTTGCGTCTTCCATTGCGTGATGAGGTTGGGGTGGATGTCGAACTTCTTGGCCAGCTCGGCCATCGTCAATTCGCCGCGAAGGGCGAGCAGCGCCACTTTCGCCTTGAAGGCCGGAGAGTGGTTCCGGCGAGAACGCTTTGCCACGGAATGCTCCTTCTGAAGGCCTCTTTCGCCTTCGACGGAGCGAAGTCATCACTTAAGCGGCTGTTCGATTATCCGGGGCCACCGCTAAGATTGCACGCCGCACGAAGGCGATCATCATGCAGAACTTCGTCGGAACGATTGCCGTCGATAGTATCGGCATCTTGCTAGCAGCGTTTGGCATGCTCAATCCGCTTTTTGCCGCGTTCATCCACGTCACGTCGGAACTCGCGTTCATCCTTCAACTCGACACGCATGCTCGCACCTAGGCAGCGGCGAGTCAGGTAGGACTCGTATGGGATCGGGTCGCGTGGCATCGAAGGCCTCAGCTACGGTAAATTTAGGCGCCTACTATGGGCTGCTTTCGGCGGCGTTGTTCGGTGCGAGTACGCCGGCCGCGAAAGGTATTGCTCGGTTCCGCTTCGCCGCAATTGATCGCAGGGCTGCTCCTACCTCGGCTCAGGTATCGGACTCACCGTCGTCACGGGACGCCGGGAAGTCGATTTCACAATTGTCAGGCGCCGCTCTCCTATCTTTGCCATCGAACGCATGACCGCCTAAACACTCATGTTGGCACGGGGGCTGGGGCGAACGTAAATGGCGACAAGATCGGTTGACATGCGTAATCGCGCTCTGCTAACCTCTTTGGCACATGGACGCCAAAGTGTTTCGACCGCATGCAGATGGGTCCGCCGCGGTGCTGGGCCCCTTGGAGAGCATCGTGATGAATGCCGTCTGGGAGATCGGTACGTCCGCCACGGTCGGCGAGGTCGCCGAATGGTTAGGGCGAGCGGGCCAGCATGTTCACTACTCCTCAGCCAAGACGACGCTGAACACGTTGACTGAAAAGGGCTACGTAACCAAACGCCCGTTGGGGAAGGCGAATACCTTTACCGCAGCGCTCTCTCGCGAAGCGTTTGAGCAACGCGTGGTCGGCGGCGTCCTGGGCGGCTTGATGCGCAATTATCGCAATCCCCTCATGGCGAGTTTAGCCCAGACGCTCGCGGGCGATCCCGCCTCGCTCGACGAGTTCGAGCGGCTGCTTGCCGAGCAGCGAGCTTTGAAAGATCGGCTATGAGCGACCTGGCACTCGTTATAGGCCAATGCCTCGCGTCAGGGGCTATTTTCAGCTCGCTCTGCGCCGCAATCGTCGTGCCACCGCTCGCGTGGCTCGGCGTTCGCGCATTGGCGCCTGCGATACGATCGATGAATGATGACCGCCCGTCGCAAGCGGCATTTGCCGCCGGCGCGGCCGCCCTCCCGGGCGCATTGTTCCTCGCACTCGTCGCTTTCGGGATTGCCGAAGGCGTCAATTCTCCCTGTTTGCAACTGACTGCGGGCAAGGCGATGTACGCACTGCTTGTGCTACTCATTGCCGGCGCGATCGCCCGCTCGCTGCTCCGCGCCCATGCACGCAATCAGAGACTCCATGCGCTGCTAGGGTCTTCGACGAAGGCGCGCGGCCGGGCCGCAGAGATCGCGACCGAAGTGGGCGTGCCGCTATTTCAGGTTCATGACCCGCGCGCGATGCTCGTCGTTACGACCGGCGCCCCCAAGCCGGGCGTATATATTTCAACGGGTGCGCTGCGTCAATTCGACGATGCAGAACTCCGAGCGGCGCTCTTTCACGAGCGTGCGCATCTCGATCGCGGCGACCACCACATTGCGCCGTGGTTGTATCTCTTACGTGATGTGCTCCCCTTACCAGCCGGTGCGTTCATCGATATCTACCGTTGCTCACGGGAATTTTGCGCGGACCGCGCCGCGCTCGCGCACGTGGAGCGAACGGATCTGGCTTCCGCATTATTGCGCGTAGCTCGAGGTTTTTCGCTGTCGTTAGAACACGGCGCGGCGTTCGCCGAACAGCATGCGATGCATGGCAGGCTCAACGCGCTGCTCCACCCGACGGAAGATCCGCAACCAAACGTTCGCCGCCGTCGCCTCGTCGCAATCGCTCTTTGGGCTATTCTCGCTGTCGGTCTCGGCCTGCCGGCAATTGCACCTTTCGCGTTTCACTGTCAGCTGCCGGGGATGGGGTTTTGATGAGTAAGAGCATTTTTTTCTTGATCTTATTGCCAGCCATCTTGGCATTTACGGCGGCCGGCGGATTTGCGTCTCCGAGCGTCACGCAACTAGGCGGCGCTAGCGTCTCCATCGCCATTTCGCCCGATCCGCCTACCATCGGTTCGAATACCGTTACCGTGGATGTGACCGGGGTGCAAACGTCCGAGCTGAGCGGCACCACGCTCCGATACACCACGCTGATGCCGTCCATGAACATGAGCGGGCCAAGCGGCGTTGCTTCGCGGGTACCCGGCAGTAGCAATCGGTGGCGCTTTCAGGTCGAACTCGGAACGGCTACAACGTGGACCCTGCAAGTGCAATTCTCCGGCGGCGTTTCCGGGAGCGCGGCCAGCAGCTTCGTGGTCGGCGCGAGTTCGTCGAGCGATACGACGGCAGGGATGGCTGCGAGCGGCGATAGCGCGGCCTGGCGTAACGCCGTCTTCGTACTCATCGGCGTTCTCCTCGTCGGTGTGCTGGTGCTGCGGCGCGACCGTCGTCCTCTTACGATCGCAATCGTCGTTGTTGCAGCGCTCGTGGTTCTCGGTCTCGCGTACGCGCAATCGCGCTACGGGTCCGGCTCGACGAATATGTCCTCCATGCAAGGCGCCGCCGGCGTCGCTCCGATACCGGTAACCTTGGCGCGCGTGGGCGGCCAAACCGGCACTTCCTCGATTCAGGCGCCGGCGAGCGTGCAACCGTATCTCGTACAGAACGTCGTCGCGCGTGCCGCCGGTGTCCTTACGGACTTCAACGCGTACACCGGCGACCGCCTCAAGGCGGGGGCCGTCGTCGCCCGCCTCGAGGAACCGGAATTGCAGAGTAATGCGCGGGCCGCGGAAGCGGCCGCACGCGCGGCAGCGGATCAGCGTGCGTCGGCTCAGGACGACGTCGTTTCGAGCCGGGCCGGCGTGGCCGCGCAACGTGAGAAGGTACGGTATTGGAGTGCCGAGCTCTCGCGCGAGCGGTCGTTGCTCAAGGCCGGTGCGGTCTCGGTTCAGGAATATCAGGACGAACGCGCACAGGCCGCTACGGCAAGGTCGGCATATAGGTCTGCCGTCGCAAAAGTATCCGGAGCGGAAGCCTTGGCCCGCGCGGCGCAGGCGCAAGTGGAGCAAGCTACCGCGGGGGCACAAACCCAGAACGTTCTGGCCGGCTATGCGGACGTTATCGTACCAAGCGACTCCGTCGTGATGAAACGCCTGGTCGATCCGGGCGTCTACGTGCAGCCCGGAACGCCGATCTTGCAGGTGGCGGTCGTCAACCGCCTTCGCGTGCAAGCACAAGTGGGCCAACAGGAACTCGCCGGCATCGAAATCGGCACACCGGTCGATGTGATGTTGGGCGACGGTAGAGTATTGCATAGCGCCGTATCCTCATTTTCGCCCGTCGTCGACCCGAACACGCACACCGCGATCGTTGAATCGATCGTCCCGAACGGCGGCGACGTTTACCAGCCGGGCGGGTTCGTGAACGTCGTCTTGCATCCGCGTTCTTCTTCGAGCGCGCACGCGTTTTCGGTTCCGTCGGCGGCGGTCGTCGGCGGAGTCAGCAGCGCCGTCTGGGTCGATCGCGATGGCAACGCGCATCGCGTCGCGGTAACGGTACTCGCCGACGACGGAACGACGGCGCAAGTTACGGGGAATCTGCGCCCAGGCTCGCAAGTCGTCGTAACTGGCGCATCCGGCCTCGAAGAAGGCCAGCCTATAACGGGATCGGCGCCATGACGGACGAGCATCTCGAAACGGAACGAAGCGTTGCCGCGTGGGCACTACGCAATCCGTATGCTATCTTTGCGGTGTTTCTCGCCGTCGTCATCGGTGCCGTCGCGGCCGCGCTCTTTCTGTTACCAACCCGCATGATGCCGTACGTGCAAAGCCCGCTGATCTCCGTCATTACCATGACCCCGGGTTACGCCCCACAAGAAGTCGAGACGTACTTTACCAAACCTATCGAAGAGCGCATGACCGACCTGCAGGGCGTACGATATATTCGTTCGTATTCGCAGCCGGGCATCTCCATCGTCACGTTGCAGTTTCACTATGGCGCGAACATGCAGCGCGCGCTGGTGGACGTGCAGCAACTGGCAACGCAGGCGCAGGGCGATCTACCGTACGACCGGGCGAATCTCAAGCCCAGCTACGTGGTTCCGGTGGATCCGCTCAACATACCGGCGTTGCAACTCGCGATCACGGCCCCCGGCTGGGACCCCGTGCACCTGCGCCAGTTCGTCGCCAACGACGTCGTCAATGCCATCAAGACTGTGCCGGGCGTTCAAGTCGCCTTCCCCTTCGGCGGGCTCGCACGGCAGATTACGGTCGACGTCAATCGCAACGCGCTTGCGGCCAACCGCCTATCCATCTTGAACGTACGCGACGCGATCGACGCACAGAACGTGAGCCGGTCGGGTGGCATCGTGACCGGGGGCGCATATGAGACGCCGGTCCGCGTCGATCAGCGGGCGGCCTCAGCCTCGAGCATGCTGGCCTATCCGATCGCGACGGCCGACGGCCGGACCATCTATCTTCGCAACGTAGCATCGGTTAAAGACGGCCCGGCGGAAGTACGCAATACCTATCGCTTCAACGGCAAGGGGGCGGTCGAACTCTCCGTGGTTGAAAACCCGGATGCGAGTTCGCCGCAGGTCATCGCCGCCGTCATGCAACGGATTGCGCAGATCGAAGCCAATCACCCGGGCGTGCATTTTTCGCGCGCGTACGATAACTCACGCTTCGTCCAAGATCTCACGCGCAACATGCTGGAAGAGTTGATCGTCAGCGTCTTCCTCGCGGGTGTCGTGCTCTTGATTTTCCTCGAGGATGTCAGCGCGACGTTTATCGTGATGACCTCAATTCCGACGTGCCTGTCCCTGGCGGTATTGCTCTTCGTCCCGATGGACTTCTCGATCAACAGCTCCACCCTCATCGGGCTTCTTCTCGCGATCGGTCGACTCGTAGACGACTCGATCGTCGTCATTCACTCCGTACACAGGAAACTCGACGAAGGCCATTCGCCGGTTCGGGCCGCGATCGACGGGACGATGGAAGTTATCGTACCGATTGCCGCAGCGACCGGCGTCATGGCGCTCGCGGTCGTGCCGCTGTTGATGAGCGGCGGAATCACGCAGATCATGTTTGTAGGCTTAGTATGGCCGATCGTCTTTGCGCTTGTGGCTTCGCTCATCGTCTCCGTGACGCTCACGCCGCTTCTCGCCGCCTTCCTGTTTCAACGCCCGGAATCGCGCTCTCACGTACGCTCGCAATTCGATGCGTGGGTGATCCGCATCTTGCGCCCAGCACACAATGCTCTCGCTCGCCTCGATACATCGTATCGGCGCGGCCTGGAATGGAGCCTAGATAATCGTTGGGTCGTGCTGACCGGTGCGGCGATCCTCACGTATGTCGGCATTTCATTACTGCCGTTCATCGGCCAGGAAATGATGCCGCTTGCAGACACCGGACAGGCCTATGCTTTTCTTGAAATGGCGCCCGGCACCTCATTCGAGGCAACCAACGCCGCGAGCCGGCGATTCGAATCGCTGCTACTCCATCAGCCCGACGTACAGAAAGTGTCGGCCGAAGTCGGCGAGGATAACGGCAGCGACTACTTTACCGGCACGGCGATGAACGGCGTGAACGATGCTTCGTATATGATTACGTTTAAGCCGAAGGAAGACCGTCGCCGTTCGATTTGGCAGATCATGGATGGCGTCTATCGACAGGCCGAAACGACGATTCCGGGCATTCGGCGGCTCGAACTCAAGGAGATGGGCGCCGACGTTATGGCCAGCAACGATGCACCGGTTGAAATGCTGTTGTACGGCCCGGATCGCACGGAGCTCTACTCCTTAGCGCGCGCGGTCGCAAACCAGGCGCGGAAGATTCCGGGATTGTACGAGGTCTCTACGAGTTCCGCCGACACGCAACCGGAAGTCGACATCAACGTCGACCGGACGAGAGCATCGCAAGTCGGTCTGACCCCGCAAGAAGTCCAGATGCAGGCGTATTACGCGCTGCGAGGCGGCCTCACGACCGAGTATTTCAATCCACAAAACGTCCGCCACGATACGATCTTGGTCCGATACGCACGGGACCAGCGGAATCTTACCGGGGATATCTCATCCGTACAGATCGTCGGCCAGGACGGGCAGGTGGTACCGCTCGCCGCTATAGCCCGCGTGAAACGAAACGTCGGTCCAACGATGATCGAGGACGACGATTTGCGGCCCAGCGTCTCGGTCCTCGGATTCTACCGGCGAGGCGGACCCGGCGAGATGGATCTTGACATGGACATTCTCTCCCGCGGCATGGCCGCCGTTCCATTTCCGCAAGGTTATGGAATGGAAATGCGCGGCGATATGACCGAGATGACGCAGAGCTTCAACCGGTTGCTGAGCGCGATGGAGATCGCGTTGCTCTTCGTCTTCCTCCTGCTCGTCGCTCAGTTCCGGTCGGTCATTCAGCCGCTCGTGATGCTGCTGGCGATTCCGCTCCAGTTGCTCGGAATGTTCGGCGGATTACTGCTCGCGCACCAGAGCTTTTCAACCGTCTCCATTCTCGGAATCGTCGTCGCCAACGGCATGGCCGTCAGCAATGCGATTCTGCTGCTGGATCTCATCATCCGGAAACGAAAGGAAGGCCTCTCGCGGCGCGACGCGATTCTCTACGCGGGACCGGTGCGTTTGCGGCCGATCCTGATGACGACGATCGTCAGCCTGATCGTGCTGATGCCGGTTGCGTTCTTCCCGAAAACCGGGATCGATGCATACTCACCGCTGGCGACGGTCATCATCGGCGGACTCTCGATTTCGACGGTGCTGACGCTCTTCGTGGTTCCGGTACTCCACGACGCCTTCGATGATCTCCCCACCTGGTGGCGCCGCGTTGCGCGACGAGGCCCTTCGAGCGAGCACTCGGAGGCCGCGGATGCTTAGGCACACCATCGCCACCTTGCTCCTTCTTGCGACACCGCTCGGAGCCGAGGCCCAAACGCCTGCGTCGCTGACGTTGGCCGCAGCGGTCGCACGCGCCCAATCAGGAAGTTTCGAGGTTCGTCTATCGCAAGCCGACGTGTCCACTGCTGCGGCACGGGTGCTCGCAGCACGTGCGCAGTTACTCCCGCAAATCGGGATTTCGGGAACGGTCATGAACGGCGGTATCGCGCAACTTGGAATGCCGGTCGCTCAACAGACGTACCTCTGGGCGAATGCATCGGTTCCCTTGTTCGATCCATCCGACGCCGCATCGGCCAGAGCAGCTCGCGACGGGGCGAGCGCAAGTGCCTTCGATGCCCTACGGGCGCGCAACGATGCGGGATATCTCGCTGCAGAAGCCTACGAGCGTGCGTTGCTCGCTCGAGCGGTCGTCGCTTCGCGCATCGTTACGGTGAACTATCAGCGGCGCCGAGCCTCCGACATCACCGTTCGGATACTGGCCGGCAGCGTTCCGAGGTACGAAGGGTCGCAGGCGAAAGCTGCGCTTGCGGGTGCGATGCAGACGCTGGAAGACGCGAAAGCCGATCGTGACGAAGCCATCGACGATCTCGAAGTGATTCTGGACATGCCGATTACCTCGTCGCTTACGCTGGCAAATGCACTCGAGCCGCTCCCGCTCGCGGGGACTCTGGCGGACTTTCAGCGGCGGGCCCTTGCGAGACGTCCGAGCATATTGGCAGCGCAACAGCGACTGCTCGCCGCGGGGGCGCAGCTCACGGCAGCGCACGATCGCTATCTTCCAAATATCGCCGGCGCCGCTCAATCGTACGCCGGCAGATCCAATCCCGATCTTGGAGCGCGCGGCTATCAGCTAGGCATTACGGCAACCTTACCGATCTTCGATAGCGGGACCCGCAAGGCTGCGTCGCTTCAAGCACAGGCCGATGTCGAGCGCGCGCGCATTTCCCTGGAACAGGTTCAGCGCTCTGCGGAGCGTGACGTCGCTAATGCGTGGTACGAATATGCGGCAGCGCGGCGCAATCTGGATCTCGCGCAAACGCAGGCAAACGCTACCGGTGTCGAGCTTCGCATAACGATGCTCCGCGAGCGGACGGGCAAAGGTATCGCGCTCGAGACGCTTGCTGCGCTCAACGACGATGCGACGGCACGCGAAAACGTTTTGCGCGCTATGACGCGTCTGAACGATGCCGTCATAGGCCTTCATCGCGCTGCGGGGGATTCGAGCCCAGTAACACCTTGATGGCCAAACCACTCTACTTGTAAAGGAACATCCACTATGAAACGCTTTTTCGCGTTCTGCGCGCTCGTGCTACTCGCTGGATGCGGAGCAAAGAGCGCCGCGCCGCTCATCGTGACGCCGATCTTCTCGCCAAACCCACCGCGACAGGGTAGCGAAGCGGTCACGGTTGCCCTCAAGGACGCAGACGGAAAGCCGGTGACGGGCGCGTCGGTTACCGTCTCAACCTCGATGCCGAGTATGTCGATGCCCGGGCCGAGCGCGGTGGCCAAGGACAACGGCGACGGAACCTACACCGCACATATCACGCTGCAATATCCCACAACATGGGCGTTCCACATCAGTGCTTCTGCTAGCGGTAACACGGCTACGGCAGACGTGACGAAAAGCATACACTAGAGGGACAGGCCCCTGGTATTACGGTGAGGTCGGCGGCCCGCCAATGGGCAGCGCCCACCACACCATCGACCGCCACTGCGGGCCGGCGTTCTGCGCCATGGCGCTCTCGAGATACACGTGAACGTACTCGTAGCGAGCGAACGGCGTGAGCGCAAGGTCCACGTTGCCTGTATGCGTTATGGTCCCGAGTCCGTCGTCCGTCATCTCGTTCCGCAGCCCGAGCATTGCACGCCCACTGAAGAACGGCTCGTAGATTTCCAGCGTCAAAGCACGGCTCCGTGCCGGCGATACTCCCATTGTCGCGCCCACCGGATTCATCGATCCAGGGTTGCCGTCGTAGCCCCATTGATGTGTTACGAAAATGCCCGGAACATACTTTGGACCCGGATCGCGCTGCACGTACGCCGCGATCGTGTGGTAGTGGTCGACCCCGCCTTCGGCGAGCGGGAACGAACCGATCGAGCCGTACAGCCCCGCTTCGAGCGGCTGTCCACCGTCGGCGTACGCCGCGATCCACTGCACCGTTTTGTCGGTGTTGGCAGAGAAATCGCCGGCTCCGCTCCAGTCGGCATTGCTGCCGAACCACGCTGCCTCGGCGAAGAATTTCGGACGAACATAGCTGAGCGCCGCTCCCCACCGCATCATGTCGTTCTGATACATATGCTCGCCGACCTGAAGCTCCGCACTCGCGTAGGGCGCGAGATCGGCGCCGTTGCTAAATGGTCCGGGAACCGGTAGAGCCGACAACTTTCCAACGAAAAAATGCCCGTTACCACGTAGCAAGCCGCCACTATAAGCGATCTGCATGGTATCGAGTCCACCAGGCTTGCCGTTCTGCCAAAGCCATTGATGAATGTGATACGTGAGGTCGGGGCTCAGATAGCCAGCGGCATGAAGCGCGGTATTCCCAAATTCAGGGCGCCCGTTGCCGGAACTCGTGTCGGTAGTAGCTTGCTCGGCAAAAGTAACGGGGCTTGTACGTTTGAGGAGATCGCGGCTGAGCGCCGCATAGCCCGTACGCTGTATATAACGGCCGTAGGCGTTAAGTTGCGGCGGAACCGTGTGACAGACGGAGCACTGAATGCCGTATGCTTTCGCAAATGTCGGCAACGCGTCTGCCGGCGCAGTGGAAAAGTGCGCTGCCACCAGGGCTAGGATAACGATGCCGAGCGCTGTCGTTTTCGTGCGAACAGAACGGTTCGAGAACAATGATTGGATCACCGTTTTCTCCTCGATGCAACCGCAGAGGGTTCCTTTCATGATCCCCGATCGGTGAGAAGTATTTGTGAATATCCTGAGACCTTGGCGGCATAAATCGATACGATTTATTCTTCGCTTCGGAACGTCTCCATGACAAAATCGATGTATTCATCTTCTACGTTCATGGAGCACCCAAAGATGACGATCCTTTTATCGCAGGGGAAGCTCGCAGCAGTTGCTACTTTTGCCTTAGTATTGAGCGGCTGCGGTGGTGGTGGTGGTGGAACAAGCGCAAGCCTCGCGGGAGGTGGAACGCCTCTGGGCCCGACACCAACCACCGAAACGGTAACGGTGCAGGCGCAGAGTACATCCGTACCTCTTCCCGCGATTAGCGGCTATACGGGGACGATCGTAATTCCTTCGGGTTCGGGAACGGTATCCATTGCAAGCATGACGCAGCCACCCGCGGGCATTCCAGTTCCGTCAGGGATCACGCCGCTCATGTACGTCACCTTCAGCGCTTCCGGCGGAGCAGTGATGATGGCTCAAACACCGGGATTCAACGTGGATATGTCAAGCATGATGGGGTCCGCCACGTACTATATGGCGTACTACCAGAGCGGCACGTGGACGACGGTCGAGGGCCCAGCAATGATGAGCGGCACATCGATGATGATGAGTTCTGCCACGGCTTCGATGTCACTGCAGCCCGGCCAAACGGAATGTTTCGCGTATTACGCGGGTTCACCGCTCGGGATGCCAAGTGCCGCGCCAACTTCCATGGCAAGCATGACTCCGTGAATCCTCGTGGCCGCCGATGAGTCCTCGCCTGCAACGGCTATCCTGCGCGGTTACGTGTGATGATGTCTTCGAACTCCGCTGCTTTCGCCGGCAAGCCTTCAAAGAGCCCGCGCATAAAACGCGCACGATCGGGTTCCTGAAGCGCCTCATTGAAGTGCCGCTCAAATCCGATGGTTGAGGATGGTTTTCCGCTCATGGCACGTCCGCACGGGCTACCGGAAATGTGCGCCGAATACACTTCGATATGGTCCGGCAAGGTTAGAATCTTTCCATGGGGCGAATCGCATAGCTGTCCCGCTGCATCCGCTCCGCCGAAATCCGGCCTGCCGACATCGCCGACGAAGAGCGTATCGCCGGTGAGGATCATCCACGGTTCGGTCGAACGTGAACGATCGGTCACAAGCAGCGCTATACTTTCCGGCGTGTGTCCTGGGGTGTTAAGTGCCCGCACGACGACGTTGCCGAGCGAGATTTCCGAGCCCTCGTCGAGCGGCGTGTATGGGTAGCCGACGTTGCCACTTCTGTGCAGATATATCGGCGCACCGGTACGAGCCGCAAGAGCTCGTTCGCCGGATCGGTGATCGGCATGAACGTGCGTGGAGAGGTCCCTGGGGCGTTTGGCCTATTTTCTATGGGCAGCCGGCGGCAACTCGGGCTCATCGACTCGCCGGATCGGGTACTGCGCCATCGATCGCGGGCGGCCGGTAATGCGGCAGGCAGTGCGCTGACTCAAGCCGCGGGTTTGCAGCGCCTTCACCGCTTCTTTTCGGGATTGGGGGGCTCCAGGACTTTTTTTCGATGAGCCACTTCAATCGCATCGTTCTCGAGCGTGAGATTGGCGACGATGCGCCGTAAGCGCGCGTTTTCGTCGTCTGCGGCGCATGCGCGAGCAATCTCGCTGCTCTCCATGCCGCCGTACTAGGCCTTCCAGGCGCTTATGGTGTTCGGGTGCATGCCCTGACGTCGGCCGAGTTCGACGACCGTCGCGCCGGCGTCGTGCTCCTTGAGGATCGAGACGACCTCCACGTAGCCATGTTGAGTGGTGCCGGCATCGTCGTGTCGTTTGTCCCGCTCTTGCACGGCCGTATTTCGGCGGCGGTACGAATGGAGCCAATCTGCTCTTCGAACTGGTGAACCGACGTTGCGAAATCAAGAGCACGCTCGTTACAACGAACAAGCCATTCGCCGCCTGGCCGGAGATGTTTCCCAATGCCGCGTCATTCGCTCGTCGATCGGCTCGTGCATCGCTCCGAGGTCATCGCAATCGAGGGCGATTCGTACCGCCTCAAAGAGGCCCAAGAACGCTCCGACCGTAACGCTCGACAACGGCGTACCGCTAGAGCCACAACGGCAGCGAAATAACTCATCGACAGATCGGCCTCGCATCGGGGCCGATCTTCCTCTTCAGGCAAATATTCCGCCGATTATGCGCCTTTTTACGCCGCCGCTAACAACTGTCAATCCATCTGTTTATGAAAGTGCCAAGTACCTTGACAGGCATAATCCGGAAGCCTATCATGTCAAGTAGCTTGGCACGTTATTATCGCGAACGACTGGCCCCGCTCCAGAGTTTGAATCTGATGTTCATGCCTAGCCAGCCGAAAATCAGGAAGCAATGTACTGCAGATTAAGGGGAAATCAATCGTGTTCTCTTTGAAATCCGCGCCGACTGGTGCCGCGTTTAGTCTGGCCATCATTGCCGGCATTTCCACGGTCCAGGCTCAGACCACCGATCCAGTTCACGTTGCAACCTGTGTCGTTTCGCATTCACGGATTATTCCAAAAGGGGCTAATGGCGGCTCGATGTTCATCGCCGGATCCTTGCATGTTCGCTTTACGGACATTTCAAAACGGACCATTTCGCAAGTTACATTTACCCTTGGCGACGGAACGACGCTCGTCTACAAAGGAACATTCAGCCCAAACGTGATGATAGATCACACATTGAACCTCTCGAACACGCAGTCTCAAACTCAAACCTGCACGGTAAGCTCGGTCGAATTCGCGAACGGCGGCTCGTGGAGCGCTCAATAGCGCTGGACCGGTCCGTGAATCCTTTTTGCTTTTTGCTTTGTGTAAAGGGGCCCGCCCATGGCCAGAAAACATATCCGGGCTTACCCGGCCGAGCTTCGGCTTAAGATCGTCGAGCTCGCAGCGCAAACAATCTTGCGGTCGAATTTAATCTCTCCCGGCGGGAGATTGAGGTCAAGACTATTTTTCTCTGCCGCTACCTAAACTCCGAGGCGCTCCGCCGCGAAATCCATGAGGGGCTCAACGTGATCGAGCAGTGGAACGGCGCCAACGACTTCGTGTTCTTCGCAAAACGTGGCGACCTGGCCAGCAACCCGCACGAAGATCATGAGGTTAGCATGCTCTCATTGCACCTGCTGCAGAATTGCCTTGTTTACATTAACACGTTGATGATGCAGCAGATCCTGAGACGACCGCATTGGGAGAATCGACTCACGTCGGTTGACTTGCGGGCGATCACGCCGCTGATCTGGGAACATGTTAACCCGTATGGGCGCTTCGAGCTGGACATGGACAGCCGACTTGCGCTCAGCTAGCGCAAAACACCAGGTTCAGATGGCAGCGGTCGCGCCCACGGCGCTTATCTCGACCCATCGTCTCAGGGGCAGCACCCAAGTGGCCCCTCATAGCACGAATGTGCGGAGAACCCCCAGTACGCTGGCAACGGTTGCGGCCCCGGCCGAGCTTAGAAGCTCTCTACGGTTCATCAAGCCTCACGCTGGAAAACCGCAAGACACGAGTTCTGGCTACGCAGGCGCAACCAGAGCGTCCAGGCGAGGAGTGCCACGCCGGCAATCCCCAGAATCGGTTGAACTGGCGCGAAGTAATTGAGCGCGCCGCTTACGCCGAGCAGCGCCACCACAATCTTATTGCAAATCGGGCAGCCAATCGCGATGAACGAAACGAACTCGGCCCAGATCCCGCGATTTGCCGTGTCCTTTAGTACAGTCGCGCTCCCCGTGAAGTACGAACCCGCAAGTAATCCGCACAGGAGCGCCGAGATGGCCCAGATCGGGTAGTCCCACCAGAGCACCGGCGTCATACGATGATACAGGTTCGATGGGATAACGCCGGTTGGTATTCCCGAAACAATCAACGTAACGACGAAAGCCCCGAACGCAATCGCCCACGCGCGTATCGGCCAACGCAGTACTGAGATCATTTCCGCACTTTCGGGTTCATGTTCGCAAACGCGCCGTTCGGGTTCGGAACGAGCCAGAAACCCAAGTCCCAGTTCGTAGGGTGGTGGTACGCCCAGACGAGCGTGGAGTTCGCCGGAAGAAGATGGTCGGCGCGGAGTTCGGCCCACGTGATCGGATTCCGCCGCAGGTTCGGCCGGGGACGCGACTCGCCCATTCGAATGGGTCCGCTACCGATACGGTAGTTAAAATGAACGTGCTCGTGCACCGTCGTCCAGCGCTCGCCAGAAGCGCCAAATAGCCCGACAGGTGGAGTGGGATAGCGGGGAACCTCGTAATCCAGTCCCGCAAGTTTCCCTCCCTTATCGTACCAGAGAAAGTTTGGGTGGAACCTGTCAACACGCGTGAGACGCGGATTGAAATACACCGCCGTACCGTCCGTCTCTATTCCGGTGATAGCAACATAGCCTGCGCGCGTCGCTTGCGCAGTTGTCGAGTATCTCTCCATGAGATTGCGCTTGACTGCGCTAATGAACGTCCTTTCAGTGCTGCTTGCGTGCTGCGATATGCGCGGGGCGGCGCGTCCCGGCGCAAACGTGAGTGCAAAAAGCAGAGCTACTGCGAGGGTGGAGAAGCGCCAGCGGTAAGCCTTAACGTACACGTCGACTTTGCCGACGACCGCACGCTGAGGGAATGCTGTAAGATTTGTGCCGGTGAGCCCTCCGTCGACTCGTTCAATCATAAAGACCTCCTTACTTTTAGCAAATTTCGTCGTGCCTTGACGCGTACTACCTACTGTAGTATCTTCGAACGCATGAGATATCCTACTTTGCCTGCGAAATCCGCTTCTTCAAAGAGCTTTTCGGCCTACGCAGAATGAGCGCGCTGCGCCTCCCGTCGCGCGTCCTGGTCGTCATCGTCGGATTGACGATTGTAGTCCTAGTTCTTTTCGGATACTTCAGATCGTCCTCGACGATGGCGGGAGGCCCTGGGAGCACCGTAGGGGCAAACGCGCAAAGTTTCACGATTCCGGCTCTTGACGGAAGACCCACTTCACTGTCGGCATACCGTGGACGGATCGTCTTCATGAACCTCTGGGCGACATGGTGTCCTCCTTGCCGAGCAGAAATGCCCGATCTGCAACGCTTCTATCAGCGTTACAAGTCGCGAAACGTGGTTGTTCTCGGCATTGATCAAGGGGAGCCAGCACAGACTGTACGCACGTTTGCCCGCTCGCTCGGTGTGCACTATCCGATTTTGTTGGATACGCGGCAGCAGTACGGCCGTGCGTACGCAGCGCTAGGCCTTCCCACCTCCGTCATCATATCGCCCGCAGGGAAAGTCGTCAAAGCATTCGATGGCGAGCTTTCGTACGATCAAATGGTCGCTGCGGTGAAACCCGTACTCGCCGTCGCGTCTGAGAATCACTAGATTCGATGAGCGAGGTGATCGGCGGACCCGTGCCGACGACGCGCCGTCATGTTCTGATTCACGCATTGCTGTTCATCGCGGGATTCACACTGATTTTTGTCGCTGAAGGGGCGAGTGCCAGCGCGATCGGCCGTCTCGTTATGGACGAGCGCTCGTGGCTAACGCGGGTGCTCGGGCTCATCGTCATACTTCTTGGGCTCAACATGCTCGGCGTGTTTCGGCTGCGCGCGCTCGCGATGGATTGGAGACCGCACTTTCGACGTGCCGGGGTCTCCGAAGGAGCTTCGCTGCTGACAGGGATCGGCTTTGCTGCCGGGTGGACGCCGTGCATCGGCCCCGTCTTAGCCGCCGTCCTTGCTATGGCAAGTGCATCCGGTAGCGTCGAGCGGGGCGTCGAACTGCTCTTCGTGTATTCGCTGGGTCTTGCCGTCCCGTTCATCGCACTCGCGCTGGCGCTTGAGCGCATCCTGCCGCTCCTGGCGCGGATGAAACAGTATTTGAGAGCCTTTGAGTTTGCGGCTGGCCTCATCGTAATTGCAACTGGTCTTATACTGCTTACAAATTCATACGTGCTTATGCTTGGACGCTTATATGAATGGTTTCCGTTTTTGGTCACGCTTGGCACCGGCCCGGCGGTCAGCGCAGGAGCAGCCGTCACCTTTGGCGCCGCATTTCTCGCGGGCTTGGTCTCGTGTATCTCGCCGTGCGTTTTTCCGTTAATCCCTGCGTATTTGTCCCTGCTTACAGGTCAAAGTCTCGAAACGCTTGTCGCGGCCTATCGGTGAGCGTTCCGTTCATGTCATCTTTAAAAGTTGCAGATTTAATGACTTTCGAAGCGCCTGCGGAGGTTTCCGATGCCCCATTTCGATGAAATCTTGATGACGGCCGCGTTTGTTTACGTGCGCCATCAGCACGATGAATTGTGTGCCTGCGCAGCCATAGTATGGGAACGCTCATGAGGCGCACGCTCATCCTTGCCATTCTTGGGGCTAGTATTCTAGCGGGGTGCAGCCGACAGGGAACACAGCGTTCGGCCGAACCAGCGCCATCGAAAAGCGGAGTCCTTGAAAAAAGCGCGGCAATCCAACTGCTCGACGGAGGGTCGATCGATGAACGAACCTATACGGCCGGTGACTCAGCGAGCGGAGGCCACGGCGCGGCGATTAGCGGAATAAAGTGCGAACCCTTGGAGGGCAGCGTGTTTCATATTCACGCCCACCTCTCTGTCATTGTGGACGGAAAACAACTTCAGGTGCCACGACGCATCGGCATCCTTCGGCGGGCGCAGCCACCGTGTCTCTATGCGTTGCACACGCACGACGCCACGGGTATCATCCACGTCGAGGCCCCAACAGTACGCAACTTTACCCTGGGCCAGTTTTTCGGTATCTGGGGCATTCCCCTGACAGGCTCGAAAATCGCGACAAACCACGGACGGGTCATTGTGTACATAGATGGAACCCGATATCGTGGCAATCCGAAAGACCTGGCCGTTAGGGCCCAATTGATTACGTTGGAAATAGGCAAGCGTGTTGCGCCTCCGTCTTACCTCTTCCCGCAGCATGAATAGCGGAAAGGCGGTACAAACCGCAGCTCTGCCAGCGCGGTCGATGCACGTCCACTATGAAAACTTGGTCCAACGATCGTCGTCCTTGAGAAGTCGTGGCGGCGCCACGAGGCCGAAAGTCTAAACTCGCATCCACCACATCATGTGTGTTTGCATCATGTACGATTTGGCCATCGCCATTCCCGTAGGCGTGCTCAGCATAGCAACCATTGGCGTCATGGGCGAGGCACTCGTTTCTCCTTGCTGTTGCAAGAACACGTGAACGTTCCCCAACCTGCGACGTCGGGCTTACCTTCGAGCGCGCACGAAAGATCGAAGTGGTGTACTGCCAGAACGAGATTGAATTTTCTGCCTCCTGAAGCGCCGTTTTTAGGCGAAAGCACTTCGACGGATGGTTTGCCGCCCGTCATCGCGCTGGGCAGAGCCATCGGCGAAGTAGGCTCGTAGTTAAAGGCTACGGTTGCGGCGAGACTGCTCATCGCGTGAGCGTCGGTTGCGAGGACGACCGTTAACATACGCTTGCCGGGCTTCAGCCCTTCCCCGGAAACGATCGTGCCATTACGGTGTGGTCGGCGGCCCGCCAATGGGCAGCGCCCACCATACCATCGATCGCCACCGCGGGCCGGCGTTCTGCGCCATGGCGCTCTCGAGATACACGTGAACGTACTCGTA
>VFSW01004943.1_pt1 | contig 19859 bp, 13 predicted proteins | sample 5358111 | NCBI WGS metagenome assembly VFSW01 (sample SAMN11554181, study PRJNA540505) | mine drainage metagenome | isolation source: sediment from site ElyBrook_90M | place: USA: Ely Copper Mine, Vershire, VT | collected 2017 | reverse complement strand
GCATGGTCGCGCGAGTAAGACGATACTCAAACGAGTAAGAGCATGGTCGCGCGAGTAAGACGATACTCAAACGAGTAAGAGCATGGTCGCGCGAGCAAGACGATGCTCAAACGAGTAAGGGCTTGGTCGCGCGAGTAAGACGATGCTCAAACGAGTAAGAGCAGGGTCGCGCGAGTAAGACGATGCTCGGACGACCAAGACGATGGTTGCAGGATCACGCTGATTCAATCACCCGCGGTGCACGGCGAAGCGGACCGTCGATGCCGCCGAAAGGAGACACGGAGCAACGGATCTTGAGGCCACCCCCCGAAAACCCGTCCCAGGAAAGCCCCGGTACGACTTATCCCGCGCGCTCGCGCAGCACGCGTCGGAGGCTTTGCAGGTCAAAGGGCTTGTCCAGCCGAACGTTGGTCACCGTGTCGAGAAACGCCCGCGCACGCGGGGTAAAAGCCCCGCCGGTCAAGAACACCACGCGATCGGCCAGTTCAGGCACGGTACGCTGTAGCCCCGCGTAAAAGTCCATTCCCGTGGTGTCGGGCATCATCAGGTCGCAAAAGATCACGTCGTAGCGCGCCCCGTCGGCGATCTGGCGCAGCACGGCGGCCGCGGAGGTTGATGTCTCGACGTTGCCTTCGGTTTCGAGCGCGCGTTGGATCACGGACCCGATCGCGGGTTCGTCGTCGATCACAAGGATCCGCGCACGCCCCGTGCGCCGGGCGGGAAGCACAGGCGCCGGATCGCGTCGTGCGATCTTACGCGCAGGCAATAGGAGCACGCGGAACGTCGTGCCGTGACCCACTTCGCTGTGCAAGGTAATCTCGCCGCCGCAGTCGGCGACGATGCGATGGCAGATGGCCAGGCCGAGCCCCGTGCCGACGCCAATGGCTTTGGTCGTGAAAAACGGATCGAAGATCCTAGCGGCCACCGTGGGAGACATTCCGCAGCCGGTGTCTGTCACTTCGATGGCGACACGGCCGCTCGGGTCAAGCGCGGTGGACACACGAATCTCGTTGGCCTCGATCGTCCCGCCTTCGATGGCCTGCGCCGCGTTGATGAAAAGATTCAGAAACACCTGCCCAAGGCGGGACTCGTTGGCCTCGACCCACGGAACCTCGCCGAAGTTCCGCACCAGTCGCGCACGGTGCCGAATCTCGTTTTGCGCCATGCGCGCCGATGAATCCAGCACGGCGTGGACGTCAACGGGCCCCTGACGCTCTTCGTCTGCGCGGGAGAAGACCTTGAGATCCCGGACGATGTTACGCACCCGCCAGGCAGCTTCGGACACATCGGCAAGCGCCGCACGGACGTCTCCGAGCTTTGTACCCTCCAGCGCGGCCTCTTGATCCAGCAGGTCGCATGCGTATTCCAGCCCGGTGACCACCACCACCAGCGGGTTGTTGATCTCGTGCGCCACGCCCGCCGCGATCGTGCCGATGGACACCATCCGATCGGCAAGCATGAGTTGTTCCTTCATCCGCTGCTGGTCGGTGATGTCACGGACGACGCCATGGAGTTCGATCGCACCGTCGGCCCCGCGGACTGGCACGACGGCGCTCTCGACCCAGCGGACCTGTGCGCCGACGTGGACCCTGTAGTTGCACCGCGTTTCAGAACCTTCTGCGATCGCGCGGTTCAACGCCGCCGCCACGCTGTCCCGGTCTTTCACTTCGATCGCGTCTGTCCAGAGTTCGGGCCGATCAAGAAGCGCTCGCGGCTCGTGACCGAGTACCGCAACACTCGCGGGGCTTACGTAGGTCAGTGCCGGGCGACCCGCGGAATCGACCCGTGCCGACCAGAACACGTCTCGGATGGACGCTGCGATCTGCTCGATCTTTCGCTCGGCGTCCCGCAAGCGGGCTGCCAGCGCGCGTTCTTCACGGCGATGCGCAGCGTCAGAAAGTTCGCGTTCGACAATCGGCACGAGGCGCGAAAGCCGGTCTTTGAGAAGGTAGTCGTTGACCCCCTCGCGCATCGCCTGGACGGCGGTATCTTCGCCGACGGTGCCCGAAACAATGACAAACGGAACGTCCTCGGCGAGCGCACGCACGGTCGTAAACGCCGCGAGCGCGCCGTAGCCCGGCATGCTGAAGTCCGAAAATACGATATCCCACGGCCCCCGCGTGAGCGCCGCACGAACACTGGCGTCGGTGTCGGCACGCGCCCATTCCACCGCAAAACCACCCGCCTGCAGCGCCCGCAGGAGCAACCGTGCGTCGTCCTCGCTGTCCTCGACAAACAATGCACGCAGCGTTCGTTTCATGTCATGCCACCTCGGGCCCCGTCGGCGGCGAAACCTCGTTGAGCAGCATCCAGTACAGTCCGAGGGCGCGCACGGCCTCTGCGAGGTCACCAAAGGCAACAGGTTTGCGCACGTAGCCGTTGGCGCCGGAGTCATAGCTCGCGACCAGGTCGCCGTCCTCCCCCGAGGATGTAAGCATGACGACCGGCAGCCGACGGGTGCGGGCATCCCCACGGAGATGTTGGAGCACGGAGATTCCATCGAGTCGGGGAAGGTGCAGGTCAAGCAACACCAACCGCGGGAGCACCGCGGCGTTTCGATCGGCCCAGGCGCCCCTCGCGAAGAGATAGTCCAGGGCTTCAACGCCATCCCGCGCGACCACGACGTGGTTGCACACGCCGCTTCTGCGCATGGCCCGTAGCGTGAGGGCTTCGTCGTCGGGGTTGTCCTCGACCAAGAGAATGGTATCCGCGCTCATGACATGCCCTCCTGCGATGTGCCCGTGACGGTGAAGCGGAACGTCGCGCCACCCCCGACGCTGCCCTCGGCCCAGACCCGGCCCTGGTGGCGACGTACCACCCGCGCCACGATGGCGAGACCGATCCCGGTGCCGTCAAATTCCCGCGCGCCGTGCAACCGTTGAAACGGCCGAAAGAGTCTGTCCGCGTAGGCCATGTCAAACCCGGCACCGTTGTCCCGAATGTAGAACGCCCCGGTGTCGTCACGCCCCACTTCGATCCGTGCGTCGGAGGAACGGGCCGTGAACTTCCACGCGTTGGACAAGAGGTTTTCGAGCACGACACGGAGCCATCGCGGGTCACCGTCGGCCCAGAGTCCTGGCTCGACGGCAACCGCAACGGTTCGCGTACGATCGCGATCTGCGAGTGCGGCGACCACGGCCGTGGCCTCCCGCGAGAGGTCCACGCGCTCCGGGCGAAGCACGTCGCGGGATACCCGGGCGAGCGCGAGGAGGTCGTCGATGAGCGCGCCCATGCGTTTCGCCGCCGCGCGCACACGCGCGAGATCGCTGCGACCGGCCTCGTCGAGTCGGTCACCGAAGTCTTCGAGGACCGCAAGACTAAACCCGTCGATGGCGCGAAGCGGCGCGCGGAGATCGTGGGCGACGGAATAACTGAACGCTTCGAGCTCCTCGTTTGCGACGCCGAGATCCGCGGTGCGTTGTTCCAACTCAGCGTTGCGTTGGGCGAGGCGCTCGGCGAGGCGACGGACTTCTTCCCGCGCGCGTCGGGTCGCGACGAGGTTGCCCACACGCGCGCGGAGTTCGTCGGCCGAAAACGGCTTGGTCACGTAGTCCTGCGCGCCGTTCTGGAGAACACGCACCCGGAGGTCGTCATCGGAACGGGCGGTCAGCAACACGATGGGCGTGGCGTCCAGTGCCGAAACGGCGCGGACCTCTCGCACGAGATCCTCGCCAGACAACCCTGGCATCATCATATCGGTGAGGATCGCGTCGGGCGGTGCCGCGAGCGCCTTGGCAACGCCAGACCTGCCATCGGGAGCCGACTCGACGGCGTACGCCTCGGCCAGGGTCTCACAGAGGAAACGGTTCATGTCAGGGTTGTCCTCCACCACGAGCACCCGGGGACGCACCGGGTCATCCGTGCCGACGCGGACCGCGGCAGAAACCACAGGGGACTCGATCACCGTAAGGAGCGTTGCGTCGAGGGCCGGGAGTTCACCAGGTTGCGCGTCACCGTCACACTTTCGCTGGGGGAGCGTGATGGTAAAGAGCGCACCGCCTTCGGGTGCGTCGTCGATCGTGACCTCCCCGCCGTGAAGTTCAACAAACTCCCGCACGATCGAGAGTCCGAGGCCCGTACCACTGCGCTGCCGTGTGTCCCCCGCATCAAGCTGCCGGAATCGTTCAAACACTTCGGCGCGATGAGCCGACGGGATGCCAGAACCGCTGTCGGCCACTTGGACAAGCACACGTTCACCGTCTGCGTGCACCGCGCAACGTACGCGCCCACCCGCAGGCGTAAACCTCAGCGCGTTTGAAAGCAGGTTGAGCAGCACACGCTGGATCTTGTCGGCATCGACCGTCACAAGGAGCGCCTCGGGCCCCTCGACCACCATCTCGACGCCTCGCTCCTGCGCGTGCGATTCAAAGTGTCCGACAACAACCCGGGTGAGCCGTGCAAGATCCTGCGACGCGAGATTGAGCGTCATGCCCCCGGCCTCAAGCTTCGACAGGTCGAGAAGGTCGTTGACGTGTCGGAGGAGCGTGCGGGCATTGCGAACGACGCCAACCAGGTCGCGTTGATCGCGCGAGCCTTCGGCCGCTGCGGCCTTCAAGCGCTCAGCCGGGCCCAGGATCAGCGTAAGGGGTGTGCGCAGTTCGTGACTGATGTTGGCAAAAAACCGGGTCTTGAGGTGATCGAGCTCACGCGTCTTTTCGTAGAGCCGGTTGCGTTCGTCGAGCGTGGCGTGAAGCTGACGGTTGGCGTCGCCCAGTTCTTGGGATCGGCGCAGGAGTTCAGCCGTGGTACGCTCGGCCTCGCCCTCCAGCGCGCGGGTCCGTTGGGCGCTCTCGCTGTTGCGCGCTTCAAGCTGGACGAAGCGGGTGACGTCCTCCACGCGATGGATGATGTACCGCACCTCGCCGTGTGGGCCCACGATGGGAGAGTTCACTGGACTCCAATGGCGCTCCTCGAACCCTCCGCCGTCGGACTCGGGGCGACGGATGTCGTATTTTTGCACGGCCATGGTGTCTGGTACGCGGTCGCGGAGCACGCGCACGAGCGACTCCCGGAGGTTTCGCGTCCCAGTCGCCGTCGCATCGCCGGGATTGTCCGGAAAGATCTCAAACAGCCCCCGCCCCAGGATCTGTTCTCGCGAGGTCATCGTGGCGCGAAGGTAGACTTCAGTGACCGCGACGATCGTAAGTTCAGGGTTCAACACCAGAAAAGCACCGGGTGCGTGTTCAAACAGATCCCTGAACATCGCCTCGTTGGTTCCTTCACCGTCGGGTCGAGTCATCCCATGCGCCTCCTCGCTCGGAGACCGACCGAGGCAAGCTCGCGCGATTGCTCCGCTAGCCCCCACGGTCGACCGCCAATCCCGGTAATATCGACAATATCGACCAAGTCCGTCGCTGATGCAATCGTCCGCCAAGCTCTCGCGGCAACTCGCACGCACGCAACGGCTTTCGACCTTTGCGATGGAGGTCGCGAATTGCAGGGTGTCATCCTGCGCGTACCCGTCCAAGAAAAGCCACGGTGCGGTCGTGCTTTGGATGCACGAGGACTTCGCCGGGGGGGCCGTCTTCAACAATGCGTCCGCCGTGCAGCACCATGGTGCGGTGCGATACGTCGCGGGCAAAAGACATCTCGTGGGTGACCACCAGCATGGTGAGTCCGTCCGTGGCTAGACCTCGGAGGACATCCAACACTTCGCCCACGCGTTCGGGGTCCAGCGCGCTCGTGGGTTCGTCCAAGAGAAGTACTTCTGGATCCATGGCCAGCGCGCGCGCGATGGCGACCCGTTGCTGCTCGCCGCCGGACATCTCGTGCGGGTAGGCACCGACGCGGTGCGCAAGACCGACGCGGGTCAGCAAGGCCATCGCCCGTTCCGTCGCCCGGGCAACGGGCACGCCACAGACATGCACCGGGCCCTCGGTCACGTTGCCCAGCGCCGTCCTGTGCGCAAAAAGGTTGAACTGCTGAAACACAAAACCCACCCGACGACGGATGGCCGCAAGCGCGCGACGGTTGGCACGGGACTCCCCGGGAAACACCCGGTCGTCGCCCACATGAAGCTCGCCATGGTCAAAGCGTTCCAGGCCATTGAGGCACCGGAGAAGCGTGCTTTTTCCGCCGCCTGATGGACCGATGAGGGAGACAACCTGTCCACGGGCAAAGGTTACCGAGACGTCATCGAGGACCTTGCGGTCACCGTAGGACTTGGACAATGCACGCGCTTCGATCATGACCGGGCAAGGCGGGCTTCCAACCGCTGGGCCATGCGCGAGAGGGGATAGCTCATGACAAAGTACATCAGCGCGCACAGGGCACCGGGCAACAGCCAGCTACGGGTGTCCACGGCTGTGATGGTCATTTGCTTGGTGAGTTCGACGACGGTGATCACGGACACCAGCGAGGTGTCTTTGAGCAATGCGATGAAATCGTTGGTGACCGACGGCAGCGCGATGCGAAGCGCTTGCGGTAGCACAACACGGCGGAGGGTGAGCGGGAGAGACATTCCAAGGGCCAGGCCCGCTTCGGTCTGCCCACGGGGGACGGCTTGAATCCCCGCACGGTAGACTTCGGCTTCGTAGGCAGCATAGTTCATCCCCAAACCGAGGATGGCTGCGGAAAAAGCTCCGAGGCGTACGAGTCCCGCGAGGCCGTAGTAAATCACGTACAGTTGCAAGAGCACCGGCGTGCCGCGGTAGAGTTCAATGTAGGCAATGGCGGCGGTGCGGGCGAGGGGGGGGCCGTACAGACGCATCAGGGCAAGGAGAATCCCGAGGGGAATCGCCAAGGCCATGGCCATCGTCGACAACACCAGGGTTACGCCAGCGCCCTGGAGAAACAGTACAACATGGTGCCCGTCCATCCGTGCGAGCGCGGGGTGCGCGCCGCCCTCGATCGCGCGCTGCTGGGCGTGGGTCCAGGTCGTGAGCACGCGCTGCCGGTCGTTCCATAGTCGGGCGCGGGAGAGAATGGCGTGGAGTTCGCCACGGGCGATGATGCGTGCGAGGGCTGCGTCGACGGCGGTCTGTACATCCGGGTCATCGTGTCGAATGCCTACGGCGTAATATCCATCGGCGACGTCGCCCACCACCGTGAGGTCCGCGCGCGGCTGGCCGTACCGCTCGGAGATGATGTCGTCAAGGAGAACGGCATCCGTGCGATGGTTCGAGAGGTCGATGTAGGGCTCTTCGACACCCTCGTAGGAGACGATGTCCGCGCGGCCGGTGAGAAGCTCATACGCCATGCTTCCAGCAAGGGTTCCCACACGGCGTCCCTGGAGGGCATGGAGGTCAGGGCGAATCGAACGGTCGCCCGTGCGGGCCATGAGCCGTTCGGCAAAGTGGTAGTACGGCGTCGAAAACCTCACCCGCGCCGCCCGCGCCGGCGTGACTTCCAGTCCGTTGAGAATCACGTCAAAAGTTCCGCGCTCGAGCGAAGGGACCAAGGCACTCCAGTCGTTCTGATGAAACTCCGCACGCACGCCAAGCTCGTGGGCGAGGGTGTTGGCAATGTCTACCTCAAAGCCAATGATTCTCCCTGGCTGACTCGGGTCTTCGTACACGTAGGGCTCACCGCCTTGGAGATCTCCCCCCCAGCGAAGCACACCCGATGCACGAATTCGGCGCATCCCTGACGTTGCACCGTGTCCCCTGCAAGCCTCGCAGGCCAGGTACATTGCAATCGCCAGGGCGATGACCCCCCACCGACGGTGTCTCCGCACGGTCATCCTTCGCCCGCCCACGAGCGCGCAAAGGCTTCACGCGCGACAGGGACCCTGTCGGCTTCGGATGCGCGGCCCAGGGCCACCATGAGCTTGGCAACTGCGGCTTCGGCGGTCATGGATCCGGCACCCAGGGCACCGGCCTGCGCCGCTGCGGCGCTGCCTTCGTACCGCCCCAGGTCTACGGAGCCACGGGCGCATTGACTCACGACGACGACGGGGATGTCTCTGCGGGTGGCTTCAGAGACCACGGCGACAAGCGAGTTTTCGAGGTGGGGGACATTGCCTGCGCCAAAAGCCTCCAGGACGATTCCCCGCACGCCTGCCCGCAGCGCGCCAAGAAGTAATTTCGGATCGAGGCCCGGAAAGAGTCGTACGGCGAGCACGCGGGGCTCGATGCGTGGGTCAAAGTCCATGGGTGGACGGGGCGACAAGACGTGCGAGGCGACGTCGACCGTGGCGCCGAGTACGGCAAGTGGCGGGCACGCGGGAGAACCGAAGGCGTCGAGGCTCCAGGCATCGAGCTTGACGGCCATGCATCCACGCAGAAGTCTCGCACCGAAAGCGATGGCGACCTCGGGGATGGGCATCGTGGCGAGGAGGCAGGCGTCGACGAGGTTGGCGCGGGCGTCGGTGCGTGGAGCCGCGAGCGGACGCTGCGCGCCGGTGAGAATCACAGGGCGGTCGAGACCAGGGAGTAGAAACGCCAGCGCGCTGGCGGTGTAGGCCATGGTGTCGGTGCCGTGGACGATCACCACGCCGTCGTAGGTAGCGAGGGCGCCGTGGACCTCGCCGGCAAGCGTCACCCAGTGGTGCGGCTGCATGTCGCCCGAGTCGAGATTGAAGAGAATCCGCGTGTCGATGTCGGCGATCGTGCGCAAAACCGGGAGCTCGGTGAGCAGGTCGGCGGTGTACACGTCGGGGATCAAGGGCGACGAGCCACCGCCGCGCATCATCAGCGTGCCGCCGGTGTGGACGATCAGGACCCGCCGCCTCGCCTCGGTCATCAACGACAACGCTACCAGACTGGCTCCCCACGGGCGGAGAAAGGGGCTTGAGAAAGGGTACACTCCGGGGGATGGAGAGACTTACGCGGGCGGAGGTACAGTGTTTCAGCGAGGCGTGCCCTGGCATCTTTGGAGTCTGGGAGGCTGTGCTCGGCGGGATCTTTGACGAGCAAGGTGGGGCATGGACCGACCTCAAGCTTCGGCTGGGCGCGGCGATGAGCGCGGTAGAACTCGCCTCGAACTCCAAGTTGCAGGTCCGTCGGGCGATGTGGCACTGCGCCATGGTGCTGATGTCTCTCCAGGACGCCGTGCCGTCGAGTCACGACGCGTGGCCCCTGGTGTCGTCCCTCGCGGGCGTCGCAAACGCGGTGTCGCGCACGGCCATGGCGTGCGACAGCGAGGTGGCTTCAGAAGACTCCGTGCGCGACGCACGGAGCTTTATCGCGGTGCTGGGCGACCGTCCCCCGACGTGGGAGCGGCTGCAATCGGCGTGGCGGGCGGTGTCGTAACGGGCGTCAATGGGGGTCGACCGTGAGGTCGCGGTGGGGGGTTCCACGTGCGAGGTAGCTCGCCCAGTCGAGGGCTTTGAGGTCGCTGACGGCGTACTTTTGCATCGCGTCGACCACGGCCCGTGCAAGTTGGAGGTTGGTGATCAGCGGGACGTTGAGGTCCACCGCGCGTCGGCGGATGCGGTAACCGTCGGGCAATCCCCGGGCGTCGTAGGAGCGTGGAATGTTGATGACGAGATCGATCGCGCCGGTGTCCAGGAGTTCGACGGCGGTGGGCGTACGCTCGTTGCTGTCTTTGTAGGCGACCGTGACATCAAGGCCCTGTTCACGGAGAACGTCTGCGGTGCCCGGGGTGGCGTACAGGGTGAGTCCGCGGGCAATGAGCAATCGGGCTTCGTCTTCAAAGCGGTATTTGTCTGCCACGGGCCCCAGCGACAAGAGAACGCCCTTGCGCGGAACCCGAAAGCCCGTCGCCAGCATGGCTTTCAAGAGCGCCTCGTGGAGGTCGTCGCCGAGGCAGCCAACCTCGCCGGTCGAAGCCATTTCGACACCGAGGGTGGGATCGGCGCCCGCGAGACGCGAAAATGAAAACTGCGCGGCTTTGACGGCGACGTAGTCAAGATCGAGGGCGCGGTTGATCACGGGATGCGCAACGCCCAGCATCCGCCGCGTGGCTTCACGGATTAAATTATTGCCCGTGACTTTGGACACAAAGGGAAACGACCGCGACGCGCGGAGGTTGCACTCAATGACTTTTACTTCGTTTTGCCGGGCGAGAAACTGCATGTTGAAGGGCCCGGTGATCTCGAGCGCGCGGGCGAGGTCTCTCGCGATTTTTTTGATGCGCCGCACGGTCTCCATGTAGAGCTTTTGCGGGGGAAGCACGAGCGTGGCGTCGCCGGAGTGCACGCCCGCGTTTTCGATGTGCTCGGAGATGGCCCAGAGCACAAGCTCGCCGTGGTCGGCGACGGCGTCGATTTCAACTTCTTTGGCGTGGGATTCGTACCGCGTGACCACAACCGGGTGTTCTGGAGACACTTCTGCCGCGCGGGAGAGATAGTTTTCAAGATGGTGCGGGTCGTGGGCAACGGTCATCGCCGCGCCGGACAATACGTACGAAGGCCGTACCAACAACGGAAAGCCTCCGAGGGATTCGGCCAACCGCACGAGTGCAGGGTGCGACGCATCGGTGGTGGTGGTCCACCGCGGCTGGTCGATCCCAAGGGCGTCGAGGAGGTCTCCGAACTTCTTGCGGTCCTCGGCTCTGTCAATACTCTCGGGCGGGGTCCCAAGGATCTTGACGCCCGCGCGGTGCAACCGTAGGGCAAGGTTGTTGGGAACTTGTCCCCCCATCGAGACAATCACCCCTTCTGGTCGCTCGCGATCCCAAACTTCGAGCACGGTCTCGAGAGTGATCTCATCGAAGATGAGTTGGTCACAGACATCGTAGTCCGTGCTTACGGTCTCGGGGTTGTAGTTGATGAGAACGGTCTCGTAGCCGAGTTCCTGACACGCTTGCAGGGCGTTGACGCAGCACCAGTCAAACTCCACGCTCGAACCAATGCGGTACGCGCCCGACCCAAGTACCAGAACCTTCTTTCGTCGGTTGGGCACCACGTCGTCGGCGTCGGCCTGGTAGCTGAAATACAGGTAGTTGGTCTCTGCCGGATACTCCGCCGCGAGGGTATCAATCTGGCAGAGCCGCGCACGGATCCCGGCCTGCGCCCTTGCCTCGCGTACAGTGTCTTCGGTGACGCCCGTGAGTTTGCCAATGGCCGCATCGCTAAATCCGTGTCGCTTGGCTTCGCGCAGCGCGTCGGGCCGGGCGATGACGTCTTTGCTCTGCAACGTGCGGCGCAGCGCCGTGGTCTCTGCGATCTGATGCAAAAACCACGGATCGATGCGGGTGAGGGCGTGCACATCGGCGACGGACATTCCCCGGTCGAGGGCCTGGGCGACCGCGAGCATCCGTCGCGGCGACGGCTGCGCCAACTCCGCGGCGAGATCGGCGAAGACAAAAGCCTCGGGATCGAGCCCATCGACGCCGATGTCCGTCATCCGCAAGGCTTTCTGCAGGGCCTCAGAGAAGCTGCGGCCGATGGCCATGACTTCGCCGACGGATTTCATCTCGCTGCCAATTCGGGTGTCTACCTCACGAAACTTTTGCAGGTCCCACCGGGGAAACTTGCAAACGATGTAGTCCATCGCCGGTTCAAAAAAAGCGCTGGTGCGCCGTGTGATGGCGTTGGGCAGGTCAGGCAGCGCGTAGCCCAGGGCGATCTTGGCGGCGACGTACGCGAGAGGATACCCGGTGGCTTTGGAGGCCAGCGCAGACGAGCGTGACAACCGCGCGTTGACCTCGATGACACGGTACTCCGATGATTCCGGGTCGAGCGCGTATTGAATATTGCACTCGCCCACGACCCCGAGGTGCCGGATGGTCGCAATGGCCACCGTGCGGAGCATCTGGTACTCGGCGTCGTTGAGCGTCTGCGAAGGGGCAACGACCACAGACTCGCCGGTGTGGATGCCCAAGGGATCGACGTTTTCCATATTGCAGACGGTGATGCAGTTGTCCCGGGCGTCGCGGACGACTTCGTACTCGATTTCTTTCCACCCCCTGAGAGACTCTTCGACCAGCACTTGCGGGACGCCGCCGGCAAAGGCCCGCACAAGGGCGGCTTCGAGTTGCCCGGGCGTGTCGCAGATCGCACTGCCCTTGCCGCCCAACGAAAAAGCCCCGCGAAGAATCACCGGGAGACCGAGTTCGGCCACGGCCGCGCGCACTTCGTCCGCGTTGGCGCAAGCGACGCTCCGGGCTGTCTTGATTCCAATCTCCGCGAGGCGACGCTTGAAGCGTAGCCGGTCTTCGGTGTCCCTGACGGTTTCAACCGGCGTGCCGAGCACCCGTACGCCGTACTTCTTGAACACCCCGCGGGCGTCCAGTTCGATGCCGCAGTTGAGGGCGGTCTGCCCACCAAAGGAGATGGTGATCGCGTCGACTTCCTCGCGGACGATGACCTGTTCGACGAAGTCAGGATCGACCGGGAGAAAATACACTTTGTCGGCCATGCCCTCGGAGGTCTGGATCGTGGCGATGTTCGGGTTGACAAGGACGGTCGCAACACCCTCCTCCCGAATCGCCTTGATGGCCTGGGATCCGGAGTAATCAAACTCGCCGGCTTCACCGATCTTGAGGGCGCCCGATCCAAGAATCAGCACCCTGCGCGGCTTTTTGGGTAGATACTGCCCGTACATCACCCTGGCTCCGTCAGTGTCCGCGGGCGAGCGAGCCCGCCAACCGTAAAAAGTCGTCGAAAAGAAACCCCGTGTCCTCGGGACCGGGCCTCGCCTCGGGGTGAAACTGCACCGACGACAACGGCCGATGCCGCGCGCGGATGCCTTCGTTGGTTCCGTCGTTCACGTTGACAAACCATGGTTCCCAGTCGTCGGGGAGACTGTCGTCGCGCACGGCGTAACCATGGTTTTGACTGGTAACATGGCACCGACGAGTAATCAGGTCTTGCACGGGCTGGTTCTGCGATCGGTGACCGTACTTAAGCTTGTACGTGTCCCCTCCTGCGGCCAGCGCCAGGATCTGGTTTCCCAGGCACACGCCAAACAACGGCACGCCCGCATCGAGAATCTCCCGCACAGACGCCACGAGTCCGCCAAGGTCTTTGGGATCTCCCGGCCCATTCGAGAGAACAAATCCATCGCAGTCCCCGACGTACGTGCGCAGGTTCGTCGTGAATGGCACGCGCAGCACCGTCGCGCCGCGTTGATGGAGTGAGCGAGCGATGTGGTCTTTGCACCCGGCGTCGACCAGCACGATGCGCAGAGGCCCGCCCTCATACACCACGGGTTCGCGCACGGTCACGAGTTCGGCCACGCGCTCCATGGGCACGGTCTCCGCGCGGGCGCGCCCAACTTCGACGGGCGTATCCGACGACAGAACCCAGCCACGCATCGTCCCATGTTCGCGCAACCGTCGCGTGAGTGCCCGGGTGTCAACCAATTCGATTCCGGGAACGCCGTCGTCTGCAAGCCACCGCCCCAGGGTGCGCGTCGAAGCGTAGTGACTGGGGTTTGCGGCGTGGTGTGCGCACACCATCGCCTGCACTTGGATTCTGTCGCTCTCAAAGGGCGGCGCGATGGACCCCCGGGCCCTCGCTTCGGGCACACCGTAGTTGCCCTGCAAGGGATACGTGCTCACGAGAATCTGTCCGCGGTAGCTCGGGTCGGTGAGTGTCTCGATGTACCCGGACATCCCCGTGTTGAACACCACTTCGCCAGCCACTTCGCGTGGGGCGCCAAACGACCTCCCGAAAACCACCGTGCCGTCCTCCAGCACCAACTTCATTGCGTGCATCGCCATCCTGCTCGTCGAAGTTCCTCGGGCGCGACGATCCCATGGGTGTACACCGACCTTGGCCGTGCGGACACTGGAACTGTCATGAACCCGGGCGCCACCCCGGGCGCCGCTCCGATGGGAAGGTGCTGTGGCCGGTGCCGTCACGCACGGAACACCGTCGGACGGTCTGCCGTCCGTCACCGTGCATGGGCGGACAAAAAGCCGTAGATGGTCGCCGCCCACGTCGGTTGCAGAATCGGGATGTGACCGCCGCCGTGGATCGTCCAAAGTTCGACCGCGCCGCGGGTGCATCCAGCATAACGGTCGACTTCGGTCTCGGCGCCCGGAAGGGAAGAATCCAGATCGAGGCGCATCCCCGTGTCCATCAGCATCCCCGGGCAGCCTTCGAGCGTGGCCCAGTCCGCGACGGTCGCACGCGCCCCGGGAAAGACCCCGATGCCAGGGAAGTCCGCGACCCGCCCGCCCGTATACGACACCACGGTGTCCGCGTCGCCATGCACCTCAAGCACCGAGATCGGGTGCGTTGGAACACACCGGGACGGGTCTTCCCATGTTGCACCCGCGAGGCTCACGATGGCCGCGACACGCGACGAGAGGTCACACGCGAGCCGGTGCGCCATAAAGCCGCCGTTGGAGTGCCCCACCACGTAGATCCGATGCGTGTCGACGGTGTAGCGCGCCGAGACGTCGTCGATGATGGCGTTGACGTAGGCCACGTCGTCCACCGGAATGTTGCCAAAGTCGCAGCAGGCATCCGTCGCATTCCAAAATCGCTTGCCCGTCGCGTCGAGGGTGCCGTCCGGGTAGGCGTAGAGAAAGGTCTGCGCGTCGGACAACGGCGTGAGCCCGAAGTAGAGGTCTTGAATGACCCCCGTCGCACCGTACCCATGCAAGAGAATCAACAGCGGCGTTGGTACCGTCGGGTCGTAGTGCTGCGGCAGGTGAAAGTGGTACGGCCGCGCGAGAATCGTCGGCGACGTGAGCACGTCCACCGTCCCTGCGGGAGTGTCTGTGCTCACCGCATCCGTGCCGCGCACGGCATCCACGATCCTCGCGGCATCGGTCGCTCCCTGGGCGTCCTGGGCCGCCATGGCTCCCCCGTCGCTCGCCATCGGCGCGGGGGACGACGTCCCGCACCCGGCTACGACGCACCCCATCGCGATGAACGCACCGACCCGCACCGTTGGCATCGACCGACCATGGCGCCCGGGAGTCGGCACGTCAACGGGATGGCTTCGTGCTACGTCTCCCGCCATCTTCCGTGGCTCGATCGACCGATGATTCCCGCCCGCCGACGGCCATCGCTTCGGGCGGCCCGCCCAGCGTGCCCGCGGAGCGTGCCATCGATGCACTGGCGCAGGATCCCGCGCTCGCCAGGCTCGATGCCATCCCGCCCCCTTTTGATCCGCTCGAAGTCCTCGGGTGGTCACGTCGCGAGCGTGCACACACCCGCTTTCTCGCATGGCTCCTCGACCCGACGGAACCCCGCCCCGGTGCGGGTCACGGTCTCCGTACCGCCTACCTCCACCGCTTCGTCTCCGTCGTCCTCGCCGCCGTCGACGGACTCCCGGGCGCCGAGGGCGCCACCCGTCCCCACGAGATCCCTCCCATCGATCCGTCCACGGTTCGCGTGGTGCGTGAGCAACCCGTCGGCGATGGCATCCGCGCCACGGCCCGCGCGCCGGACCTTCGCGTCCATTGGCGGGATCTCGCCGACCGCGCCAGCCCGCGCGATCCCGCCTGGCTTTTGTTGATCGAGAACAAGCTGGATTCTGCCGAGGGCGACGGGCAGGTGGGCGCCTACCTCCAATGGGCGCGTGAACAACATCCGAACGCTCGCCGTGTCCTGGTCTACGTGACGCCCGATGGCCGCGCACCCAACACATTACCCAGCGATGGCATCGTCGTCCCCATGACATGGGCCGACGTGGCCAGCGTGGGCCTCGATGTGCTCCATGCACACGAAGACACCATGGCCCCCGGCCCGCGTGCCTTCGTCTCCTCCGTGCTGTTGGCCATGCACGCCCGCTTCGGTGGCAGCGCCGACGCCAGCGCCCTTGTAGAATCCCTCCACGACGCACACCCGCGAGCGTGCGCCGTCATGGCCTCCCCTGGCGCCGACGCGGCCGCCGTCGGGCGCCTTCGCGTGCGTGCGCCGCAGGCCGTGTGGCACCTCCAGAACGTTCTTCCCCGGGCGCATCCCTGGACGGCCACCTGGGCCCGTCGCGTCGCCGAAGTCTCCCGATCCCTCGGGTCTGGCATTCCCCTCACGCCCGGCGCGCCACACGTCGGCTGCCCGACAATGGCAAGTTGGTCCCTCGGTGCCATCACGGATTGCCTCGGGATGTACCTCTTGTGCACCGACGGGCGATCGCTCGACCGCGTGGGTCCAAGGCTCTGGCTCGCGCTGTACGCACCCGGCGCGCACGCCAACGAGCTCTTTGCCCGGCGCGATCAGCAGGCCGCCATCGATGCACTCGGTGAGCCCACGCGCTCAGCCCTCTTGGGTGCTACCCCCGTGCTGGATGGACCGGGCGTGTGGAATTGGCTGCGTGTCGGAGACTCGGTGGCCTTGCCGCACGGGTGGTCTGTGGACGACGACGCGCGTCGTGTCGCGCGTGCCGCCGGGTCGTTGCTCGCGCCTCACAGCACAGCCCTCATGGCCATTGCGAGGGACCCTTCGCAACGCTTGTACGCTTGGGATCTTGCCGCCGACCACGGGCTCCCGGTCGACACCCGCGACCGCGAAGACCTCGCTGCGAACGCACGCCCCGACGCACAGTGCGTCCTCCTTGTCGTACGACGCGCATCGCCTCACTTCATCGACGCCCTCCCCGCAAGCGAACTCGGCGCGGCGCTCAGTGCCGCCTACGGGGGAAGTGCCTCGCTTCGATACACGTATTCTGACGCCGCCGATGCTTTTGCGGTGAAACCCACCGTGGTGGCGGTGCCCGTGAGTGTCTTCCACGCCGATGCCCATCCCGCCACGCGCGCCGCGGTCGCCGCTGTGCACCATGCGATGTCTCTCGGCGCCATACTCCTGCTCCTTGGCGATCACTGGGACGTCCTCGGCGCACGGTCCCACCTCGGGGAACTCCTGGGCCCGTTGACCCCCGAGCCTGTCACCCACACGCTGGCCACCGAGGTTCCCTTTCATATTTCTTTGGACTGCACCAAGGCTTTGCGGGATGCGTCGGTGCGGGATGCGCGCTGGATCACGACGGCACTCGGCGCAGAGGTTTCCGGTGCGGTGGTTCCCGTTGCGTACCGTACCGTCACGGGACAACCGCGCGCGTTCGTGGCCGGATGGCGCCTGGGCGAGGCCCGCGTGGTGTTCTGGGCCGGGGGAGCGTACGGTAAACACGGTCGTCCGCTGCGGTCTCGCCCAGAATCCCTGGCCCGCTGGTGGTCCGCCGTCACGGACTTCGCCTTCACCCTATAACCCAGGCCCTTCTCCGATGCCTCTCGATCCATTTCGCCCGCTATCCCCGCCTCGCCGTCGGTCTCCACGTCGCGCGCGGCAACTCACCATCCCCGCCGTGATCGCCGATGACTCTCCGCTGTTTACCACCCTCGACGAGGTCATCGTGGTCGACACCGAGACCACGGGCACAGGATCCACCGCCCGCGTCGTCGAGATCGCCGCTGTACACGCCATCCGCGGCGTCCCTGTGCGAGAATTTCAATCCCTTGTTCATCCAGGGATGAAAATCCCGCCCGACGTCATTCGCATCCACGGCATCACCGACGCCATGGTTCGCAACGCGCCGCGGGCCGATGCCGTCCTCCCGGCCTTTATGCAATTCGTCGGCGCGCTGCCCCTCGTGGCCCACAACGCCGGCTTTGACCGCGGCATCTTGTCCAACGAACTCCAACGCGCGCGCATTCTCTCGCCCGGCATCCCCGTGTACTGCACCGTTCGCCTCGCGCGCAAAGCCATCCCCGAAGCGCCCAACCATCGCCTCGGCACCCTCGCAGAATTTCTCGCGCTCAAGACCCACCCGACGCATCGCGCGCTCGCCGACTGCCATGCCGCCCTGGGTGTCCTTCGCGTGTGCACCGAGAGACTCCCCGGCGGGGCGCTTCTTGCCAAGTACGGCCCCGTCAAGACCCTGTAACCTCCACCCAAGCGCCCACGGAGAATGTTAGCCTCCGTTGTCTTATGCCACACCCGGTTTCTCCCGCTGACCTGCGGTTGCTTGAACGCCTGGAGCGCTCGTTTGCGGCCCTCGCGGGCGACGACGCCGTCATCGATGCCGACGACTTTCAACGCGCGCTAGGGCTCCGCAGCGAATACCTCGCGCGTCGGGTGCTCGCGCTTTTTGACACCGACGGCGACGGCGTCGTGCGGCGGGATGAGTTTATTGCCGGCGTGCGTCGGCTTGTTTTTGGCACCGCGGGCGACAAACTGGCTTTTGCCTTTAGACTCCATGACCACGACGGCGACGGCAAGATCGACCGGGACGAAATGCGTCGGATGATTGCCATCGGACTTGCCGAAGACGACGCCAGGGTCACCCACGCCGAGATTGATTCGCTGGCCACGGCGTTGTTTTCACACGCCGACCACAATCGTAACGGGCGGATCTCGTTTGCCGAGATGGATGCAGCCGTACGTCTTCGCCCTGCGCTCCTCGAACAGATGACCCGAAGCGAAGCCCGCTGGATCGACCCTGCCGAAGAACTTCTCGGGCGTGTTCTCACACCCGATCGCTCGGGCGTCGGGAGCTTCGCACGGTTGCTGGACAACCGCCGTGCCGAAGCCGTCGTCCTGAGCCTCTGGCTCGCGGGCAACCTCGCCTGCATCGTCTCCGGTGCCCTCTCGGTGTACGGCCGCGGAACCCCCTTGTCTGAACCTTTCTGGATGCTGAGCTCTGCCGCCACGACGGCGATGGTCTTCAACGCCGCGATCCTCGTAGTACCCGTCCTTCGCCGCGTCATCACCCGCGTTCGTGGGTCGGTCCTCGGTGCCGTGGTTCCCGTCGATCACGCCGTGGACCTGCATCGGTATGTGGGCAACACGTTGTACGGGCTCGCCGTCGCGCACGTCTTTGCCGTCCTCGCCGATGACACCCTCCAAGGCCATGTTCTCCACCGCCTTGCTTCGCTCCAATCCCTGAGCGGCCTCGCGTGGTTTGTCGTCTTTACCTTTCTCTGGAGCTTCTCCCGCGCCGTCGTCCGTCGCTCCGGGAGCTTTGAACTCTTTTATTTCAGCCACCTGCTCTACCTCGCATGGTTTGCCTTGGCCCTCGTCCACGCGCCGTCCGTCCTCGGGGCCTCTGCGTTGGGACTCTTGGGTCTTGCGACGGAGCTCATCGTCCGTCGTGCGCGCCGCGGCCGCCGGGTCCGTGTCCTTCAGATCGAACCCATGCGTTCGGGCGTCACCCGCATCGAATTTGAACGCCCCATCGGGTTTGCCCATCACGCCGGCGACTGGATGTTTCTCCGATTGCCTCCGTTGGCCCATCACGAATGGCATCCCTTCACCATCAGTTCGGCGCCTGAGCGAGATACCCTCACCGTGCACGTGCGCACCCTCGGAAACTGGACCGGCGCGCTGCGTCGCCGCGTCGAAGATCCCGCTGCGACCCGCGATCCCGCCCAGTGGGAAGCCTACCTCGATGGCCCCTACGGATCATCGTCCGGGAGGATCTTCAACACGGCTTTTCCCATCTTGATTGGCGCGGGCATCGGGGTCACACCCTTTGCAAGCGTGCTGGAGAGCCTGGTGCTGCGGCAACGGGCCGGGAGCTCGCAAGGCGCCGTGCAACGCGCGCATTTCTTTTGGCTCAACCGGGATTTGTACGCTTTTGAGTGGTTTCGTACGCTGTTGGACGATCTTGAACGGCAAGACACCCGTGGATTGCTGGACGTCCAGGTGTGGCTCACGGGCGGCCATGCCGGGGCCAGCGCCATGGGGCTCGAACTCGCACGCGAACTCGTGCAAGAAGCCGGCGGGCGCGATCTCGTCTCGGGACTTCACACCCGGATGCGCATGGAACATCCCGATTGGGCCACCGAGCTACGACAGATTCAAGAATCGCATCCCGAAACGACCCCCGAGGTGTTCTTTTGCGGTCCACCAGGGCTGGGGCGGGCGATTCGCAAAGAATGTGTTCGCCTTGGGATGCCCTACCACGAAGAACGGTTTTAGCATCGGTGTCGTACGTGCCTACGTTACGAACTCCGCGTGCGAATCCGTACATGATGGTGCACGCGGCGTACGGGCGGGCGAGGTACGGGCATCGGCGGCGGTGCAACGGGCACAAGTGCCACCATGGGCTGTACTGTAG
>VFSW01004942.1_pt1 | contig 19860 bp, 22 predicted proteins | sample 5358111 | NCBI WGS metagenome assembly VFSW01 (sample SAMN11554181, study PRJNA540505) | mine drainage metagenome | isolation source: sediment from site ElyBrook_90M | place: USA: Ely Copper Mine, Vershire, VT | collected 2017 | reverse complement strand
CGTCCGCGCTTCCCCCGTCCGGCGCCGTGGGCGCTGGCGCGGCGCGCACGCCGGCGCCGGCGCAGTCCGCGCGCGCGGTGTCCTCGGCGAGGGTCGCGGCCCGGGTGGCCGCCTTCACCCGCTCCCGCAGCTCGGGGAGCTCCACGCCCTGCTTCTTCGCCTGGCGGAGCTGCTCCTGGGCGCCGAGCAGCTCGTCGATGCGGTGCACCGCGGCCTGGGCGGAGGTGACGCAGAGGTCGAGGGCGGCGCGGGCGCGGGGGTCCTTGGCGAGATCGAGGGCGGCCTTCGCCTGGCGCTCGAGCTGCACGAGCTGGCCCTGCGGCTTCAGCCAGGGCGAGGGCCCGGCGCAGGCGACGATGAGGGCCGCGAGCGTGGCGCCCACGGCGAGGAGAGCAAGGGTGCGGTTCTTCATGGGGGTCCTCTCACGGTGGGGGTTCCTGGATCGGGTCGAGGCGCCGCACGCGGTAGACGCTGCGCGCCGAGTGGATCTCGACGGTCTGCCCCGCGGTGAGGTCGCCGTCGATGCGCGTGATCCGGCTCTGCGTCTGCCAGATCCGGCCGGCGGGGAGCTTCAGCACGAGCGGCCAGTCCTGCTGGAGCAGGAGCAGCTCGCCCTCGATGGGCTGCGGCACGCGCACGGTGAGGTCGGTGTCCGTGGCGCGGCCGAGGCTGACCTTGTACTGGACGCGCACGCGGATCATGTGGCCTCCGCGGGTGGGGTAGGCGCCGGCGCCCGGGGCGGGGTGGACAGGGCCTCGGCGAGCGCCTGGCGCGCGTTGACCTCGGCCTCGGCGAAGGTGGCCCCGGCGGCCCAGATGCCGCGCCAGAACCCGTCCGGGCCCTGCCATAGGAGCTCGACGGAGCAGCCGGACGTGCCGTCCAGCAGGCGCCACTCCGCGAGCGGCCGAAGGCGCAAGGCGGGGAACGAAGAGCGGTTCACAGCGGCCCCCGACGGTACGTCTACTGTCTAATCTACAGGTCGGGACCGACAAGTCTACCCTCTTTGTGTTGTGATTCTTTGCGTACGTTTGCTCACGTTGCTGGTTGCGCATTGCGCACCTTGCATTCATGCAAAACGCCACCGCGGAAGCGTCCGCAGCGTGCGCACTTGCGCGTGGGCTTCCGGTGGCGCGGCCGCTGCAGCCACAGGCACGCTAGGCGCCACGATCCGATGATGAGCACGGCGTCGTGGAGGAGCCACAGCGCGATCTCGCCGGTCGTCCTCACGGCCCGACTTCGTTCCGGATCGCCTGCGGGCTCATGAGGGGGTAACGCAGGCGCAGGTCGGTCTCGCGCAGCCGCTTCCGCCAGGCCAGGAAGAGCGGATCCTCAGGCGCGATCAGCCACTCGCCGCCGAGCGCGGTCGCGGCCGAGAAGCGCCGGACGAAGGGGTTGCGGCAGCAGTGGCCGACGATGGTGTGCGCGTCGACGTGCGCCCCGGCGAGGCCCTCGGCGACGAGCGCGTCCCTGAGCGCGTCGGCGAAGCCGCCCTCGCCTCCGGGCGCCGGGCCCTCACCATCCGGATCCTCGCCACCGCCGGCGCTGCAGGCGTAGAGAGCCACGGCAAGGTCGGGGCGGGCCCGCGGCGCGAGCATGCGCGCCAGGTCGCCGGCGTCTTCGATGCGGGGCCCGAGTTGCAGGCCCCCCTTCCAGCCGTGGCAGTAGACGTCGACGCGAGCGAGCCCGTCACGCTGCTCGATGGCGTTCAGGAGCTGGTGCAGGCGGGCGACGCGGGTCTGTCCTACGTCGATCTGCACGATCATCTCGGGCGGCACCTGGTAGAGCGCCGCGGTGCGCGAGGCCTCGACTCGGAAGGCGCCGCTCCAGTCGTGCTCCTTCACGTTCCGGTCGGGCAGCAGCAGCAGCAGGCGCGGCGGGGTGTACGCCTGGCCCGGGGGCCAGTTGCGCTGCGTGACGGTGGGGCTGTCGCTCTCGATCTGGGGCATCTACTGCTTCCTCTCCAAAAAGGCCCCGCGCCGCGGCGGGCCGGTGCTCCTCCGGCGGATGGAGCCGCGGCGCGGGGCGGCGGGCCTACTAGGGCGCCGGCGGCGCCTCGATCATCACCGGCAGGGCGGCGAGCTCCGTCACGGCCTGCACGAGGTCCGTGCAGATCCCGTCGTAGAAGATCTGCTCGGCGCCGGTGACGCTGGCGTCGTAGGCGGCGAGCCGCGGGGCCACCGGCTCCGTCGAGATCGTCACCCCTTCGAGGGGGTTCGGGTTGGGCGCCTGCACGTTGAGGGCGGCGCGCTCGCGCAGGATGAGCAGGTCTCCGATGCGGGCGACCTTCTCCGAGACGGCGGGGTTCATGATCTTGGACATGGATCTTCTCCTGGTTGGGGGGGCTACTTGGACACACGGAACGAGCAGGTGGCGTTGGCTGCGGCGGTGCCGGCGCTGCCCTGCGCACGGACGGCGTAGCGGGCGAGCTGATTCAGTCCGACGGGGCCGCCGTCGGCGCAGGTCTGCGTGGCGCCGGTCATTGTGCAGGTCAGGATCGTGGCGTTGTAGCTGGCGCCGTGGTCGGCGGACTCCATCAAGGTGAACGTGGCGGTCTCCGCGCCGCCCGGGGCCGTGTCTACCTCGCAGCCCAGGTTGCCGGCTACCAAGCCCGAGATCGGCGCCGTAAACACGCCGGAGCCACCCGAGCCCGCCAGGTTCGCACCGGGGCCGCCCATGTACTGCACGCCCGCGGTGATAGACCCTACGCCCGCGGTGAAGACGAAACCGGCGAAGACGTCGGTGACGGCCGTCCCGGCACCGCCGGTGGCCAGCTTGCTGTCGAGCTGGGTCTGGATGCTGCTCGTCGCGTCGAGGCGCTGGAACTCGGCGTTGGTCACCGTACCGTCGGCGACCTTGGCGGCGTCGATGCCGGTCGGCAGGCGCGCCTCGGCGAGCGTGCCGCCCGTGATCTGCGAGGCATCGAGGGCTACCTCGTCGGCGCCGCCGTTCTCGTGCGTGGCGGCGTGGGCCGCCGGCGCGCCGCCCCCGGCCGACGGGCGGGCGGCTGGGATCGGCCCGAAGCGCTGGACCGCGGTGCAGGCATTCACCGTCGCCGCGCCGGTCTTGAACACGTTCCAGGTGTTGCCGCTCTCGCGCCGCGCCGGGAAGATGCAGGTGGGCTTCGTCAGCACCGCGCCGTCGAGCGCGCAGGGGAACTGCCACAGCACCGACCAGGCCGTGCCGTTGTGGACCGCCGGGTAGAGCGTGGCGGTGGCGGCGCTGACGGTGCAGGCCACGTCGTAGCCGTCGCCGGAGAACTGCATGCCCGAGGCGGCATCGCCGACCGCGGTGATCGGCGTGATGCTGACAGCAAGCGGCGCATGCTCCTCGCTCACCTGCCGCTCGACCGGGAAAATGAGCGGGCGTGCCGGTGCCTGCGGCGTGAAGCGTGCCACGATGGCCAGCGCGGCGACCACGGCGCTCAGGCAGATCGTGAGGAGAATCGAGGACTGCCGGGTGACGCGCTCAGCAAGCTCGGGGTCCTCCTGGGGAGCGGCGGCAGGGGCTGGCATCAGGTCGTGCTGGCTCATGAGTTGCCCTCGTCGACGGTGCAGGAGGCGGTCGCGGCCGTGCCGGCCGTGCTGACGGCCTTGATGGAGATTCGGTCGCCAGCGACGACCGTGAACGTGTTGCTCGTGTCGTTGCAGGCCGTGGCCGCGGCGGCGATCTGGCATGTCACGGTCTGGTCGGCACCGTTCTTGCGCACCGTAAAGTCTGCCGTGTCGGCGCCGCCGGGAGCGGTCGCGAGGAAGCAATAGAGGTTCCGCACCGTGCCCGCGCGCCGCACGATGGACAGCGGGTACTCCGTCGAGGACGCCGCGACCCCGATGCCGCCGAGATAGACCGTGGCGGCGCCGAGCGCGCCGGCGATGGCACCGTGGATGTGGTCCAGGACGAGGACGTTGGCGCTCCAGGTCGGCGTGTTGATGACCGGGCTCGTCAACGTCTTCGGCCCCGACAGGGTCTGGACAGCGTCGGTGCTGACGAGATCCCCGGTGCCGGTTGGGAAGGCGTGCAGCGCGGCGGCGCTCGTGCCGGCCTTCGGACCGATGTAGCTACCGTCGAGGTGAACGCCGGCCACGGCCGAGCCGCCGACCTGGAACTCAGCCACGCGGGCGCCGGTCGTGACGAGCCCCCCGGTGGCGTTGATGATCGCGGCCTTGGCCGTGGCGCCGTCGGCGACCGCGCTGGTCACCAGGAAGGTCGACGTGCCGGAGCGCGCCTCGATGAGGCCCATCTGGACCCACCGGTGCGTTGCGTCGCCGAGGCCGTAGGTATTGTCCGTGGTCGTCCAACTGGCGTTGACCACCTTGGCGGCGCTGAAGGTCTGCGAGGTGTTCAGCGTGCAGACGTTCGCGGCGCTCGGGAAGGTCTGCACCCCGGACCCGTCCTTGTAGACGAGGACGTCGGAGCCGGTCTCGTACCAGAAGTCACCCTCGACAGCGCCCGCCGGCGTGCCGGCGCTCTGGGTGACCTTCCTCGCCTCCCCGATCTCGAGCACGCCGCCGGCCGTGTCGGTGAAGCGGGCCCGCCCGCTGGTGCTGTGGGCCCACATGCCCGCGAGGCCGGCGGCGATGGGGTTGCTCGCCTGGGTCGACATCTGGACGTAGTCGGCGCCGATGCCCGACTGCGGCAGGAAGAGCGCGTCGAGGCGCTCGCGCAGCGGCTGCGCCATGCAGGCGGCCACGCGCACCGAACTGCGGCCCTCGCCCGGCCAGTGCGCCTCGATGGGCCCCTGGATGGTACAGGCGCCCGACAGCGCCAGGCCCGCGGCGCAGGCCAGGGGCAGCGCGCCCGCGCCCGTTCCGCCCCCGCCCAGGGGCGACTTCTTGCGGCTGCGCCCCGAGTGCATGATGAGGGCGATGGCGTTGGTCATGCACAGCGCCGCCGCCTCCTTGTTGGGCTCCGGCCGCGAGTAGAAGCGGTACGCCATCCCGAGGAGGAGGATGATCAGCGCGGTGTTCCGCAGGAGGAGCCAGGGGACGCGATCGGTCGTGTTCATCGTCATCGTCAGCCTCTCGCCAGGACGGTCAAGTAGATGGTGGAGTTCGGCTTCCCGGAGACCTTGAAGGTCGCGGAGTTGCCGTCGATGAGGCGGGCGCCGGCGCCGTCCTCCTTGATGCCCGCGGTGAAGATCGCGCCGGTGTCGTCGGCGCAAAAGCCCACGTAGCAGCGCGGCGCCCCGACGAACGCAGGGTTGAAGGTGACCGTGAACTCCTCGGCGCCGGGGGCGACCGAGATGGTCGCTTCCTGCTCCGTGCCGCGGGGGTAGAGCATCCACGCGGCGCCGGAGATGCCCCAGGTGTTCGGCGCCGCCTGCGTGATGAGGTCGTAGACCGTCACCGCGGCGCCCCCGAGCGCGGCGGGCAGGGGCCCGTAGTAGACCTTGAGCCCGCCCTGGGCGTTGGGGTCGATGACGTTCCAGACGACGGCCGGCGGGATCTCCGCGCCGGAGGCGTCCAGCGGCTGCTGCACCTCGCTGTCGGTGAAGGGCACGTTCTGGAAGGTCGCGACCCCGGAGCCGTTCGTGGTGACCTGGATCGCGTCCTTGTAGCCGACGTCGTTGTCGGGGTGGCCTTCCCACGGCACCCAGACGCCGCCCCGGCTGACGAAGATGTCGGTGCGCGAGGGCTTCAGGTAGATCTTCTTGCTGGCCAGGGGCTGCCAGGTGCCCGTGCCGTCGTCGTAGCCGATGGTGATCGAGATGTTCTTGCCCATCGCGCTACCCCGGGAGGCTCATGGTGATGAGGGCCAGGTCGCCCACCCCGGGCGCCGCGGTCCCGCTGGCGAGGCACCGGACCGCCCGCCAGCCGCCCGTTCGCACCTGGAAAGCGATCTGGAGCGCCCCAGCCAGGCCCGCGTCGACCGTGTGCTCGGCGGCCGTCGTGCCGGTGTCCTCGCGCGTGCTCTCGATGTCGAGCCAGCGCGGCAGTTCGGGCACCGCGAGCGCGCCGATGCTGGTCGCGCCCATGATGCCGGCGCCCCCGCCGGCGCCGACGGCGCTCACGAAGTCCGCGCCGAGGTTCGTAGCGATGAAGGTATGCAGGCTGGCCGCCGTGTCCGCCGGGCGCCGGTCCGCGTCGGAGGCCAACGTGATGAGCCGCTGGCCTCCGCTCGAGGCATTGGAGGTCGCCACGCTGACGCCCGTGGCCTGCTCGAGGCGGATCGACAGGCCCGGCGCCACCGCGTAGAGGCTGATCTGCGCGTTGCCGGCGCCGATGAGCAGCGGGTCCGCGGGGTCGTTGGTCCCCTGGAACTTCAGCTTGACGGTGTTGCCGGCGCCGCCGCGGGCGATCTTGGCGAGCGCGGGATACCACTCGGCCAGGCCCGGGAAGTAGACCTGCTCCTCGCCGAGGGCTGCGGAGAGCGCGGTCGGGTAGCTGTTGTTGCCGAGCGCGGGCGAGCTCGCCTGCGAGCGGCTGAAGAGAGTCGCGAGTCTCATCATAGCTCTGTGACCTCGATGGAGAAGCCGTTGGTCGGGGCCGTGTTGACGGTGTCGATGTCGAACACGAGCGCGACGTGCAGATTTCCGCCCGATAGAGAGAGGGTCCAGTTGCAGGTCATGTCCTGGGCGCCGCCCTGCGATACCGAGACCCCGACGTTGTCGAGCGAGACGGGGCCCCTGGCGAAGAGCACGCCGTAAACGCCCGCACCCGGGTTCGTGACGTCGATGACGTTGTGCCCCTTGAGTAGCGACCCCGCTGAATTGACTCTGGCGGCCCCGGTGAACAGCATGGCTACCTCGCGTACCAGGCTCGGAAGTAGTCGGCGCTGAAGCCATCGCCGACGTTCGCCGCGGGGCTGATCGTGCCGACCCGGCGCCGCACCAGCGTCATGCTGGTGTTGTGGTTGACCGTCGCCACCAGCGCCCCGTTGATGTAGGCGGTCACCGCGCCGTTGATCCGCGACATCTGGAGGTCGGTGAAGGAGGCCGTGTAGGCCACGCCCGTGTCGATGAGCGTCGCGCCGATGAGGACGTGCCAGTTCGCCTGGTCGTTGCCGAGGAGGAAGCGGCAGCTGCGCCCCGCGGCCTCGTTCGTGTCGAACAGGCCCGCCTGCCAGCCCCGGTTCGCGACCGTGTCGAGGCGCGTACGGTTGATGACGGCGACCTTGGCGCTGAACAGCCAGTCGAACAGGCCCAGGTGGCTGCGCGCGCCGTCGGCCAGGAAGTTGAACGCGGCGGCGTTCGTGGCGGTCACTCGCGCCACGCCGTGCTCGCCCTGCGCGGCCGGGTCGAGCGCCTCCACCTTCATCGTCCCGGGGACGTTGGTGTTGGTCGTGATCGACAGCTTGCCGAGCTGGCCCACGGGCCAGGCGAGCTCGGAGAAGTCGTCCTCCTCGATGGTGGCCGAGCGGCCCATGAGGGCGCCGTAGATGTCGCCCAGGCCCCGCTGCGTCTTCTGCAGGAAGTCGGCGCTGATGCTCGGCCCCACGCCCGGCACCCAGATAGCGAAGTCGACGAACGGGTAGCTGATCGGGGTCTGCATCTACGTCGTCCTCAAAATGGCAACCCGTCCCAGGGCACGCAGGCGTCGGGCAGCGTCGTGCTCTTGTCGGGGATCGGCTTCTTGGAGAGGATCAGGTCCGCCTTCTGGTAGCCGTGCCGCAGCCGCGACAGGGCCTGCCGCGCGGCCCCGAAGTCGGCGTCGACCTTCTGCGACAGCAGCCTCGGGTCGGCGAAGGCGCCCCACCAGAACTTCCACTGGCCCAGGCCCGCGCCGCGCACGACGTTGGGAACCGACTTCGGCTGCGGGAACGTCGTCGGCGGCGTAACGGTCGGCCCCACGTAGGCCCGCGGCGCCCCGGGCGCGTAGAGGGACCAGCCGAGGAGGCTCGCGGCCGGCGCCGCCGTGCGGAAGAGGTCCAGCTGCCAGTTGCCGTGGACGGCCTTGCCGGCGAACTCCTTGGCGTACAGCACCAGCGTCGAGACCGGATCCCAGAGCGTCAGCGGCGCCCAGATCTTCTCTGTGCGGTCGGGCCCGCGGAGGCGCGCGCGGATGGTCTGGCCCGCGGGCATGTTGAAGCGCAGCGTGAGCAGCGCCCCCGACTCCCAGACCGCGCCGCCGTCCATGATGAACGGCGTGCGGCGCGTCAGGTTCGTGCCGGTGTCGAAGTCCGTGTCGACGGGGATCGCGATGGGCGTGCCGCCCAGGTCGTCGGTGTACTCGGCCTGCGCCCGCAGGGTCGCCGCGCTGATCTCGAGGAGCTCGAGCTGCTGCGGGTCCGCGTAGCCCAGGACCACGCCCACCGCGGCCGCCACGTTGAAGGGGTTGCTCGGCCCTACGAACTCCCGCAGGCGCGCGATGACCAGCGCGCGGAGCTGCTCCGGGTTCGGCGGGTTCTGGCTCATCGAGTAGAGCTCGCGCCAGTCCTGCAGCTTCAGGATGGCCCGCGAGGGGTCCATCTCCCGCTCCATCAAGTCCCACACGTCCCAGCCATTCGTCTTGAAGACCTGGGCCATCCACGCGAGGAACTCGGCGTCGGGCGAGGTGGGGTCGTTGAAGTCGTGGAACGTGGAGCCGGGCCACATCCGCTGCGTCATCGAGACCGCCTCGTCGAAGGAGACGGAGGCCCCGGGGAGCTCGCCCGGCTGCGGCACCGAGAGCGTGAAGGGCACCGGCGCGTACAGGGCCGCCATCGCGCTCGCCGTCGGCTGGTTGTCGGCCGTGATCGCGGTGGTGCCATCGCACAGCAGCGAGGCAGCCGGGACCGTGGCGCCGGCGCCGTTGTTGTTGACGACGATGCCGACCTCGAGCGCGAGGTAGTCGCCGGTGAACAGCTCGAAGGCCTGCCCGAGGACGGGCTGGAACACCGTGCGCGCGTCAGCGTCGGCCCGGAAGCCGCCGATGCCCTGGGCGTTGAACACCGTCGACCGCACCGCACCGGTCATGCCGTTGATGACGAAGAGCGCGGCCTGGCCCTCCCACGCGAAGTTGAAGGCGGCGTTGGTCAGGATCGCGCCGAAGGCGAGCTGCCACACCCCGGACGCGACGCTCTGGCGCTGGAGCGGGTCCGACAGGAACTGCGCGAAGCCCAGGCTCACGGTCGAGGGGTCGGGCACCGTGCCCCAGGTGTTGCTCGCGGCGACCTGCGCCGAGCCCTTCAGCGGGCCCATGTAGCGCGAGTAGACCCCGGTGCCCAGCGTCCGCTGCTGCGTCCAGACCGGCACCGAGAGGTAGGTCCCCGGCCGCACGAGATACGTGTCGGCCTCGAGCCCGAGGCGCAGGAAGAACGTCTGCAGCTTCAGCGCCATCTACGCCCCCACCTCCACCGGCACGCGGCGCCGCGCGTACCGGAAGATGCCCACGAACTGCTCCACGCCGCCGAGGCGCTCGTGCAGCCACTGCCCCGCGGCCGCCGGCAGCCACGCCTCGGCATCGATCGCGACCTCGTGCCCGGCCACGTCGACGAGCACATCGACGCCGTGTGGCCAAACGGCCAGCATCTCCTGCACCGCGGGGATGAGCTGCTCGAGGGGCTGCGCCTGGGCCATCATCCTACTCGACCTCGACCCAGTCCTCGGCGAGCATGTCCGTCTGCGAGGCCAGCCACGGCACCAGCGGTCCGGCGACGGTGCGCATGTAGATGTATGGCAGGCCCATCTTGCTGTGCGCGTCGGGCACCTGAAGGGCCAGCCACATGCCCTTGCCGTTCCAGCCCTCGCGGGCGACCTTCTTGCCCTGCTTCAGGAGGCGGAGGGCGTCGCCGAAGTCCATCTTGTTCATGAGCCGTCTTCCTCTCAGTCCGTCACGAGGATCCGGAGCGCGAACCACATGCCCGGACCAAAGGGGTTGTTGTCGGGGGCCTGGACGTCCTGCACCGCGGGCGTCGCGCTCCCCACGCCGATCAGCGTCTGCCCCGCCAGCGTCCGCTCGAGCAGCGGCGTGATCTGGTCGCTGGCGAGCACGTTCTTGGCCGCGGCCTCGAGCCCGCTGATCGAGCAGATGTCGCTCCAGTAGTCGTTGCTGTCGTAGAGCCCCGAGACGCGCGAGGGGCCCAGGCTGTCGACGAACTGGAGCATGGCCGCCGGCACGCCCGCGGCGCTGTCGCAGATGGCGGCCTGGCCCGAGAAGACGCGGTCGTCGGTCGCGGGCGCCTGCCAGCCGACCGGCAGCGGCAGCTCGAGCTCGAGCGTGGTCTTGCCGGCCGCGTCGACGTAGCCCACGCACTGGGCCATCGGCGGGATCACGGGGCCGATGGGAAAGCCGCCAACGCGAGTGTCGACGTAGATCCGCGGCTTCTGTCCGTTGTCGATGGCCGTCTTGAGGTCCGCGGGCGCGAGCTGGGCGAGCCGGAGCTTGGACGTGCCGTCCCAGCCGAGGGCGTCGACCTTGTAGTCGATGCCGCTCGGGTTGCGCGCCCAGTCGAAGGCGTAGAGGGGCTTCGACGGCGCGCAGCGCGACGTGATGACCACCCCGGTGACGCTCGGGTCCATGAACGGCGCGATGGAGCGGTAGCTGTGGCTCATGGGCCGCTTCCCCTGCCGCGCGGTCGAGCCCCGGATGAAGTTGTCGATGTCCGTCAGGTTCTGCACCGTCGGGATGCGGGCCATGCCGCTGCCCACGATGGTGATGACGTTCATGGCGCCGCCGACGCCGTCGTAGGTGCCGCCGTTGCCGCCGGCGCCGCCGTTGTAGCCGTAGGAGCGGATGCCGGTGATGAGATTCCCGACCGAGTCCTCGGCGTTCTCGGCCCAGGCCTCGGCGCCGTGGCTATAGTCCTGCGGCGCGCCGCCCTTCTTGGGGTTCTGCAGGAGGCCCGCGAGGCGCCGCTGCGCGTCGGCGGGGTCCTCCTCGTCCTTGCCGGTGTTCCCGAAGCCGCTGACGATGGCCACGGTACTGTCGACGCCCGGGGGCGTCGCGTCCCAGCGCAGGATCGCGCCCGGCGAGAGGTTCCCGATGGAGCCCGCCGTCACCGCGTCGAAGATGCCGGTGACCTGCCCCGTCCCCGGCGCGGCGCCGGAGAGCGTCACCGTCGCACGGAGCACGTACTTGGTGACGCCGTCCGGCCCGGTGAGCGTGCCGGGCGCAGGGACCAGGGCCGGGTCGACCACCGTGCCGCCGGTGCCCTGGATGATGCCCCCGCCGCCCTTGGCCGGCTGCGGCACCTTGAAGCCGTAGCCCCCGGCGCCGTCGTCCATCCCGAAGATGTTCGCCTGGCGCTTCAGCGTCTTCGTCGAGGTGTCCGCCGAGGGCGGCCAGTCCGCGTCGAGCTGCCGCAGCGTGCGGTACGCGCCGTCGAAGAAGATGACCGTGGCGCGCGCCGCCTTGCCCAGGAAGTTGCGGTCGCCCGTGCCCCACTGCGCCGCGCGCAGCGAGGCGAAGGCGATGAACTGCCCGAGCAGGGCGTCGACCGATGGGATGAGCTCGCTGACGGCCGGCATCTACGTCCCCATCTCCAGCTTCTTGCGCTCGGCGGGCCGGCCCGGGCGCCGGTAGCGAGCGGAAAAGACGATCACGCCCGGGCGCGGCGTCACCACGGCTTCGCAGATGATCTCGTCGAGCACGCGGTCGATGCGGAGCGGCTCGCAGCGCTCCTCGAGCGAGGTCTTCAGCGCAGAAGGCGTGCCGCTCGTGGACTCGGGGAACTCCTCGTTGAGGGGGCCGCGCCGCGGGCTCTCCTCCATGGGCCAGCCCGCGCTCTCCGTCCACATCGTGAGGATCTCGTACTCGGGCCCATCCGACGGGACCGGGTCGCCGTCGACCAGCCGGATCCGGTGCTTGCCGGTGCGCTCGTTGAAGTCCATCACGGGGTCAGCCATGGCCTTGCCTCACTGCTTCACCAGCACCGACAGCTGGTAACTCCCGGTCGCGATGGGGAGGTCGGTGGCGATGTCGAGCTGAACCTGGGTGGCCTGGCTCCTGATCATCGCCGTGCCAACGGGGATGGCGCCCGCCAGGATGAACAGCGGGTTGGGCCCGGTCGCCGCGATCGAGAACTGCGGCGCCGAGTCATACGGCGTCCCGAAGGTGACAGTGCAGAGAGGGCCGGCGATTGGGACGCCGGCGACCCCCACGGTCAGGGACAGCCGAAAGGACGCGTCCGTCCCGAAGATGGCGGCGCCGCCCCCGCGGAGGGCTGCGCCGCCAACGACGGTCGGCGGCGGCGCAGCGGCGTTCCCGCCGAAGTGCGTGGCCCGGAGCAGGGTCGTGACCAGCGTGTCCAGGTCCATCTCGAGCTTCGCGCCGCCGGCGGCCTCAGCGGCGACCTTCCCCGCCTCGTCCAGCGTCAGCTTCGCGCCGCCGCTCGAGCGGTCCTCGATCTTGCCGTTCTGCCGGATCCATCGCGTCGCCTGGGTGCGGCTCAGGTTGTAGACGCACGTCTCGCCCTGCTTCCCTCCGCCCGGGCGGTAGCTCGGGTGCGCCAGCGGCAGCAGGAACGCGGGGCTGTTGTCGCCCAGGCGGATCGCGGGGCCCTTCGGCACCGGCACGATGAGGAAGCCGGCGTACTCGGCCCGCTCGACGTCGTCGGAGGAGGGTTGCGAGCCGTCGGCGGGCAGGTGCCCCTCGACCGCATCAACCAGCGCGCTGCGGCCGCCCTCGCCCTCGCTCGCGGTCGTGATGACCGTGCGCAGGATGAGGCGGGCGGTGATGTTCCGCAGGCGGTCCTCGACCCACCGCTCGATGCCGGACCGCAGGGCCCGCAGGTCTGAGAAGGTGACCATCATGCGGCCAGCAACCCGTCCGGCTTGCAGACGATCCGGCTCCGCGTCCCCGTGCCGCCGACCACATCCTGCATACGGTCGACCCGGGAGACGAACATGACCTTGTCGATGCCGTTCTTGGTGTCGTGGATCTCGGCGCGCGTGCCCTCGACGAAGGGGATCCCATTCTGGGAGTGCCCGGTTACGATCGCGGTCCAGGTCTCGCCGTCGTACAGGCCCTGGTCGAACCGCCACCGCGCGCGGGTCTCCGCCATCGCCTTGGTGTAGCGCTCTGTGTCCGCGAACGAGAGGCGCCGCAGGAAGAACTGCGGCGTCTTTGCGCCCGGCGCGGGCACCTTGAAGTCGTTGTGGCGGCCTGCGAACTTGCCCTCGTTGGGGTCGTCCTTGTTCGGCAGGAGCACCGGCAGGATGTTGCTGCCGACGCAGGCGATGTCGTTGTAGAGAGGCTCACCCGAGCGCGTGTAGTTGACGCTCTCGACGTTGTTCCAGTTCGCGCGCTCGCCCGCGTAGTGCCAGTGGAAGACGTACTCGGGCTGCTGCTTGTAGTTGGGCTGGAAGAACATCAGGTCGCCCAGCGCGCTGACAGCCACGAAGCGGCGCGCGAGCCGCGCGTATCGCACAAGGACGTCGCCCACGGTCTCGCCCGGCTGGATCTGGATCTTCGGCGTGAGCGCCTTGACGTTGGTCGTCAGCGACTGGACGATCTCCTGGCGCCCGGCGTAGAGCCGCTTGAGGTCCTTGACCTCCTGGTTGAGCTTCGCGGCCTCCGCGTCGACCCCGCCGAGCGTAGCCTTGGTGTTGAGGTTGAGCCCGATGAGGGCGCGGAACCCGTAGCTGCCGAGCCAGCTCTTGTCGATCAGAGCCGCAGCGATCTGGGACCACTGCTTCCCCTTCAGGTTGTACCAGTAGGGCGCGCACGAGGAGAGCAGGAAGCCGAGGTCGTAGCCCGACAGGTGCAGGATGGAGCCCTGCTCGCCGGTGTCCTGCGAGACGTCCACGATGATGCCGCGGAGCTGCTGGATGTCCTCGCCGCCCTTCACCTCGGGGTCGCTCTCCCAGATGGTGATGGGGGATAGCGACATGCCGAGCAGGTAGTTGAAGCGCCCCTCGGGGTTCGGGATGCTGAAGGACCAGGCGTCGGCGAGCTGCCGGATGTCGCCGGAGAGTTGGAACTGGTTGATGTCCTTCCGCCGGCCCTCGGTGTCACCGGGGATCTGGATGGAGATGGTGGGCGAGCGCCGACCCTCGGTGCGCGGCGCCGGGAACGCCATGCTGTCGGGCGCGTAGGGGTCGCCGCCGGGCGCGTTACCCGGCCGCCGCGCCACGGGGCCGCCGAAGGGGTCCTCGGAGCCCCGGCCGCTGCGCGGTGCATAGAACGGATCGAAGCCGCTCATGGCGCCGGCACCGTCAGCCAGAGGCCCGCCTCGAGCACGTCGGCCCGGGACAGGCGGTTGATGCGCTGAATGTGCTCGAGGAGCGCGAACTTCTCATCCCGGTTTTTGCCCGGGTAGAAGCGCCCGACGAAGACCAGCAGCGGCACCTTCTCCTTGATCTCCCACCGGATCGGCGGCGGCAGGTTGGCGCGGATGGCGTAGTCGAGGTCCTGCGCGGCCCGCGTGCCGACCTCCATCGCGGCGACCGCGTCGTAGGTGTAGACGTTGTTCGTGGCCACCGAGCGCAGGTGCACCTCGGCGACGCCGGCCAGGGTCGGCAGCACGCCGAGCTTGTTGTCGAGCTGTGGGTTCCACACGCCGGTGGTGAACTGCTCGAGCGCCAGCGCCGAGTAGTCGCGCGCGGCCGCGCTCCAGACCGAGACGGCGCTCTGCGCCTGCAGCGTGCGAGTGCGGACCTGCTGGACCGAGAGCCCCGTAGCGTACCTGCGGAAGAGGTCGTCCTTGAAGCTCTGCGCCGCCGTGTCCGCGGCGTCGGCTTGGTCGTTCACGTCCTGCGAGCACGCCGCCGGGCCCTTCTGGACCTGGATGCGCTGGTCGAGCGTGTCCTCCTCGAACGTCAGCACGCAGGCGTACCAGGAGCCCTTCTGTACCGGCAGGAAGGAGCCGGTGATGGGCTTCAGCACGCTCCGGAGGGCGCCCCAGACCGGATGGGTGAGCACGCTCCGGGGGCGGTCGAGCATCGGACCGAGGATCCGGCCCACGTCATCGCGCCAGGTGCGGCCGCTGAACTCGAGGCTGAAGCGCGTGCGCCGCGGCGGGCTTCCGGTCTCCTCCTGCTTCGCGCCGCTCCTGTGCGGGATCCGGTGCGCCACGAAGCCCGGGCCGAACTCGTCCTGGACGTCCACGACGTGCGCGTGGAAGTCGACGCTGGCGAAGGCGGAGCGCTGGGCGCCAGGGATGGGCTTCGCCATCAGTGCACCTGCTCTCCCATGCCTGGCAGCGGCGCGCCCATGCCGAGGACCCGCACAACCACGGGGACCGGCGCGCCCTCCTTCAGCTTGTTGGCGAACTCCTTGGCCTGCTCCTTGGCGAGCTGCGGGTTGGCCGCCTGGATGACCTCCTCGTAGCCGCCGTAGGCCCCCCGACCCCCGCTCTTGCGCATGCCCTCGAGCTCGGCCGTGAGCGTGCTCGAGCGCTGTGCCGGCGACATGCGGCCGTAGTAGTCGGCGAGGCCCGTCGGCGCCGGCGTGGCGCTGTCGCCCGACATCGTCGTGATGGCCGCCAACTGCAACAGCGGGTTGGCCTTGCCGACCACACCCGCGACTCGTCCCAGGCCGAGCCGACCGAGCGCGACCTCCGCGGTTTTCATGGCCGCGGCGATGCCGACGCCCTTGATCCCGTAGTTCTGCACGAGGCCGGTCGAGCCACCCGGGGCGTTGCGCGACGCGGCGTCCTGCGCCTTGAGCGTCGGGTCTCCCACCTGCTGCCGGTCTCGGAGCTTGCGGAGGAGCTCCTCCGCCTGGCGGCGCCCCTCGGGCGTGTCGTCGGCTAGCCTCTTCGCGTCGTCGAGCGGCTTGCCGCCGCCGGCGGGGTTTTGGGCGTCGACGTGGGCCTGGAACTCCTCCCAGTTGTTCGCGACCAGGTCGCCGAGGTCCTCACCCAGGTTCTGGTCCTGCCGCAGGCGCTGGTGCAGGCGTGCCTGGCTGCCGCCGGTCCGCTTCGACTCCGTCTGCCGCAGCATCTGGAGGAGCTCCAGGTGGCTGTAGTTCAGGCGCCCGAACTTGCCCCGCAGGTGAGCGCCCTTCCCCATGGCCTTGCCGGTCCGGGGGTCGATGACGCCCCAGGCCTTCATGTGCCGCTCCATCCACTGGAGGTCGCCGGAGAAGAGAGAGGCGGTCTTGCCCATCATCTTCTGCGCCTCCTCCGGCGTCGCCCCCATCGACAGCATCGCGTTCATCATCTGGGCGTCCTGCTTCGCCTGCCTGCCGCCCTCGGCGCCCTTGGCCGACTCCCGGCCCATGGTCGGGCCGATCTTCTGCCACAGCGCGACGGCGAGCTGGCCCTTCTGCCCGAGCGCCTCCGCCTTGCTGATGAGGCTGTTGAAGAACTCCTCGCTCTGGGTCTTGCCCTTGATGCCGAAGGTGTTCTCCATCTCGGCTGCCAGCGGCGCGAGCTCCTCGACGCTCTTCTTGCCGAGGTAGGTCGCGAGCTTCGAGTAGGTCTCGACGCCCTCCTTCGCCGAGGCCCAGTTCCCGGTGACCGCATTGACCTGCTCGGCGTAGCTGCGGAGCTGCTCCTGCGGGCGCCGCGTCTTCACCGACAGCGCGTCCAGCTCGGAGCCGAGCTGACGCCAGTCCTGGCCCACGGCTACCGCGAGGCGCGAGTTCTCCCGGCGGAACTCGCGGGCGTCGTCCGTGGCGCTCTTGAACGTCGTGTTGAAGGGCTCCGCGACGGTCTCGGCGAAGTCCTTGCCGGCGCTCACGAGGGCGCCGCCCAGGGAGACCTTGATGAAGTCAGTCATCTCCTGGGACAGGCTCTTGAAGGTCTTCTTGCCCTTCTTTTCGACCTCCTGGAACCCCTCCACCGCCGCCTTGATGAACTCGCGGAAGCTCTCGGCGTTCGTCGAGATGAAGATGTTGGCAGCGCCGTCGCCGCCGGCCTCGGCGCTCATCTAGCTCGCCTCGTCGGCGCAAGGTCCCAGAGCAGCCGCCCCATCTGCAGCTCCTCCAGGACCTCTGGTGGCACCCCGACCGCTCGCATCAGCGCCTCCCACCTCCAGTACTCGTAGGGGCGGACGCGCGAGCTCGGCTTTGCATACCACGCAGCGCTCGAAGGACGCTCCAGTAGTCGCGCTCCAAGAGTAGGGTCGTCAGCGACTTTTTTTTCGCCTCCTCGTAGAGCTCCTCGAGCTGCTCGTTCGTCGGCAGCGGGGGCAGCTCGGCCAGCTTGAAGGTCTCGTAGTCGCGCCAGATCTGATCGGCGTCGACCGCGCGCTGGCGAATGTCCGCGTCGTGCAGCGCCTTGTAGAGCAGCTCGTCCTTGGGCAGCAGCCGGCTGCTCTCGTCCACGATGGCGGGGAAGGGGAACACCTGCTCGCTGAAGGAGCCGTCGTCCTTCCGCAGCGACCAGGACACCATGAGGCGGCGCTGCTCCTCCTCGATGTCCTCGGCACCGAGCTGCGCGCCGCTCGAGAGCTGCCGTAGGTAGAACTCGGCGGCCAGCTTGCAGACGACCTCGACCTTGGGCGGCACCCACCTGAGGCGCCCGTAGACGAGCTGCGCCTCCTCCCCATCGACCACTGCGACCTGGATTGGGTTGCTGATCAGCCTCAGCCGCCCCGTCTCTGCTCCTGCTAGTTGCACGTCGTGGCTCCTTCGTGGTGGCTCCTTCTATCGTCAAGAGAAGGCGGCGCCGGGTCGGTTCTGCCCTGGGAAGGAGCCACTTCCCGACCAGGGCCCGACCCGGCGCCGTTGAATCGCTATCGCTCGCTCCTCCCCACGGCCTCGATCTCGGGGATCGAGACCTTCACCATGCCCTCCTTGTTGTCGACGGTCTGCACCTCACCGCGGCACAGGCACTCGGTGAAGGTGATCGACTTGCCGCCGAAGGCCGGGTCGCCCTGCTGGAAGGTGCAGTCGAACTCCTCGCCGACCTGGGTGTGCTCCCAGGGCCGGAAGGACAGGCCGCGCTTGCGGACCCAGAGCTCGACGCCGGTGATCCGGTGCTTCTCGCCGGTGCCGCTGTACTGCGCGAGGTTCCCGTCGGCACCGGCCGCCACGCCGCCGGAGCGCGAGGACTCGAAGGTGTAGGTCGGCGCGATGGCGTCGACCTTGCTGCCGCCGAACTTGAGCGTGACCTTGGTCTGGAGCTGGGTCGGTGACGGAGGCATGTGTCGTTACCCCGCTGGATAGGCCGTACCAGCGATCACGTCGACTCGCTGCGGCAGGATGAAGGGCGCGCCCACGAGCCACCACTGCGGGTTCCGCGGGTCGCGGATCGCGTCGATGACGTTCTTGGTGACGTCGGCGCCGTCGTACAGGTTCTGCTTCTCGAGCCGGCGGTTGGTCGCCAGGACGTTGTCCTTGATGCTGTCGGCGTCGATGACCTCGTCGACGTAAGGCTGGCTGTTGACCACGCTCTCCTTGCCGCGCAGGAGCGACAGGCCGGCGAGGACCTCCTGGCGGTAGTTCGCGGCGCCGTGGGCGTACTCGCTGGTCGACCAGCCCGGCAGCGTGCCGCCGTAGGTGGTCGTGTCCGCCTCGATGACGAACACGCCGTCCTTCACCACGAGCGGTGTCATGAAGAAGGTCTTCCGGGCCTGGCCTGTCACCGTGCTTTGGTCGGGGCGGACGGCGACGTGCGGGTAGGTCAGCGGCATCGCCGGGTTGAGGCTGCGGATCTCGGCGCCGTTGAGGTTCTTGGTCGGCCGGGTCTGGATGCAGCGGAGCGCGGCGCGGTGGGCCGCCAGGTCCGCCACCGGCTGCGCCGCGTCGCCGACCCAGGTGCACAGGAAGCGCCCGGGCGAGCTCAGCAGGTTGTCCTCGAAGAGCAGCGATGGTGTGACGCTCGAGACGATGGCGCCCGAGTCCGTCAGGCCCAGGCTCGCGCCGAAGGACAGGAACTGCTCCTTCTGCATGAAGCCGTTGCCGTAGGTCCGCAGGTGCGTGGCGATGAGCCCGAGGCTGGTCGCGTCGTTGAACTCGGTGACCCACTCCTGCATGGCGTCTGCCGAGGCCAGAGCCGTCAGCGCCGCCGACAGAGAGGGCGTGCCGCTGCCCAGCGTCTCCGCGCTCTGCGTCCCCGTCATGGGCGCGATGTTCGCGTTGACAGTGACGCTGAGCCGGTGGCACACGCGGCCCGGCTTCATGATGAGGTCGAGGGTGTCGTCGTCGGGGTTGGCGCGCTGCACCGCCGAGCACGGGAAGTCGCTGCGGGCGTTGATGGCGGCGACCACGGCCGTGCAGACATCGACGTTCGACGTGTTGTTGGCGATGCCCGTCGCGGTGACGGTGAAAATGCCCATCTTGACCGTGACGATGCCGGCGTTGGCGCCGGTCGGGCCGTTGGCGAACTTGATGCTGCCGCCGGCGCCGACGATGCCGTAGGCGATGCCGATGCCGCTGATGGACTGGTCCACGGTCGCGATGAGCGGGTGGTCGTTGCCGTGGACGCCCGCGATCTGGTGCGTCAGCGGGATCTGCACGCTGGTGACGATGGCGCCCGCGGTGAAGGGCACCGGCGCGCCCGGCCCCGAGGACGGCGTGAGCTGGCTGTCGATGGCGGCCTTCAGGTTCGTCGCGATGACGGCCAGCGTGTCGCCGTTGGCGACGTCGCAGACAGCCTCGAAGTCGTCGATGCGGAGGCGGATCTGGCCGCTGCCCGTCGCCGCCGTCGCGCCGTTCAAGCCCTTGACGAAGATGTTGACCACGGACTGGCCGCCGGTCATCACGATGGGCGTGACGTAGATGTCGAGGCCCCAGGGCTGCTGCGCCAGGATGCGCTCGACGAGCCGCCGGGCGCCGGAGCGCTTGCCGCACTTCGTCACGGCGTCCTGGCCGCCGTTGACCAGGGTCGGCACGTTCGGTGTGGCCGCCAGCGTGCCGTCGCTGCCCACAGCGGCCAGCACGTTCATGCGGAAGCGCCCAGAGAGGCGGCGGTCCTGCGCGCCCGGCTGCGACCCCTTCGGGTCGAAGCGGATGTAGTTGCCCGGCGGCGCGTTCAGCGGCACATCAGCGTTGCCCAGGAGTCCAATCGGCTATCGCTCCTAGGTGTGGGGGTCGGACGGGCCCGCCGGCGCGGCGT
>VFSW01004941.1_pt1 | contig 19861 bp, 20 predicted proteins | sample 5358111 | NCBI WGS metagenome assembly VFSW01 (sample SAMN11554181, study PRJNA540505) | mine drainage metagenome | isolation source: sediment from site ElyBrook_90M | place: USA: Ely Copper Mine, Vershire, VT | collected 2017 | reverse complement strand
ATTCGGGCTTGCGCGAACAGGCGCAGATCATGGGCTATACCGTGGTAGATCCGAGCACGGTCGTCGCAACCCATCTTAGCAATCTGCTCAATACCCGTGCTGCCGAATTGCTGGGACGCCAGGAAGTTCAGCAGTTGCTCGACCATCTTGCCAAGGCAGCACCCAAACTGGTCGAGGACCTGGTTCCCAAGACGCTGTCTCTGGGCACGGTTCAGAAAGTGCTGCAGAACCTGCTGGATGAAGGCATGCATATTCGCGATATGCGCACCATCGTGGAAACGCTTGCAGACAATGCGCAGCGGATACCGGATGCCTTGCAACTGACTTCGCTTGTGCGGGTTGCGTTGGGCCCTGCGATCGTGCAGCAGTTCTATCCCACCGCGCAGGAATTGCAGGTGATCGGCATGGACAAGGAGCTCGAGCACATATTGATGCAGGCAATCCAGGCAAGCCAGAACGGCATCGGCATAGAGCCCGGACTTGCCGATACCGTGCTCAATGAATCGCGCGCCGCGGTAGAACGTCAGGAACAGATGGGCTTGCCCACGGTGATGCTGGTTCCCGCGCAGTTGCGCGATCTTCTGGCGCGCTTTTTGAAACGCGCAGTGCCGAATCTGCGGGTGATATCGCACGACGAAGTGCCGGACTTTAAGACCATCAGGGTGACCTCGATGGTGGGAGGAAATGCATGAACATCAGAAAATATATTGCGCCGACTGCACGCGAGGCGTTAAGGAAAATACGCAATGAACTGGGCGAGGAGGCGGTCATCCTGTCAAACCGGACAACCTCAGAGGGGGTCGAAATCGTCGCGATGAACAGCGAGGATATCGCGCAACTGTCCGGTTCGGCCGCCAGCCCCAAGCCTGCGCGCGTATCAAGGGCGACTGAAATGCCCATCTCTGCAAAGAGGCCGCCTGAAACAGTCAGGCCTGTGGCGCAGACAGTCGATAAAGCAGAACCCGTCATTGCAAAGCCTTCGGTGCAGCCCGTTCAAAGGCCCGCGGGTTCGCATTCGGAATCGGTGCTGTTAGGCGAGATCAAGTCCATGCACAGTAAGCTGCAAAGGCAGATCGAGACGCTGTCCTGGAACAACGTGCAGCAGCGTGATCCGCAGCGCGCAACCTTGTTGCGCCGCCTGCTCAATGCGGGCTTCAGCACCTTGCTTGCCCGGCAGTTGCTGGACAAGCTGCCTTCCGGTGACGAGAAGGGGGAGCAATGGATCAAGCAGGTGCTAAAGCGCAATGTACGGGTTGCGAAAGACGCCGATGACATCGTCGCAAAGGGAGGCGCTTATGCGCTGATCGGGCCTACCGGCGTCGGGAAGACGACCACGACGGCCAAACTTGCGGCGCGCGCGGTGGTGCGCTATGGCGCGGATAAGGTCGCATTGCTGACCACGGACAGCTACCGCATAGGCGCCTATGAGCAGCTCAAGATCTACGGCAAGATACTGGGGGTCGCGGTTCATGCGGTGAAGGGAGCCGATGACTTGCGCTTGACACTTTCCGCGCTGCGCCACAAGCATCTGGTGCTGATCGATACGGTGGGCATGGGGCAGCGCGACGAGCGCGTGTCCGAGCAGAACGAGATGTTCGATGAGGCCGGGGTTGCACGCATTCTGGTGCTGAACGCGACCGGCAGCGGGGATACGCTGGAAGACGTGGTGCGCATGTACCACAACAGCAAGGTGATCGGCTGCATTGCGACCAAGCTCGACGAGGCGGTCAATCTTGGCGCGCTGCTGGATGTGGTGGTGCGCCACCGTCTGATGATGCATTTCATGGCCAACGGGCAGCGGGTGCCGGAAGACCTGCATCCGGTCAATGTCGACGTACTGTTGCACCGTGCGTTCAAGCCGGTCGAAGAAAAATCGCCCTATGCGCTGGACGAGATGGATTTTCCGATGGTCATGGCAGGCATGAGCAGCGAGGTGTCCTGTGCATTGTGATGTCGTAGGTTTAGCCAAAAAAACGGTATCGCCAAGGCTGGGAGCCGATGATCAGGCCGAAGGCTTGCGCCGCATGCTGGTGTGCAACCAGACCCAGGTCATCGCGCTTGCGGCAGGAAAGCGCGGGGTCGGGCGCAGCAGCGTGACGATCAACCTGGCTACGGCCTTGAGCAGTGCGGGGCGCGATGTGCTGATACTGGACGAGAATCCCGCGCCCCGCAACCTGACGGACAGCCTGGGATTGCTTGCGCGCCATGACCTTCTGGATGTTGTGCAGGGACGCTGTCAGCTTGTGGATGCGATCATCAGCGCGAACGGATGCGCCATTTTGCCCACCGCAAGACTGATGCGTGTGCTGCCCAAGTTGAATGCGCGCGATCAGCAACGACTGGAAAACATTTTGCTTGAAGCGGGCAACGGGGTGGATGTGATGCTGATCGATGCGGCGATGCTGGAAGCGCCTCAGGCCGTCTCATCCGGCCTTGCAACGGGCGTCAGGCTGCTGGTCGTGATGGATGCGACTTCGAGCGGCATCACGCAGAGCTATGCGCTGATCAAGCGGCTCGCGCTGGAGAATGCAAGGTTGCGTTTCGAGATCGTGGTGAACAGGGTTCATGATGAAGAGACCGCAAGGCTGGTGTTTGGCAATATGGAAAAAGTGGCGAAAACGAAACTTGCCGCGCGGCTTGAATATCTGGGTTTCATACCCGAAGACGACAGGCTGAAGCGTTCGACGCAATTGGGGCGGGCGGTAGTGGAGGCTTTTCCCGCCGCAACTTCAGCCCAATCGTGCATGGCATTGTCGCAAAGCGTGCTTGCCATGGCGATGCAGCAGGATGGCATGCAAGGCGGCATCGCGCAGATGATGAAGAATCTGATCGGACAATCAAGGCACCGGCAGCCTGCCTAGTTGTGAGCCGCGCGCATTTGCCGGACAATGCGATCTGGATATAAATTGATCTACGATTTATGATTAATAATTATGTATAACGCATCCGGATTGCAGGATAAAAATCAGTGCCTGCGGGATTATGCCCCGATGGTCAAGCGTCTGGCCCATCAGATGATGAGCAGGTTGCCCTACAGCGTGCAGATCGACGACATCATCCAGGCAGGCATGATGGGATTGCTGGATGCGGCAAACCGTTATGACGAGATACACGGCGCGCAGTTCGAGACTTACGCAACGCAGCGCATACGCGGGGCGATGCTCGATGAGTTGCGCAGCGCGGACTGGTTGCCGCGCGGTTTGCGGCGCGACATGCGGCGCATCGAACAGTCGGTCAGCCGTTTGCAACAGAAGCTGGGCCGTGCGCCGAATGAGTCCGAGATTGCCCGCGAACTGGGCGTCGGCCTTGTCGAATATCAGCAGATGCTGCAGGAGGCGCGCGGCGCGCAATTGATTTACTACGAAGATTTCCAGGACGATGATCACGATGATTTCTTCGAGCGATTCGAATTTTCCAACGATTGCGATCCGCAGTCTTTGCTTGTCGATGAGCGTTTCAAGCTTGAATTGATCCGGGCGATCGATCTTCTGCCTGAACGCGAGCGCATGCTGATGGGCATGATCTATGAGCAGGAAATGAATCTGCGCGAAGTCGGCGAGGTGTTTGGCGTGAGCGAGTCGCGCATTTCCCAGTTGCACAGCCAGGCCGTGGCGCGCCTGCGTGCGGCATTGAAAGGGTACTGATGGACAGACTGACCCTCTTGGGTTTGCTGGTTGCGTTGACAGGCATTCTGCTATCGCAAGTCATAGAGGGGAGCAATCTTGCGATTCTGTTTCAGGGCACCGCATTCCTGATCGTTTTTTTCGGCACGCTGGGCGCGGTGATGGTGCAAAGCTCAAGAAAAGTTTTTTTGATGGCCATCGAAATGACCCGTTGGGCATTTATCTCACCCAGGCTTTCAGATCAGGAATCGATCGATCAATTGACGGCATGGGGGTCGCTTGCGCGCAAGGAAGGCATGCTGGCGCTGGAACAATATATTCCGGGTATTGCCGATCCCTTTCTGAAGAAGGGCGTGCAGTTGCTGGTGGATGGCCATAGCGCAGAGAAAATTCGCGAGGTGCTGGAAATCGACATCAACTCGTGGGAGCAGTTGCGCTGGCAATCGGCAAGGGTATGGGAAGCGGCGGCAGGCTATTCACCCACCATAGGCATCATCGGCGCCGTACTGGGGCTGATGCATGTGATGCAGAATTTGTCCGAACCCAGCAAACTTGGCGGAGGGATTGCGGTCGCCTTTGTTGCGACCATTTACGGCGTGGCGTTTGCAAATCTTTTTTTCCTGCCGATCGCGAACAAATTGAAGGGCATCATCATGCAGCAGACGCAAATTCGGGGCATGATCGTCGATGGCCTGGGCGCGATTGCCAACGGTGAAAATCCCCGCTACATCGAATTCAAGCTGCAAAGCTATCTGGATCACTGATGGTGGCCAGGCGCAAACGGGAAGAGCACGACAATCACGATCGCTGGCTGATCTCCTATGCCGATTTCGTCACGCTGCTGTTTGCCTTCTTCGTGGTGATGTATGCGATTTCTTCGGTCAACGATGAAAAATACAAGACCTTCAGCAATTCTCTGAACGTGGCGTTCAGTCAGCATCCCGGTTCCCAGCCTGCCAGCATCAACCAGCCGTCATTAAAAGCGCTGGTGGATACGCGGGATGCGCGTTTGGCGGCGCAGCAGCGCAAGATGAAAGAACAGATGAAGGCGGTGGACGAGGGGCTGAAAAATGCACTGGGGCCGCAGATCGAACAAGGCTTGATCGGCATTCATCAAACCGCGCGCGGTGTGGAAGTCGACATCCGGGCCAGCGCGCTGTTCGGCGAGGGGGACGATAAGTTGCAAGGCAATGCAAAGGAGACGCTGCAAAAACTGGCACAGGTGTTGAGCCAGGATAATCGATCCGTCGAGGTGGAAGGGCATACGGACAATGTGCCGATCAAGAATGCGCTGTTTCCATCCAACTGGGAATTGTCTTCGGGGCGCGCTGGCAGTGTGGTCAGAACGCTGGCTACATACGGCGTGCCGGAAAATCGCATGACCGCGGTGGGCATGGCCGCGAATCAGCCGATCGTGCCCAATGATACGTCGGAACATCGCGCGCAGAACCGGCGGGTTTCGATCACGATACTCTCGCCGCAGTTTGACAGGCGCGATAAGAATATGCCCGATTCCGCCGTGCCCGAGACAAGATCGACCGACTAGCCCTGGCCCAGCGACCTGCCTGTGCCGGTTGAAAAGCTGGTTTGTCCATTCGGGCCATACAGGTTGGCCTGATTGACTGCTCGGCTCAATGCGCCGAGCAGCTGCTGATTGTGGCGCAATTTAATCTGTATCAGCTCGCCATTGATGCGATTCAACTCGTGCGCCTGATCGGCGAGCATGCGCAAGCCCTGCCATAACTCCAGACCTTCCTTGCTGTTGAGCTTGAACCAGTCGTGGATGTGCGCGGCAGTGAGTTCGGGAATTACGGTTTGTAGCAGGTTGTGGCGAACTTTTGCAATCTGATTGATCTTTACAGCCTCTGCTGACTTCTGTTCTGCGAGCATGGACAACGCATCGATGCTGTTTTCTGTCAGCATCTTCTGTTCCTGCTGCAAAAGAGCCACGAAAATTTTAACGGCGGCGTGTTCTTCCGTGAGTTTGGCCAGAAGCGCCACAGGTTGGGGACGCGTCATGCCTGGTTGTTTTTGATCAGGTCATGCACGGACTGGATCAGACGATCCGCGACCACACCCGAATTGACTTTGAAATTGCCATTGCTGATGGCCTGCTTGATTTGAGCCACCTTGCTTGCATCCACCACAGGCGTATTTGCCATGCTGGCCTGCATGCTGCCAAGCTGAGTCGAAGTCGCACCCAGGGAGACGCTGGTGCCGGATTGCTGCGGCGCCGGATTGCTCTTCGTATTGCCTGCGCGCGCAGTTCCGACGCCCGGTACGCCGGCGCTGGGTGTATTGGTTGGCTTATCGATTTTCATGATGATCCTCTTGCTCAAATTCGGGTCGTTGTAGGCTATATCGGAAAGTCTTGAGAAAACTTTAGCACTATTTGGCATTATTTGTTCAGGCTTTTCATTTTAACAGAAGAGAGGGCGTCGAATAGATGGTCAATTTGTGCGCTGTTCCCAAGCAACAGGGAGGATGCGGTGTGGTAATCTTCGGTCTATAGGCTCGTGGAGAGAATAGATTGGAAACATCCGGGGAAACGCTGGATCCTGAAGACTGGCAGGCTTTTCGGCAGCAATGCCATCGCATGCTCGATGACATGCTCGACTACACTGAAAAATTGCGCGACAGGCCGGTCTGGCAACCGATACCGCCCGAGGTTCGCGGCGTATTCCAGCAGCGTATGCCAAAGCAGCCTGGGGACATGGCGGCAGCGCATGCGATCTTCATGCAGGATGTGTTGCCTTATGCGATAGGCAATGCGCATCCCGGTTTCATGGGCTGGGTGCATGGCGGTGGCACGGCGGTTGGCATGATGGCTGAGATGCTTGCGGCAGGGCTGAATGCCAATCTGGGCGGGCGTGAACAGATGCCCGTGGAAGTCGAGCGGCAGTTGTTGCGCTGGGTGCGCGAGCTGTTTGCCTTTCCGGATACCGCAAGCGGATTGTTCGTGACGGGCACTTCCATGGCCAATTTCATCAGTGTGCTGGTCGCGCGCACGGCGGCATTGGGTGTAACCGCGAGAGAGTCGGGCTTGCCTTTTGATCATGGCCTGGTCGCCTATGCCTCGGCAAGTTCCCATGTCAGCATCGCCCAGGCGCTGGATATGGCAGGGCTGGGCACAATGGCGCTGCGCAAGGTGGCGCAAGATGAACAATACCGGATGGATGCGACAGCCCTGCTTTCCGCGATCGAGCAGGACAGGGCTGCGGGTTTGCGGCCATTCATGATTGCCGCCACCGCAGGCACCGTGGATGTCGGGGCGATCGACCCGCTTGATGACTTGGCCGATATCGCAAAACGTCACGGGTTATGGTTGCATGTGGACGGTGCGTATGGCGCGCTGGGCATGTTGTCGCCGGATATTGCACCCTTGCTCAATGGGATAGAGCGCGCCGATTCCATCGCGTTTGATTTTCACAAGTGGGGACAGGTGCCCTACGATGCAGGGTTCGTTCTGGTGAAAGAGGGCGAGCTGCATCGCAGCGCATTCGCATCGCCTGCGGCGTATCTGCAGCGCGGAATGCGTGGCATGGCGGCAGGGTCTCCCTGGCCCTGCGACTTTGGCCCGGATCTGTCGCGCAGTTTCAAGGCGCTGAAAACCTGGTTCACGCTTGAAGTCTATGGCTCGGAAAAACTGGGGCGCGTGATTTCGAATACCTGTGCGCTGGCCCGGTACTTGAGGCTGCGCATCGAAGCTTCCGAGAGGCTGGAATTGCTGGCTCCGGTGGCGTTGAATATCGTGTGTTTCCGCTATCGGGGAAGCGACAAGCTCAATGCGGACATCGTCACAGCCCTTCAGGAATCGGGGGTGGCAGCCCCTTCAACCACGATCTTAAAAGGGCGGCTTGCGATACGCGCAGCGATTGTCAACCATCGCACCGAGAGGTGCGATATCGACGCACTGATCGATGCGGTGCTGGTTTTGGGAGAGAGGCATGGAAACACAAATGACTGAATTGAGCGTTCCGGATCACAAGCTGATAGGTCTTGCCAGGCTGTTGCGCATGACAATTGCTGGCGAGGACATGGGGAATCTTGGCATGAGGCTGATCGCGCGGGCGGGAGATCCTCCGCAGCATGCCTGTGCGCTGATGGATCTTTCGACGCTATTGCAGCTCAAGGGAAATCGCGAGCTGGGTTTGAGCATACAGCGCCAGGCTCTGGCGATGCAGCAGGCCTATGCGGTTACGGGCGCTGCTCCGGAAAATCCTGCGGTACGATTGCTTGTGATCATGAGCGATGGTGATCTGATGGCCAATTCGCCGATCGAGTGTCTGATCGAGGAAAAGGATGTGGCCATCGATATCCTGTATGTGACCGATAAACTAGACATGCCGGCGATCCTGCCGGAGCACGATGTGCTGTTCGTTGCGATTGCCGAATCCGAAAAAAATATTGCTGTTCTCAAAAAAGTGTCGGGAGCCATTGCCTCATGGCCCGTTCCGGTGCTCAACGATCCTTTGCGCATTGCCGCGCTTTCCCGCGATAACGCCGCCGCGCTGCTAAAAAACATTCCTGGCCTTGACATGCCGTTGACGGTCAGGGTCGACAGGGCAATGCTCAGGAGATTGGCGGACAAGACACTCTCGATCAAAGAGGTGCTGGGTGACGGGGACTTTCCGGTGATCATTCGCCCGGTCGATTCGCATGCAGGCAACGGGCTGGAAAAGATCGACGATGCGGATGGGATCGCAGGCTATCTGGCAGGCTCGCAAAGCGATGCATATTATCTGTCGCGCTTTGTCGACTATAGGCGGGCAGACGGCCTGTTTTGCAAATTCCGCATCGTGTTGATAAAAGGACGCCCCTATATCTGCCACATGGCCCTCTCGTCGCACTGGATGATCCATTATGCGAATGCAGGGATGAACGACAGCGCCGAGAAAAGAGACGAGGAGGCGCGCTTCATGGACCGGTTCGATAGGGATTTCGCGGTAAGACATGCCAAGGCTTTCCAGGAGATCAACGATCAGATAGGGCTGGACTATCTGGGCATCGATTGTGCTGAGACCATCGATGGAAGATTGCTGATCTTCGAAGTCGACAGTTGCATGATCGTTCACGCGCTTGATCCTGTCGATGTCTACGGCTACAAGCAAAAGCCGATACACCGCGTTTTTGATGCTTTCTATGAAATGCTGCTCGATGCCAAGGCCGCTTGAGTTGGAGCCCGGCATCGAAGAACTGCTGGTCGCAGGAAAGGATGTGCGCATCGCGCTGGATCCTTCGAGCGGGCTTAATAAATACAGTTGCCCACCGCGGCCGGATCCGCAACTTCTGGCCTTCGGCTCTTCCACCGCATCGGTGATCTCGCAGGCAGGCTATGCGGCGGCGGCTGGGCTGTTCGCGCGATTGCAGGACGGAAGCGACACGCCCAAGCTTGTATGGCAGCGCATCCGGCAGGAATTGCTCTCCGATGTGTCTGATCTTGCCGTTGATCTGGCATTCGTTCAGTCTGGAACCGATGCGCATGCGCTGGCCGTTCGCTATCTCTCGGGGCAGGCGCCGCTTACCGTGGTGATGGTGGAGGAATCCGAGACCGGCAGCGGCGTGCGCGCGGCGATGGCGGCCTTTCATCCCGAGATCAAAACGGTGTCGCTAAGAGCAAGCGATGGCAGACTGCGTTCATCCGATGAAATCGATGGTCAGGCGACTGCCCTGGTTGAAAACGCTTTGGCGCTCGGCCATCATGTGCTGCTGGTCATGGTGGATCAGTCCAAGACGGGAATGATCTCGCCCGGCGTTGCCTGTGCGATGGCGTTATCCGAACGCCATCCGGATCAGGTCAGCGTGCTGGTCGATGCCTGCCAGTTCCGCATTTCTTCTGCTCCGCTGCCCGCCTATCTCAGCCGGGGCTTCATGGTTGCGATCACCGGATCGAAATTCTTAACCGGTCCCGCATTTTCGGCAGCGCTCATGCTGCCTCATGGATACGCGGCAGAAGACTGCAAGGATCTGGGACTCTTGTTGCGCTGGGAAGCGGCGCTGGTTGAGTATAGACGCTTTCGCGCGCTTGAACCCTCTGAGGTTATCCGCATCATGGAAACTTCTGGCCGGGTCGTGCGGCAGCGACTGCAAGATGACCCCAGGTTCGAATTGCTGCCCGCACCGCCTCTGAATCGCAGACCGCTGGTAACCGGATATGAATGGGATCAGTTGCCCAGCATTTTCCCTTTCCTGCTCCGCCATCGCGAGGGCGAGCCGTTCACCCATGAAGAGACGCACCGTGTATATCGACAGTTGCAGTCCTCCGAAATCGCAGTGATCGGGGGGCGGCGTTGCCAGTTGGGGCAGCCTGTAGCCTGCGGATTGGGGGTAAGTGCATTGCGTCTTGCGTTGAGTGCGCGCCTGATCAGCGATGCGGCACAAGGCATGGACAAGCTATTGGGCGATGCGCTGGCCGTACTCGACAAGACGGCTTGGCTGGTCGATCGGATCAGGGATTGATCTGCACCGAGCCCGCTTCGGTAGCGGTCCCGCTGATCACGCGTCCTGACTCTAGGCGAACCTGAACGTTCTCGCCGGCACCGGCATTGTTGAGTGCAACGCCCGTATTGCTGAGCGTGAATCCGCCTCCTTGCACGACGATCTGCACGGACTGCCCTTGCTTGACCGTGTAGCTTGCGCGCAGCATTTCCGGCCTGATGATGGAGCTGGCAGAGATGCTATAGCGCAGCACTTTGCCCAGCACGCGCTTTTCATCCGTGAGGCCGACATCCTGCATGGTTTCCGTGCTCTGCCTTGCGATGTCTTCGGCGCTCAAGGTTTGCCCGCTAGAAAGGGGTCTTGCGCTGATGATCAGGTTGCGCGTGATCTTGATCTGCACCGGGACGAAGACGCGCCAGCCTTTTGCATCGAGACAGCGCACGCCGACCGAGACCCTGCCTATGAGCTGGCTGCCGGCCGGCAGAAACGCTTCCATTTTGCTGCAATCATTCAGAACGAGTCGGGGGTCGATGGGTTCCACGCTGAAGGCGACCTTGCCGTCCAGTTCGGCCGTCTGTTGTTTGATAAATGCGCTGACTTTGTCCTTCAGGGCAGCGTGATCCTGCTCTGCGTGGGACATGGCGCAGTAGAGGACGAGACAGGCGGCGAGCAGCAATTTTTTCATGATCGACATTGTGCTTGGTGCGGGCCATTATGGGAAGCGCAGGATAGGGGGAATTGAGGGGAAAAGCTGCCTTTAATCGGCGCATAAAAATTTCCCATCGGGACTTATGATGCAGCCATCATGATAGTGGCAGGCTTGGAGGTGCGAGATGATCAATAATTTGGACGATGCACTGCGTTTCAATCAGCTGGCGTTGAATTTGCGCGGCGCGCGCCAGGAATTGCTGGCTTCCAATGTGGCGAATGCGGACACGCCGGGTTACAAGGCCAGGGATATCGATTTTGCCAGTGCGTTGAAGCAGGCGATGTCGGGGACTACCCAGGCCTTGCCGATGACGACGAGTTCATCCGCGCACCTTGAGGGCAGTGCGGGCGGGAGCATCATGGGCGCGCCCGTGCAATACCGCGTTCCGGATCAGCCCAGTGCTGACGGCAATACCGTGAATATGGACGTGGAACGCGCCCAGGCGACGGACAATGCGCTGCACTATGAGGTCGGCGTGAGCTTTGTCGTGAGTCAATTCAAGGATATGACGGCGGTTTTGCAACCTTAACCGACTAAGGAGGTCTCATGTCACTGTTTAACGTCTTCAATATCGCAGGTTCCGGCATGGCCGCACAGTCGCAGCGCCTGAATGCCGTGGCGAGCAATCTGGCCAACGTGGACAGCACCACGAGTTCGGACGGCAAGCCCTATAAGGCGAAGGAAGTGGTGTTTGCCGCGGTACCCATGGGCAGTCCGGATGCGCAGGGGGTGAAGGTTGCGTCGGTGGCCGAGAGCACGGCGCCGATGAAGCTGGTCTATGATCCCAACCATCCGCTGGCCGATGCGAAGGGCTATGTGGCCATGCCCAATGTGAATGTGGTCGACGAGATGGTGAACATGATTTCTGCTTCCCGTTCTTATCAGAACAACGTGGATGTGCTGAACACCTCCAAGGCGCTTTTGTTGAAGACCTTGACCATAGGCGCGTAAGAGTGACTCTGTGCAAATTTATTAGGAGATATACATCATGGTAAGTCCCACTCAACCAACCAATTCGGCGGCTGTATTTGCGGCGCTGAACGGCGGCGCGTCGTCGGCAACTGCTGCAACGGCCGCGACTTCGACCGCTTCCGCAATGCAGGATCAGTTCATGACCTTGCTGGTCACCCAGCTGAAAAACCAGGATCCGTTGAATCCGATGGACAATGCGCAGATGACCTCGCAGATGGCGCAGATCGACACACTAAATGGTATCAATCAGTTGAATACCACGCTCCAGGCGCTGAGTGCGAGCATGACGCCCAATCAGACCGTCCAGGCAGCAGCCATGATAGGCCATGGCGCACTGGTGCCTGGCAGCGGCGTCGATCTTGCAAACGGTTCCGCGATGGGCGGCTTCTCGTTGTCCGGCCCCTCTGACAGCACCAAGGTGTCGATCTACGATGGCTCGGGTGCGCTGGTGAATACGATGAATCTGGGCGCGCAACCTGCGGGCGTGACCGACTGGCAGTGGGATGGCAAGGACAGTAATGGGAACGCGATGCCTGCCGGCAGCTATACCTTCAAGGTCGACGCGACGCTGGCGGGCAATGCTGTGACGGCGAACACGTTGCAGTACGGCGTGGTCAACAGCGTGACCCAGGGTGCGACAGGGTTGGCTCTGGGCGTCGGCTCGCTGCAGAACATTGCGCTGAACCAGGTTCAACAAATTCTTTAATCGGGAGATACCATGAGCTTTGAACAAGGTCTTAGCGGATTGAGCGCGGCAAGCAGCAGCTTGAGCGCGATCGGCAACAATGTGGCCAATGCCAATACGGTGGGTTTCAAGCAATCGTCGGCGCAATTTTCCGACATGTTCGCTGCCTCACTTGCGGGTGCAAGTTCGGTATCGATCGGCACGGGCGTGACGGTTTCCAACGTTGCACAGCAATTCACCCAGGGAAATATCACCACGACCACCAATCCTCTGGATACCGCGATCAGCGGTCCGGGATTTTTTCAGTTGACCAATACCGCGGGTGCGACGGTTTACAGCCGCAACGGCCAGTTCCATATGGATAAAAGTGGATTCATGGTCAATGCGCAGGGAGACAAGGTCAACGGATATATGCCCAATGCGTCCGGCGTGATTCTGGGCGGCGCGCCCGTGCCTTTGCAGATCAATCCTGCAAACATACAGCCCCAGGCATCGGCAACTTCGGTCGTGGGGGTAAATCTGAGCTCGGCCTCTGCCGTACCCACGACAGCCACTTTTTCGCCTACCGACCCGACCTCCTATACCAATTCGACCTCGATGACAGTGTACGACAGCCTGGGCGCATCCCATGTCGCAACGGTGTATTTTGCAAGGCAGCCTATTGCCGCCACATCGCTAGGCAATGCCTCAATTGCAACGACAGGCGTGATGACGCTGAGTGGATCCACAACAGGCCTGTCTGTCGGCAATACAGTCACGGTAGGCGGTGTGGCTTATACGATCACAGGTGTCACCGGCGGCACGACGCTGACGGTCACACCTGCCCCAACCAGTGCGGTTGCAGCGGCTGCAGCCACGACCAATGCGCCGTCGGCCAACTGGAACACCTATCTCACGGTCGATGGGAATCCGATTCCGGCTGCGGGTACGGCGCTGACTCAACTGACCTTCAACTCCCTGGGGGCTTTGGCTTCCACCAATCCAGCGAGTACGCCGCTGGGCTCGATTACTTCTTCGGCGCTGTTTCCCAACTCCACGTCGGTATCGACCACCCAGAAGATCACTTTCGATTTCAACTCTCCGACGGCGGGGACGACCCAGTATGGCAGCCCTTTTGCGGTCAATACCCTGACCCAGGACGGCTATGCATCGGGTCAGCTCAATTCGACCAGCACCAGCCAGGATGGCACGATCATGGGGCGTTATTCGAACGGCCAGACGCGCTCGCTTGGGCAGATCGTGCTGGCCAACTTTACCGGCGTGCAGGGACTGCAGGACATCGGCAACAATTCCTGGGTGCAGACGGCCGCATCGGGTAATCCGCTGGTGGGCCCACCCGGCAGCGGTGGTCTGGGTACGCTGCAATCTTCGGCGACCGAGGATTCCAACGTGGATCTGACCGCTGCGCTGGTGAACATGATCACCGCCCAGCGCGTCTATCAGGCCAATGCGCAGACCATCAAGACCGAAGACACGCTGATGCAGACGGTCGTGAATCTGAGGTAAGTCTAGGCGGAAAGCGGGAGCATGTCATGGACAAATTGATCTATACCGCGATGACGGGCGCATCCCAGGTGCTCGAGCAGCAGGCATCGGTGTCGGAAAACCTGGCCAATGTAAGCACACCGGGTTTTCGCGCCGTGATGAATACGTTCCGCGCGGTGCCGATATTGGGCGAAGGGCTGCCTACGCGATCCTTCGTGGTGGATTCGACGGTTGGGACGAATTTCCAGCCGGGAGGCTTGCAGCCTACTGGGCGCGATCTGGATATCGCGGTCAACGGAAAAGGCTGGATCGCAGTGCAGGGGCCGGATGGGAAAGAGGCTTATACCCGTAATGGCAGCCTGCAGATCAGCCAGGACGGGCTACTCAAAACCAGCACCGGATTGACCGTGATCGGCTCCTCCGGGCCTATCAATATCCCGCAGACTTCCCAGATCACGTTTGCCTATGACGGCACGATTTCGACGATACCCGACGGATCGCAAGCGTATGGCATCACCGTGGTCGATACCTTAAAACTCGTGAATCCTCCGGAAGATCAGCTCGTGCGCGGCGCCGATGGCCTGTTTCGCATGAAGAACGGGACAGCCGCGCCGGTCGATCCCAACACGCAGATCGTGCCGGACAATATCGAGGGCAGCAATGTGAGCACCGTCAATGCGCTGGTGAACATGATCTCGCTGTCCAGAAAATATGACATGCAGATCAAGATGTTGACGACGGCAGACAATGACGCCAAGCAGGCCAGCACCATCATGGGCATCTGATGGCAGGGCACAATTTGATTAACGATGGCCAAAGACTGGAGCCCATAAAATGATACGTTCCTTGTGGATTGCCCAAACGGGTCTGGACGCGCAACAGGTTCAGATGGACACGATCGCCAATAACCTCGCAAACGTCAGCACCAATGGCTTCAAGCGCTCGCGCGCGGTGTTCGAGGATCTGCTTTACCAGACGATCAGGCAGCCTGGCGCGCAGTCTTCCCAACAGACGCAACTGCCTTCGGGTTTGCAGATCGGCACGGGCGTGCGTCCGGTCGCCGCAGAGCGGATTTTTACCCAGGGCAATCTGCAGCAGACCGGGAATAGTCTGGATGTGGCGATTCAGGGCGCGGGATTTTTTCAGGTGCTGATGCCGGATGGAACGATTTCCTACACCCGGGATGGATCCTTTCAGGAAAACTCACAGGGACAGCTCGTGACCTCCAGCGGTTTCACGGTGCAGCCTGCGCTGACCATACCGCCCAATGCGCTTACGGTCACCATAGGCCAGGATGGCGTGGTGTCCGTCACGCAGCCGGGTGTGGCGAATCCGGTTCAGATAGGCAGTCTCCAGCTTGCGACCTTCGTCAATCCGACGGGACTGATGAGCATGGGGCAGAACCTTTATCAGCAAACGGCTTCTTCCGGTTTGCCCACCACGACGGTGCCCGGAACCAATGGCAGCGGCACTGTGAATCAGAATTATGTCGAGACATCGAACGTCAACGTGGTCGAGGAAATGGTCAACATGATCGCGACACAGCGGGCTTATGAGATCAATTCCAAGGCCATCACGGCATCGGATCAGATGCTGCAGAAACTGGAGCAGATGTAATGCGTAAGCTTGCAACAATTTGCGGCGGGCTTCTGCTGGCCTGCCTTTTGGCTGGCTGCAATACCTCGGTGCCGCCGACCAGCATCAAACAACCTATGACCGCGAGACCGCCGAGTCTCCCCCCTGTGCTGCCGGCCGATGGTGCAATCTTTCATCCCAGTTTGAGCGAACATCCTCTATTCGAGGACGTTCGGGCACGCAATGTGGGCGATACGCTGACCATTGTCGTGTCTGAATCCACGGCAGGCAGCCGCAGCACCAGCGATGGTTCGACCATGGCAAACAGCAGTGCATCCGGTACGCCCACCGTGACATCGGGGACATCGGGAACGGGCGCGAGTTCGGCGCTCGCCACACTCTTGAAGCCGATCAACATCAGCAGCAATAACTCGGACAAGTCCGCATCGACGGGTTCAGGCGCGGCTAGCCAGACCCTGACCGGTACGATTACGGTCACGGTGATCGAGGTGCTTCCCAACGGCAATCTGGTTGTGAGCGGCGAAAAGCAGGTCGCGTTGACCAACAGCAACGATTTCATCAGGTTCTCGGGTGTGGTCAATCCGATTTTTATTTCCAACAATACGGTGCAGTCCACCCAAGTTGCGGATGCGCATCTTGAATACAAGAATGCGGGCGAGATGAGCCAAGTGATCAACGACGCGAAGTCGCTGGGCTTTCTGGGCAGATTCTTCAAGTCCGTACTGCCATTTTAACAGGATGCAGGATTGATGCCGCAAGGGCATTCCCACGAAACAACGGAGCTAAAGCTCCTACTTCTGAGTGAAGGACTGAGGACTGAGTAAAGGGCGAGCAGTGGTTTTTCAATCCTCGATCCTTATTTGAGGGGTTTATCATGAAAAAAATTATCGCAGTGTTGTTGATGCTTGTATGCAACGCAGCGTTTGCCGATCGCATCAAGGATGTGGCAAGCATACAGGGCGTTCGCGACAACCAGTTGATAGGCTATGGACTGGTGGTGGGGCTGGATGGCAGCGGTGACCAGACCATACAGACGCCCTTTACCGTGCAAAGCATCATCAGCATGCTATCCCAGTTGGGTGTGAACATGCCGCAAAGCGTTGCCTCGACCATGTTGCTCAAGAATGTGGCCGCGGTGATGGTGACGGCGACCTTGCCGCCTTTTTCCAAGCCCGGGCAGACCATAGATGTGACCGCTTCCTCTTTAGGAAATGCGAGGAGCCTGAGCGGTGGTACGCTTCTGATGACGCCTCTGAAAGGTGCTGATGGCAATGTATATGCGATGGCTCAGGGCAATGTGCTGGTGGGCGGCGTGGGTGCATCTGCCGGAGGCTCGTCGCTGCAGGTCAATCATCTGAGCGTGGGCCGTGTGCCTGCCGGTGCGACGGTCGAGCGTTCTGTTCCAAGCTTGCTGGGGCAGGGGGATAGCATCCATCTGGAACTGAACACCAATGACTTTACGACGGCAGAACGCGTGGTCAATGCGATCAATGCAAGATTGGGGCAAGGCACGGCGGTCGCCCAGGACGGGCGCGTGATAGAAGTCAAGGCAGTGCAGGGCGACGGTCTGGTCGGCTTCATCTCCAGAATAGAAAACATCGAGATCGATCCGGCCCAGGGGGCTGCGAAGGTCATCATCAATGCGCGCACCGGTTCGGTCGTGATGAATCAACTGGTCACGCTGGACGCATGTGCGGTCGCGCATGGCAATCTGACGGTCGTGATCAACACCGACAAGACAGTGAGCCAGCCCAATGCGTTCTCTCAGGGGCAAACGGTTGTGACCGACAAATCGACGATAGACGTGAAGAGCGACAAGGGGGAGCTGGTTCAGTTGCCCAAGGGCACTTCGCTGACTGAAGTCGTCAAGGCGCTCAATGCGATCGGCGCAACACCTCAGGATTTGCTTGCGATTCTGCAGGCGATGAAATCGGCCGGCGCCTTGCATGCCGAGCTGGAGGTGATCTAAATGACGGCCCAGGCAAATCCATCGCTTGCGATCGATGCCAAGGCGCTGGGTCAGCTCAAGCTGCAGGCCTCCAAGACACCTGACAAGGCGCTCAAGGCAGCAGCGCAGCAGTTCGAGGCGCTTTTCATGAACATGATGCTGAAAAGCATGCGGGATGCGACACCCCAGGATGGCGTGATGGATAACGAGCAGACCAAAATGTTCACCGGGATGCTCGATCAGCAGCTCGCGCAGAACATGTCATCCGGGCGCGGCATCGGTCTTGCCGACATGCTGGTGAAACAGCTTAGCCAGAGCGGACAGACTTCCAGTTTCAAGGGCCGGCAGCAGCTTGCACCTGGCGCCTTGAATCTCAATCCTCAATCCTCAATAATTAATCCTGGGTCGCCCGCTGTGCCTTCGGCCTATAATGCGAACACGCAGCAGAACTTTTTCAACCAGATGCTGCCTCATGCTCTTAAGGCGAGCGATGCGAGCGGAGTTCCGCCCGAGTTGATGCTGGGGCAGGCGGCGCTGGAGAGCGGCTGGGGGCATCGCCAGATTCCGATGCCGGACGGAACCAGCAGTCATAACCTGTTTGGCATCAAGGCAGGTGCAAACTGGCACGGCAAAGTGGCCGAGGTGATGACCACCGAATACAGGAATGGCGTCGCATACAAGCAGCTCGAGAAATTCAGGGCTTATGATTCGTATGATGAGGCATTCAAGGATTATGCGGGCATGTTGAGCAACAATCCGCGATATGCGGGTGTGATGCAACAAAGCGGCAACCCTGCCGGCATGGCGCAGGCATTGCAGAATGCGGGTTATGCGACGGATCCAAAATATGCAGAGAAACTGGTGGGCGTGATGAGAAAGATGAATATTGCCGGATAACCCGCTAAGAAACCGCTGATTTATTCGTCATACCCGCGCAGGCGGGTATCCAGCTTATTGATTTAACTGGGTTCCCGCCTGCGCGGGAACGACGATTAAGAATAAATCAGCGGTTTCCTAAAGAAATTGCTAGAGTTGCCGATAATGAGTGTGTAAGGGTTGATGGGCTGAGGAAGGGCGTGTCATGGGAAGCAATAACATATTTGCTGCATCGTTAAGCGGCTTGAATGCTGCGATGTATGAGTTGAACACGACTCAGAACAACATCGCCAATGCAAACACGCCGGGATACACACGCGAGCAGGTTTTGATGAGCCCTGTGACGACAGGCGCCGGTGTCGTAGGCCAGGGCGTCGATGTCGTGGGCGTGCAACGCATGTACGACCAGTTTCTGACCACCCAGCTTCTGCAACAGCAGAACCTTGCCAGCTATCAGAACACTTATCTGGCTTCGATGACGCAGATCAACAATCTGGTCTCCAGCACTAGCTCGGGCGTTTCGACGACGCTGCAGAATTTTTTTGCCGCGACCAATTCGATGGCGAACAGCCCGTCGAGCATACCGGCGCGCCAGGCTGTCCTGGGCAACGCGCAGTCGGTGGTGGACAGTTTTCAATCGGCCAGCCAGACGCTCTCCAGCATTGCTTCGGGATTAAGCCAGCAGATCAGCGGCAGCGTCCAGCAGATCGACACTTATGCATCCCAGATTGCGGCCTTGAACAGCAATATCGCCGCTTCGGTGGCCAGCAACAACGGCCAGCAGCCCAATGCTTTGCTGGATCAGAGAGATCAGCTGATCAGTCAGCTCAACAAGCAGATAGGTGTGACAACCCAGCAGCAGCCGGATGGCACGGTGAGCGTGTTTGTCGGCAGCGGTCAGCCGCTGGTGATAGGCAATAAAGCCATGTCCATGCAGGTTACGCAGAACCCTGATAATTCGGGACAGGTGAGCGTGTCCTATCTGAATAATGGCAAGCTGATGCCCATACAGCAAAGCTCACTGCAAGGCGGAAATCTGGGGGCTTATCTGGCCTTCCAGAATCAGGATCTGCAGTCTGCACAGAATCAGCTTGGGTTGGTTGCTTTGGGATTTGCAAACAGCATCAACCAGCAAAACCAGATGGGACAGGATCTCAATGGCGCGTTGGGCGCGAGTCTCATCAATGCAGCGCCTCCTGCGGTGAGCGCGGGTGCTGCAAATACCGGAAGCGCATCCTTGACTGCGGCGAACACCGATGCGTCCGTTATGACGGGCAGCAATTATCAATTGAAATATGACGGCACCAACTATACCGTAACACGCCTGACTGACAACACTGTGACCCAGTTGACTTCGGCTCAACTGGCTGCCGGTGCGGTTGTGGATGGCGTGACGATCAAGATGACTGGCACGATGAACGCAGGGGACAGCTTCCTGATCCAGCCCACGGTCAATGCGGCAAGCCAGATTGCCATGCTGACGACGGATCCAACCAAGCTTGCCGCTGCAGCGCCCATCCTGGCTTCGG
>VFSW01004940.1_pt1 | contig 19861 bp, 11 predicted proteins | sample 5358111 | NCBI WGS metagenome assembly VFSW01 (sample SAMN11554181, study PRJNA540505) | mine drainage metagenome | isolation source: sediment from site ElyBrook_90M | place: USA: Ely Copper Mine, Vershire, VT | collected 2017 | reverse complement strand
CGCTCGTCGGCCCACAGCCGCGGCATGTCGGGCTCGAACAATTCGTGGATGGTGATGCCGCGATTGCCGGCCCGCAGCTTGAGCAGATGGTGGCAATCCTCCACGACGCGATGCAGCGACACCGCCTCCTCGTTGAGTTCGTAGCGGCCCGCCTCGATCCGCGATAGGTCGAGGATCTCGTTGATGAGATTGAGCAGATGCACGCCGGAACTGTGAATGTCGCCCGCGTAGTCCTTATACATCGGCACGGCGTGCGCGCCGAAAATTTCGCCCTGCATCACTTCCGAGAAGCCGAGGATGGCGTTGAGCGGCGTGCGCAGCTCGTGGCTCATTTGCGCGAGGAAACGCGATTTGGCGATATTGGCCGCTTCCGCACGGCGGCGGGCCTCGTCGGAAATCGATTTTGACTGTTCAAGCTCTCCGATCAACGCGTCCTTCTCGGCGCGCGCTTCAAGCGTCGCCAGCGTCGTCGAGTAGAGCCGGTAGGCAAGCAGCGAAAAGTAACCCTCGGCGGTCAGCGCCATCACCGCCAGGATGTAATCCCGCAGCGTGCCCTTGAGCACGAAGTCGAGCGCGATCGCGATCGTAACCGGCAAAGTCAGCGCCAGCACCGCGACCGGCAGGCTGGATGCCAGCATGCTCGATATCGCCACCACCAGCAGCATGACGAACAGCATGAACATACCGGACTGTTCGTCGACTCCGAGCGGATGGATCAGGATGAAGGTCCAGGCCATGCCGAAGAACAGATCGAGCGTAATAAAGCGCAGGCGCCAGGAGCGGAGATTGGCGGTACTCGGCGCCTCATCGAGAAACTGCCGGCAGGTGCGGACGATGACGAGATGGATGACCAGCGCCCCGACGGTCCAGGTGCCGGAGGTGAGCGCCCGCGTCCACAGGCTGGACAAAAGCCCGATGGTGACAATGAGCGGAAGGATCACCAACGAACCGGAAAGCCGGTTCTGGGCAAACAGACGCAGCAATTCGTAGTCGAACACCGGCCGCGTGCCGCTGGTTGAGGTCAGCCGGTCACGGGCTTCGCGCACATGTTGAGTGGCAAGACGCCGCTTCGTCGACGGGGCGGCGGCGAGCGCCGATCCCTCGTGCGTTTCGCTGGTCGAACTTGGCATTACGGTCCGCGGCTGGAGATAATTTGCGTCAAAAGTCTCCCAAATTCCTTAAGACCAGGCTTAAGTCCGGCGTCGGACGCGGGTTAACCGGAGCGAAGGTGTGAGGTTTTCCGACGACTCCGGTGGCGGATTTTTGGCGCGCTGGCGGCTAGTCCGGGGCCGCGATAAGGTCAGCCGCTCAACGGGATAAGGGCCTGTCGCATGAAACTCTATGACGGCGGTCGCGCCGCCAACCCGCGCCGGGTGCGCATCTTTCTGGCCGAAAAGGGCATTAACGTCCCGATCGAGCAGGTCGACATCGGCACGCTCCAGCATCGCGGCGAGGCTTATACCGCAATCAACCCGATGCAGCGGCTGCCGGCGCTTGTTCTCGACGACGGCACGGTAATCGCCGAATCGATCGCCATCTGCCGCTATTTCGAGGCGCTGCATCCCGATCCGCCGCTGTTCGGCCGCGGCGCGCTGCAGAGCGCGCTGGTCGAGATGTGGAACCGGCGCGCCGAGTTCAATCTGTTCGGCCCGGTTACGACGGTGTTTCAGCATCTGCACCCGTACATGAAGCCGCTGGTCGCGCCGCAGGTGCCGGAATGGGGCGAGGCCAACAAGCCGCGTATCTTCTCGTTCCTGCAATTCCTCGACGGCGAGCTGAATGCCCGGTCCTTCATCGCCGGCGAGAATTACACCGTCGCCGATATCACCGCGCAGGTTGCGGTCGATTTCATGAAGGTGTCGAAACTGAAAGTGCCGGACGAACTCGCCAACGTGCGGCGCTGGCATGCAAACGTTTCCGCCCGCCCGAGCGCCACGGCGTAGGAATCATATTCGACGTCCGGTGACGTTCAGGTTTCATTTCACCGGCGTTACCTTCATCCCATAGTTGCCGGTGCCGAACACATCCAACATGTGCTGCGTGTCGTTGTCGGGCCGTTTGCTCCAGAACACCGAATTGGGCGTCTCAACCCCGATGAACCCGTCGGTCGCCAGCAAATTCTGCATGCCGGCGCGGCGAATCCCGGGCAGGGCCTGAACGTCATAGACCTCGGTTACACCGGAGGCGAATTCCAAAGTTCCCAAAATTTGACCGCTCCGTTCGTCGATCGCGGCGACGCCGGCCATAAGCGAATCATGGCGTTGCGCCACCGGCGGCGGCTCTTGTTTGCGCGAGGTGCGATCCTGCGACATGCCGACGAACAGAACGCCGCCATAGTCGCACAGACCGTGAGTGAATGCCGGCAACCGCGTCATGACCGTGCTGTCTCCGGTGCTGCGGTCGACGCGAAGGAGTTCCCCTTCGCCGCCGTTAAGGACGTAGAGCTCGTTGTTGATGAGTCTTGGCGAATGCGGCAAGCACAGGTCTGACCGCAAGATCACGTCTCTTCGGGCATCGATCAATATGCCCGCGGAGTGGGGCGCCTTACGCCACCCGGCCTCGATATCGGTCGCGGCCAAGGCCGTCAGATAATAGAGCTCCCCCGCAAACGCGGCGAAGCCGTTCAGATGGCATCGATCTTCGGCGCGCAGTTGACTGATGAACGAGGGCCGCCACAGCGGCGTGAAGCTGAAATTACCGTCGACGCGGCAGATGCACGAGAAATTCGTGTTGGCGCCGATCACCGCCGGGCCTTCGAATGCCATATCGTGCATTTGGCATTCGCCGGTGAAGTGGATCGTGCGTGGGATGAAGAAGGCGTCATAATAATCGCGCTTGCCGGGATAATGTTCGGCGAGCCGGGCCGCGTTGGCGAAAATGACAATTGATCGGAGCGTCGCCACCGCAATGCGCCCAGTCTCGGCGGCAAGCCCCAGCGGTTGGGACATCAGCGTAGCCGTTACCGTCAATGAGCCGTCGACCGCGCCCAGAAAGACGACGTGGTTGGGCCTGGTGCTGAGCACCAGCGAAAGCTGCAGGCGTTCGAGAATGGCCGCGAAAGCTCCGCGCACAGACCAGGCGATGGGTTGCGCCGTCGCCGTCGGAGCTTCCGGCGCCGCGGGCGCCAATCCTGCTTGCGATGCAAAATCCAATTGAGTGTCCTTTCTCGGAATCACGACTTCGTGTCAGCGACTGCATGCCGCAGATTTTCCCAACATTCGGCCGCACGGCAACATGACGCGGAAGATGCCTGATTGCGGTGTACGTGACCGCGCGTAATTCGCGGCGTTTTTCAATTTTCGTTCATACGCAACGTAGTGTCGCCGGTCTGTTCTGCGAGAACCGGGTTGTGTCCATTATTCTGCACCCGTCAAACTTCAAGTCTTCATAAATCTTTCATACTAACCTCCGCGGTATACAAGCAGATCCAACTTCATAAATATGCGCCACGCGGCGCCGCCTCAGCGGCGTCAGGTCTATGCAGCAACATCGGGGAGGCCAGCCATGTCTACTGAAAGCACGCCGGTAACGATCCACACCCACACCGGAGGCACGACAACTTTCGTCAGTGGAACGCCAAACGAGATTCAGACGCTTGCGTCTGACCAGGCGGGAGATGCCGTCATCGGCATGGCCGTATTGACAGACGGCACGTCGGTTGTGCTTTCGGCGACCGTTACGCAGGTCCCGTACTCGTTCTTTTATGCGAATTCTCCCGGCTATTCGAGCGTCCAGGTCACGAGCATCGATAACGGCGTCGCCTCTACCAACACGCTGTCCTTAGGTCCCACCAACGACACGACTGATAGCGTTCCCGCCAGCGACTTTTTAGATCGGGTGAATACCGCCGAGGACATGCAGATCGTCGCGTTAAGCGGCGGCGGTTACGTCATCGCCGAGACCACGGTCGACGACAATCTCGGGCCGGTTAATGGAAATCTTTATTTCGCGGTATTCAACAGCTCCGGCCAACCCATCAACAGCTCGGGGCAAGTCGTCGGCTCGCCCGATTGGACGCTGGTCAATACGGTCGATCCGCCAGCCGGAAATATCCAAGGCGGGTCGCAATTCTACACAAATCCCAACAATCATGCGGACGCCTCGGAAAACGACGGCTTCCAGCTAGTCGCGGCGCCGGGTGGCGGATTCATAATACAGTGGGGGGAAAACGACGAGGCTAATGGATACTATCAGCGCTTCAACGCGACCGGGACTTCGACTGATAGTCCAGTCAATTTTCTCAATCGAGTCAGCGGCGTATTTGACGGCTCCGGCTTCGCCGTGGACGCCAACGGCAATGTCATTCTTGCCATCCCGACTTCGGGGGACGTTTATACTCCCAATTCGCTGGCAATCTATAATTCCAGCGATACGCAAATTCTGAACGAGACATGGCAAACCGCCGACGGCGGCCTGGTGCCGGTCATCTCGAATCCGGGTCACTCCGGAGTCGATCCGATCAATGCCGAATCCTCTCCAGAATTTCAGGCGCTTCCGGGTGGTGGATTCCTCGCCGTCGTCACCGACCCGACCGGCCCGTGGAACACCCAGAGCGGCTATCCCGGCATCGACTATTACCTGCAGCGGATCACCATCTCGGGCTCGACGGTGACCTTCGACACGCCGGTGCTGATCGGCGGCAATCCCGTCGGCACGCCGGTGGTTCTGTCAAACGGCAATATTGTCCTCGGCATCAGTAACGGCGCGACCACCACTTACGAAGTTCTCAATGCATCGCAGTTGCCGTCAGCGAACACCGGCATGGCGTCTTCGACGCCGGCGACCTTGCAGCCGCTGGCGCCGAGTACGCTGTTGCCGAGCGGCACCAGCATCGTATCTGTGGTATCGGACAATAATGACGGCGTGCTCGCCGCGTTGCAAAAGGGCACGGTCACCCAATACTACGGCACCCTGGACGCGTCTCTCTACGCGGCCGACATCACGCCGTGCTACTGCCCCGGCACGCTCATTCAGACCAAGCGCGGCCAGAAGAAAGTCGAGAAGCTCAAGATCAGCGACAAAGTGATGACCGCCTCGGGCGAGGCGCGGCGGATCAAATGGATCGGACGAAGAAGCTACAGCGGCCGGTTTGTGCTGGGGCGCAAAGACGTTTTACCGGTCTGCATCAAGGCCGGCGCACTCGAAGACAATGTGCCGAAACGCGATCTGTGGATTTCACCGAACCACGCGATGTATCTCGACGGCGTGCTGATCGAAGCCAAGGACCTCGTCAATGGCGCGTCGATCGTACAGGCCGAGAGCGCGGAGAGCGTCGAATATTATCACGTTGAGCTGGACACTCACGACGTTCTCATCGCCGAAGGTGCGCTGGCGGAGAGCTATATCGATGACGACAACCGCTTGCTGTTCCACAATGCCCATGAATTCCGGGAGAAATATCCTGACCAGGTGATCGGGCCCGCGCAGTATTACGCGCCGCGATGCGATAGCGGTTTTGAGCTCGAGACGGTGCGGCAGCGCATCGCGTCGCGGGCCGGACTGGCGGCGAGCGATGAGGCGCCGCCGATCGGCAATGTGCGCGGCTTTGTCGACCGCATTACCAGCGAATGCGTCTCTGGCTGGGCGCAGAATCTCGATCGCCCCGATGCGCCGGTTTGCCTCGACGTCGTTGCCGGCGGCCTGCTGCTCGGCCAGGTGCTGGCCAACACTTATCGCGAAGACCTGGAGCAGGCCGGCGTGGGCAGCGGCCACCACAGCTTCGAGTTCGCCTTGCCGCCGGAAATTGTTGTTGCTCCCGACGAAATCGAAGTGCGGCGCTCGCTCGACGGTACCGCGCTCGAACTAACAATCGAAGCGTGGCGAATGCTGCGGCAGAGCGGTGTCGGCCTGCACGCCGCGTAGCGATCGCGCCGCCGAAGTTTAGGATGAATCAATAAGCGGCGCGCGCCGAGCGGGAGCGCGCCGTCGTCCGGTGGCCGCCAAGTCTCCACTCGTGGTATCTAGGCGGCCGTGAACCAGGTCGCCGAACAACAAACCGCTACCGTCATGCCGCTCCACGAGGCGCTGGCCTATGCCGAGCGTTGCCGTGGCGAGGGACGGCTGGCGGAAGCCGAAGCGGTGTGCCGTCGTGTGATCGAGGCGCAGCCGAACAGCGCCGAAGCGGTGCACATGCTCGGCTTGATCGCGCACCAGAACGGCAAGCTCGCGGAAGCCATCAAGCACTTGCAGCGCGCCACCGAACTCGCACCGCGGGTCGCGCTGTTTCACGCCAATCTCGGCGAAATGTTGCGGCTGGCCGGCCGGCCCAGGCTTGCCGCCGAAGCCGCGCGACGCGCACTGGCGGTTGAGCCGAATATGCCCGCGGCTTTGAGCAATCTCGGCGTCGCACTTTACGAACTGAAGGATTACGAAGCCGCCGCCGACGCGCAACGCCAGGCGGTCGCCGCCAAACCCGATTATGCCGAAGCCTGGAGCAATCTCGGCAATGCGCTGCATGCGCTCAAGCGGTTCGACGAGGCGATCCCCGCTTATCGCCGGGCGATCGAACTCAAACCGAACTTTGCGGACGGCTGGGCCAATCTCGGCACGACGCTGCACCATGGCGGCGAATACGAGGAGGGGATGTACGCGCTACGCCGCGCCATCGCGCTGGCGCCCGGCCACGCCAACGCTCATTCGGGACTTGGCATTCTTCTGCTGATGCGCGGCGATTTCGCCGAGGGCTGGGAAGAATATGAGTGGCGCTTGCGCTCGACCGAGCGCAAGGGCCCGCGATTTACTGAAAATCCCTGGCAGGGCGAAAGCCTCGCCGGCAAACATATCTACGTGCAGGCCGAGCAGGGCTTCGGCGACAGCATTCAGTTCGCCCGTTATATCCCGCCGCTCGCCGCGTGCGCCGGCAAGGTCACGCTGCGGGTGCATCAGCAACTCGTCACGCTGATGCGGTCGAGCTTCCCCAACGTCACGGTCCTGGGCGACCGCGGCGATGTCGAACCCTTTGAATGCGATGCGGTGCTGCTCAGCCTGCCGCGCCTCTTCAAGAGCCGGCTCGAAACCATCCCGGCGAACGTGCCTTATCTGCGCGCGCCGGTGGAGACCATGGAGCGCTGGAAGCGGCGGCTCGCCGGGATGCAGGGCATCAAGATCGGTGTCGTGTGGGCGGGCAATCCCGAGCAGGCCAACGACTTCCGGCGTACGATCGAACTTTCAGTCCTCGAGCCGCTGTTTGCGGTGCCGGGCACGTCGTTCGTGAGCCTGCAATTCGGTCCGCGCGCGGCGGACCTCAAACAGCGTCTGCACGGCGCGCCTCCGATCCATGACCTGTCGCCGGAGCTGACGGACTTCGCCGATACCGCGGCGGCGATCACGGCGCTTGACATGCTGATCACCGTCGACACATCGGTCGCGCATCTCGCCGGCGCGCTCGGCAAGCCGGTCTGGGTGCCGACGCCCTGGGTCACGCATTGGCCCTACATGCTCGTGCGCGAGGATTGTCTGTGGTACCCGACCATGCGCCTGTTCCGCCAAAAAAAGGGCGAGCCGTGGTCGGCCGTCATCGCGCGGGTGAGCAAGGAACTTGAGACGGTCGCGCAGGGTGACGAGGTGCCGCTGCTGCCGTTCAAGGCCGCGGGCGAGCGCCGCGCGGCGCGGGCTGCGGCGATCATGCAAATTGATGCGGTCCGCGCTACCGCTACGCTTGCCGCTCCGGCGCGGCAGCTCAATCCCGGCCAGGCGCTCATTGTGGCCGAGCAGAAGGGCCGCCAGTGATTGCTGGGGGACGCCGACGATCTGGCGCGCCGCGCCGCCGAAGCCGAACCGGACAACGCCGAAGCCGCACACATGCTTGGCCTGATCGCGCATCAGTCGGGCAAGCTCGAAGAGGCGATCGAGCATCTGCGCCGCGCCGTTACGCTCGCTCCCGACGTGGCGCTTTATCACGCCAATCTCGGCGAAATGTGCCGCCTTGCCGGCCACACCGACGCGGCGATTGCCGCCGGCCGCCGCGCACTCGACATCAATCCCGATCAAGCCGGCGCGCTGAGCAATCTCGGCATTGCGCTGTTCGACCAGGGCAGGTTCGAGGAAGCGCTCGAGCATTACGACCGCGCCATCGCCGTGCAGGAAAATTTCGTCAACGCGCACAGCAACCGCGGCAACGCGCTGCAGCGCCTCAAGCGCTTCGCCGAGGCCGAGCAGGCCTATCGCCGCGCCATCGAACTGCAGCCGAGCTTCGCCGACGCCTGGAATAATCTCGGCACCTGCCTGCGCGAGTTAAAGCGCCCCGAGGAAGCCGAAGCCGTCTATCGCAAGGCGCTCGAGCTTGGTCCCAACAATCCCGATGCGCTCGACAACCTCGCCCTGGCGCTGAAAGATCTCGAGCGGCTCGACGAGGCCGCCGAGCTGATGCGCCGCGCGCTCGTCATCGAGCAGCGGGTCGACAAGTTCCACATGCACTACGCCGGCATTCTTCTCGATCAGCACAAGATCGATGAGGCGGCCGCCGCCGCCGAACGTGCGCTGGCGCTCAACCCCGACAACCACGATGTCGCCAACATGATGGGCCGCGTCGACTTCGAGCGCGGCAATCTGGACGCGGCGCTCAAGCATTACCGGCGGGCGCTGGCGCTCAAGCCCGACCTCGCCGACGCCCATAACAACATGGGCAACGTACTAAAAGAATTGGGCGAGCTGGACGAGGCGCAACAGGCGTATCTTGAAGCGCTCCGGCTCGACGCGAATTTCACCGGCATCTACGTCAATCTCGCCGATTCAAAAAAATTCACGCCCGGCGATCCGCATCTTGCCGCCATGGAGGCACTCGCGGCCAAGACCGACGGCCTGTCGAAGACCGACCGCCTGCAGCTCGATTTCGGGCTCGGCAAGGCGTACGCGGATCTGAAGGATTACGATCGTTCGTTCGCGCATCTGCTCGCGGGTAATGCTGCCAAGCGCGCGACAATCGCTTACGACGAAACAACGGTGATGGCTCTGTTCGACCGGATCGAAGCCGCATTCACAGCCGAACTGATCGCGGCGAAATCCGGCGGCGGCGATCCGTCGAGCATGCCGATCTTCATCATCGGCATGCCGCGCTCCGGAACGACGCTGGTCGAGCAGATCATCGCCAGCCATTCGCTGGTGCACGGCGCCGGCGAACTGAAGACGTTCAACGACGTGGTCCTCACGGTGCACGGGCCGGACGGCAAGACCATCCCGTATCCCGATTTCGTTCCGGCGCTCGCGGCCGCGCCGCTCAAGCAGATCGGGTCGCGTTATCTCGCTTTGGTCCGCGATCTCGTTTCACGCAGCGACGGTGAGAAGAAAGACGCTCCCTACGTTACCGACAAGATGCCGTCGAATTATTACTTTGCCGGACTGATTCATCTGGCGCTGCCGAACGCAAAGATCATCCACACCATGCGCGATCCGGTCGACACCTGTATTTCATGCTTTTCGAAACTGTTCGCCGGCGAGCAGAACCACACTTACGATCTCGGCGAGCTCGGCCGCTATTACAAACGCTACCAACAACTCATGGCACATTGGCGCCGCGTGCTGCCGGCGGGCCGAATTCTCGACGTTCGCTACGAGGACGTAGTCGCCGACGTGGAAGGGGAGGCGCGGCGCCTCATCGCTCATTGCGGTCTGCCCTGGGACGATCGCTGTCTCGCGTTCCACGAGACCCGGCGCCCGATCCGGACCGCGAGCGCGACGCAGGTCCGCCGGCCGATCTACCAGAGTGCTGTCGGTCGCTGGCGGGTTTACGAACAGCAGCTGCGGCCGCTGTTGATTGCGCTCGAGGGCGCGGAAACGAGGCGGACTGCTTCCTAGAAAAGAACCGGGGGCTCTCGTTAACAATGGTAGCGAGCTACCGAGAGAGGCGTCTGTCGGTCGTTGTAATAAATCGGTAACGACGATAGACTTTCGGCATCGGGGCTTTCCGCGTGTAGCCGCGTGAATTAGCGTTCTTTGCTCGGGCCAGCTTGCACCGCGGAGTGACGAGCGCTGCCGGAAACGTCGTGCCGGACTGCCGGACTGCCGGACTGGCGGGCCGGCATAGAGGGTTGAGTGGCAAGATTGGTTCCCGTGCGAGGGGTGCGTGATGGCTGCGTATACCGGATCGTTGCCGAAGACCATTACTGGTAGCACCTATACCAGCGTCGAAGTCGACAATCAGACTATCGCCGGCGACCTGAGCAACGCCGGTACTCTGTCAGGTGCGACGACCGGCATCTCCGTCGTCGACAGCACCATCACCGGCGCGATCATCGACACCGGTATCGTCGCGCCGGCGGCTGGCGGCGTCGGCATTTCAATTGACAGTCACAGCAAGATTACCGGGGCGACTTTTGCGCTCGATATTGGCGGAGCGACCCTTACTGGCGGCATCGTCAATGCCGGCACACTTACCGTCACCGACAAAACCGCGACGGCAATATTTGTCGGCGACCTCAACGGCGTGAATACGGTGTCGCTTTTCTCCGGAGGGATAAGCAACGCCGGAGCAATCTCGGCAACTGCCTCGATCGCCGATGGAATTGTGGTCGGCGGCATTGCTACAAAAGCGGGCTCCAATGACGCCTTGTCGTCGTTCTCGGGCGGCATCAACAATACCGGCTCGATTTCTGCGGGGAACGTTGGTGTTGTAGTCGGCGGCTTCGGTCTTAATGGGGGCGTCGTCGACCTGGTGTCGTTCGCCGGCGGTATCGACAATTCCGGCGGCACGATTTCCGCGGGCAATATCGGCATCCAGGTTGGCGGCTTCGTCTCTGCCGGTGGCGCTGTCACCGTGTCGTCGTTTGGCGGCGGCATCGATAACAGCGGCGGTACAATTTCAGCCGGCGGCGGGATTGTCGTGGGCGGAACCGCCATCTCCGGCGGCTCCATAACAATCTCCGATTTCTCCGGCGGCATCACCAACACGGGGAACATCAGCGCCACCATCGGCATCGGTATTGGCGGCAGAGGGAATGTTGCGAGCTCGTTCGTTACAGTATCGACGTTCTCCGGCGGTATCAGCAACAGCGGCACGATCTCTGGCAGCTTCATCGGCATCGCCATTGGAGGTCACGCTGCCGGTTCCAACGTAGTCGTGACCGTCTCCGACTTCTCCGGGGACGTCACCAATAGCGGCGTCATATCGGCAGGCAATTTTGGTATTAGCGTCGACGACGTTCAAACCTTCGCAGGAGCAATAGACAACAGCGGCAACATCATCGTTTCCACAGGTAACGGAGCTTATACAGGTATCGGGTTATTCGGGATCGGCAGCTTCAGCGGCGGTATCGACAACAGTGGTTCGATTTCGGGCGATCGCGGTATCAATCTTAATATTATCGGCAGCTTTAACGACGGTATCGTCAATAGTGGGACCATTTCCGGCACCAACGCAGGTATCGACTTAAGTGATATTGCCAATTTCTCAGGCGGCATCACCAACAGCGGTTCCATATCGGGAGACGCGGGAATTGACGTTTTCAGCGTTTCAAACTTTTCCGGAACTATCGACAATGAATCGGGCCATACGATCTCGGCAAGCGCGGTCGGGATTGGCGTTTCGAACGTAGGTCAATTCGACCCGACTCCCGGCAGCGGCGGCATCGTCAACGCGGGCGCGATCTCCGTTGCGTTCGGCAACGGCGTGTTTGTCGGCGCTTACGGCTACGCCGGGAACAGCTCGAATATCATGCAGACCGGGATTTCGGCGTTTTCCGGAGGCATCACCAACGCCGGCACCATCACTGCAGGCGGAGACGGCATTTTCGTCGGCGGTAACGCCCAAAGCCGATCCGCGGTTACGATCTCGACGTTCGCCGGCGATATCGTCAATTCGCATGGCGGCACCATCAGCGCAAACTTTGACGGCATTCTCGTTGGTGGTGATGCGGCCAACGGCGGCTTTGTCACCGTATCCAGCTTCTCAGGCGCTGTTGTCAACGCGGGCAACATCACTGCAGGTAACGATGGCATCGTTGTTGGTGGACAAGCCACCGTGTTGGATTTCTCCAGCGGGATCACCAATACCGGCACGATCTCCGTACTCAATTTTGGCGACGGCATCCTGGTTGGCGGCAATCCCTACCCGGGCAACTCGTCAAGCGAGGTCTCCGCGTTCTTCGGCGGCATCACCAATAGCGGCACTATCACGACCAGCGGTACCGGCGTTGCTGTCGGCGGTGGCGCTCCCAATACCGGTGAAACTGTAATTGTATCGACGTTTTCGGGAGGCATCAGCAACACCAGCACCATCGACGGCGGAGCCATCGGCATTCTCGTTGGCGGCTATGCGAGCGGCAACCAGGCCGCCGCCGCTGCGCTACCGGCAGTAGGACCAGACCTTACTCTCAGTATCAGCAAGCCCGCGGGGTCGGTTACGGTATCATCGTTCTCAGGCGATATCGTCAATTCCACCGGCGCGATGATCTCTGGTGGCCAAGGAATCGTCGTTGGCGGCAATGCCAACAACGGCGGGGTCGTTACCGTCTCGACGTTCACCGGCGATATCGTCAACGCCACCGGCGCTACCATCAGCGCAAACTATGACGGCATCCTCGTTGGCGGTGACGCCCAAAGCGGGGGCGTTGTTACCGTTTCCAACTTCTCCGGTGCCATCATCAATGCGGGCAACATCACCGCCAGCAACGATGGCATCGTGGTCGGCGGACAAGCGACGGTATTGGATTTTTCCGGCGGGATCACCAACACCGGCGCGGTCTCCGTCACAAGTTTTGGCGATGGCATTCTTGTCGGCGGGAGTCCATTCACCGGGAGTCCGTTCGCTGAGGTATCGCAATTCTCCGGCGGCATAACCAATGCCGGCACCATCAGTGCGGGTGCCATCAATACAAATGCGACCGACATTGCGGTCGGCGGCAACGCAAGCGGCAGCGGCGACGCTGTAACCGTCTTTGCATTCTCGGGGGGCATAACCAACACCGGCACCCTTAGTGCATCCGGTGACGGCATCCTTGTCGGCGGCTATGCCAACGGTCTCGGGTCGGTTACGGTCGCGACCTTTTCGGGCAATATCGTCAATTACACCGGCGGCATTATAAATGCGGGCCGTACCGGCATCGAGGTCGGCGGCTTCGGCAGCGGCGGCGGGTCGGTAACGGTATCGACTTTCAGCGGCGATATCATCAACGCCGGGACTATTTCGGCGGGCAATGCCGGTTTTGGCGATGGCATCCTGGTCGGAGCTGCCGCGAGCTCGGGCAGCGTGGTCTCCGTCCTGAATTTCGATGGCGGAATTACCAACAGCGGTGCAATCAGCGCCAACGGAAACGGCATCCAGTCCGAGAACGTCGAAAACTTCACCGGCAGCATCGTCAACGCTACCGGTGCCACAATCTCGGCCGGCGGCTTCGGCATCGGCATCGACGTTGTGCTCTCCGCAGGCGATACTTTTTCCGGAGGAGTCACCAACAACGGTGCAATCACGGCCGGCCATGACGGCATTGTGGTCGACAGCGGGCTTTCGGACGCTTTTCTCGGCGGCATCACCAATACCGGTACGGTCACGGCGGCAAACGGGACCGGGATCGACGTCGCCAATGTCGCGACCTTTGACGGCGGCATTACCAACACCGGCACGATTTCGGGCACCGTTGGTATTAACGCGCTCGGCGAGTCGGACGTCAGCATCTTCGATTCCGGCACCATCATCGGCACCGGCGGCACCGCGATCGAACTAGGCGCCGGCGATACATTGACGCTGGCGCCGGGCTACACACTTGACGGCACGATCAACGACTTTTTCTCCGGTGACACCATCGATCTTACCGGCGTGACCGGCGGCAGCGCCGGCACTGCGACGCTGCTCGCCGGTAACGAGCTGCAGATTGTCGAGGGCAGCAACACCTACGACCTATACTTCGATCCCAATCAGAATTTCTTGGGCGACAGCTTCGTGCTGGGCTCGGACCGCTCCGGCGGAACCACCGTGACACTTGGATCGGCGGCGACCCCGGCAGCCCAACTCGTGGTGTCGATCGACGGCGGCTCCGTCGCCAGCGGTGTGGTCACGCAATCGACCGGCGGTGACCCGATCGCATCGTCATACAACGCATTCCTCGCCTTTGGCGACAGCGACATCGACAGCGGATATTTTTTCACCCATACCTTCAGCACGTATTCCCCGGTTGAAACCCTTTATCAGGGTGCCGTTGCGGGTGGCGGCGGATTGCCGACCACAATCGGCAGTCTGATGAATTCGGTTCAGCTTGCCGATTACATCGGCCAGACCGCCATTCCGATAGGCGAGCTTGGCGGCACCAACTATGCCGCGAGCGGTGCCACCATCCTGGGATCGCTACCCGGGTCGCAGGCGCCCAGTATCGTCGACCAGATCGATTCGTATCTGGCGTCGGTCGGCAACGTAGCCGATCCCAATGGGCTTTATCTGTTCAGCGGCGGCGGCAATGACGCCACGGAAGCGACTATTCTTTATCCGTCCGGAAATTCGACCGATATTGCCGACCAGATCAGCTACATGCAGAGCGAGGCCAATGCTTTTGCTGCCGCGCTTGAGCAGCTACATGCCGACGGCGCCCAACACATTCTGATCGACGACTTCAACGGCCCAGGGGCTCTGGGCGCCGCCTTCAACACGACCCTTTGGGCGGACCTTAACAGCACCGGCACGCCGTTTCTGGTCTACAACGCCGACGCCGTCGTATCAGCGATTATGGCAAATCCCGCGGGTTATAATGCCGCGACCGGGTCCGACATCGTTTATACGACGCCTTACGTGCTCGGCGGCCAGGTCGCGGTTTCCAATCCCGACCCGGCGAATTTTCCCTCCGGGTGGTCGCTGTTGGGGACGCCCGCGGATCAGCAACCAAACGCCACGACGCAATATCTGTGGGCGGACAACTTGCACCTGGCCGGTGCCGGCCAGACCGCCGAGGCCAACTACGCCGAGAACCTCATCAATACCGGCGTGCCGACGGTCGGCGAGACATTGACCGCCAATCCGGCTGAGACGACCGGACTTAACTCAAGCATCCCCGCTTTTGGCACCACGTATCAGTGGCAACACGAGATCGGTGGCATTTGGCAGAACATCAGCGGCGCCACCGGACGGACCTACACGATTCAGAAAAGCGATGTTGGCGCCCCGCTTCGGGTCGAGGCATTCGATAACAGTCTTAACGCGATCAGCGCGCAAACCGAAGACGTAGCCTGCTATTGCCCCGGCACACTGATCCGCGCCGAGGTTGGCGACGTGCCGGTCGAAGATTTGGCAATCGGCGACCGGGTGATGACAGCCTCGGGCGCGCTGCGGCCAATCAAGTGGATCGGCAAACGCAGTTACAGCGGCCGGTCCGTCAGGGGCCGCAAGGACATTTTGCCGGTCTGCATCAAGGCCGGTGCGCTCGAGGACAATGTGCCGAAGCGCGATCTTTGGATTTCGCCAAACCACGCCATGTTCCTCGACGGCATGCTGATCGAAGCCAAGGATCTCATCAATGGCGTGTCGGTCCTGCGGGCGGCGAGCGTCGAGAGCGTCGAATATTTTCACATCGAGCTCGACAACCACGACGTGATCATCGCCGAGGGAGCGCTGGCGGAAAGCTTTATCGACGACGACAGCCGCGACCTGTTCCACAACGCCGACGAACACCGCAGGCTCTACCCTGATACGGCGAAAGAAGCCGCGCAATATTGCGCGCCGCGACTGCAGGAGGGCTATGAGGTCGAAGCGGTGCGGCGCCGCATCGCGATGCGCGCCGGACTGGATGAGGCGGTGCCGGTCGGCAATTTGCGCGGCCATGTCGATCGGATCACCGCGAAATGCGTCGCCGGCTGGGCGCAGAATCTCGATCACCCCGAGGCGCCGGTCTGTCTCGATATTGTCGTTGGCGGCGTTTTGGTCGGCCGGGTTCTGGCCAACCGCTATCGCAAAGACCTTCAGACAGCCGGCACCGGCAGCGGCCGCCACAGTTTCGAATTCAAGCTGCCGCCGAAGCTGGTTTTTGCTCCGGAGGACGTTGAAGTGCGCCGTTCGCTTGACGGTGTCGCGCTCGAATTGACAACCGAGGCGCAGCGAACGTTGCGACACCGCGCCGGTCGCCGGCGCGCCGCGTAAAAAATTCGGCCGGCGCCGGCGCGTGGCGGAGCATGATCTGTTCGGAAAACCGGTTTCCGCTTTTCCGGATCATGTTCTGGTCTTACTGAACCGGAATATCCGGGGCGCCTGTATGCCTGCCCTCGCCCCTTGCGGGAGAGGGCCGCTCGGCGTTTCAACAACAAGGATGGGTGAGGGTCTGGGCCGCGACACAGCTGGCAGCGCCAGAGTTTTTGACGCAGTGAGATAAGAACGTCGAATACTTCGGCGCCGTGCACCCACTGCCGGCGCGGCCACAAAAATCTCGGCGTCCCTATCTCGTCGTCCGTGACGGCTACGAGATTGCCGTCAGCGACTCGGGGTTCGTGCCGCGCTTGGCGCCCGCGCCGCCGGCCGCGTCCCGTTTCACGGCGGCGGATAAACTTTCACCGCTGCAATAGCGCGATCAGGCTCGACGTATCCCAGCGCTTGCCGCCCATCGCCTGCACTGCGGAATAAAACTGATCGACCAAAGCGGTGAGCGGCAGGCGCGCGCCGTTTCTGCGCGCCTCGGCAAGGCAGATACCGAGATCCTTGCGCATCCAGTCGACCGCGAAGCCGAAATCGAATTTGCCGGCGGTCATGGTTTTGTAGCGGTTCTCCATCTGCCAGGACTGCGCCGCGCCCTTGGAAATGGTGGCGATCAGTTTCTCGATGTCGAGGCCGGCTTTTTGCGCGAAGTGCAGCGCCTCGGCGAGGCCCTGCACGACGCCGGCGATGCAAATCTGGTTGACCATCTTGGCGAGCTGCCCGGAACCGGACGCGCCGAGCAGATTGCAGGCGCGCGCGTAGGCGGCGATCACCTTCTCGGCTTGCGCAAACGCGCCGGCATCGCCGCCGCACATCACCGTCCGCACGCCGTTCTGCGCGCCGGCCTCGCCGCCGGACACCGGCGCGTCGATGAAATCGAAGCCGCGTTTTTTGGCCTCGGCATAAAGTTCGCGCGCGATCTCGGCGGAGGCGGTGGTATGATCGACCACGACGGCGCCTTGGCGCGCGCCGGCGAACACGCCGTCTTTGCCCAGCATCACCTCGCGCAGGTCGTTGTCGTTGCCGACGCAGACCATGACGAAGTCCTGGTCCGCGGCCGCCTGCTTCGGCGTTGGTGCGCTGTTGCCGCCATGCTCGGCCACCCATTTTTCCGCTTTGGCGGCGGTGCGGTTGAACACCGTGACGTCGTGACCGCCCTTGTTCTTCAAATGCCCGGCCATCGGGTAGCCCATCACGCCGAGACCGACAAACGCCACCTTCGCCATCATATCCTCCATCGCTGCGAAAGCCTTATAGCAAGCGGAGGCTGGCGATTGAGCCCCCAGCCGCGCTGTCCTATCTAGTCTGCATAACGCGCGCGTGGAGGCGGGTATGGCATCGCTGAAAGACGACGTTCTGGCCAAGCTCGGCACCTTGTCGGGGCCCGACGGCGTGCCTCTTGCGGCAAGCGGCAAGCTCTCCGACATCGTCGCCGCCGACGGCAAGGTGTTTTTCTCCATCACCGTTGATGCGGGCGCGGTCAAGCAGTGGGAAAGCGTGCGCGCGCGCGCCGAACAAGCGGTGCGCGCCGTGCCGGGCGTGCGCTCGGTCATGATCGCGCTCACCGCCGAGCGGGCCGGCGGATCGCCGCCACCCCGGCCGCAACCGGCGCCGGGCGGCGATCGCCCGCGCGCGGCAGCCGCACCGGCCGCAGCGCCCGGAGCTGCCCACGGACCTAGGGCGCCGGCGGGCATTCCCGGCGTCGAAGCGATCATCGCGGTCGCCTCCGGTAAGGGCGGTGTCGGTAAATCCACCGTTGCGGTCAATCTCGCGCTCGGCCTGCGCGATTTGGGGCTGAAGGTCGGCATCCTCGACGCCGATATCTACGGGCCGTCGCTGCCGAAATTGCTCGCCATCCGCGAGAAGCCGGAGACCATCGGCGGCACGCGGTTAAAGCCGATCGTGCGCCATGGCGTGCCGGTAATGTCGATCGGCTTCCTGGTCGAGGAGGAGACGCCGATGATCTGGCGCGGCCCCATGGTCATGTCGGCGCTGACCCAGATGCTGCGCGAAGTCGAATGGGGCGCGCTCGACGTCATGGTGGTCGACATGCCGCCGGGCACCGGCGACGCCCAGCTCACCATGGCGCAGCAGGTGCCGCTCAAGGGCGCCGTGATCGTCTCGACGCCGCAGGATTTGGCGCTGATCGACGCCCGGCGCGGCATCGCCATGTTCCGCCGCGTCAACGTGCCGGTGCTCGGCATCGTCGAGAACATGTCGACGTTCATCTGCCCGCATTGCGGCACCCGCTCGGATATTTTCGGCCACGGCGGCGCGCGCCGCGAGGCCGAGCGGCTTGGCGTGCCGTTCCTGGGCGAGGTGCCGCTGGCGATGGACATCCGCGAAAAATCCGACGCCGGCGCGCCGGTGGTCGCGACCGACCCGGACAGCGCGCACGCCAAAATCTTCCGCGACATCGCCGCCCGGGTCCGCGACGGCTTGCAAGCCGAAAGCCGTCAGGCCCCGAAGATCGTCATCGAGGCGTGAGCTATGAGGCGTGAGCTATGTTCGCGCCGCCCGCTGCGCCGGGATCGCTTCGATCGGCCGGCGAATTGACGGCGCCTGAACGGCAAATTCGATCAGCAGAGAAATGAGACCGCCGAAACCGGCGGCCTCTGGTGCATGGGACGTAGGCGCGGCTTACTTAAGCTGCGTCGAGATGCTCGAAAAGGTCGCATTGAGCTGAGTGCCGAGACCATTGACCACGGCGATGATCGCGACCGAAATGCCGGCGGCGATCAGGCCGTATTCAATCGCGGTCGCAGCGGATTGATCCTTCAGGAACCGAACAAGAAGCTGAGACATTTTAGCCCTGGGGTTGCCCTCCTCGCCCAGGCCGCAAGCTACCCGTTCCGTGTTGTCGGCAGGTAAATTCACCGGTGAAATTTAGGACAGTCCAATCCGCAAAATTTGAAGAAAACCATCCGGAATTGGCGCCGCACCAAACCGGAACCCGGCGTTTTTGGTCTGGGCCTGGTTTCGCGGCGGGCATCCGCGAGCGCCCGATCATCGGCGGAACGGCATAAGGATGCGGCATAAGGACAAAAGTCCGTCACTCGTCCTCATTTCCCAGAACCTTGCCGCTGACCGGATTGACCAGGTGGACCCGCTGGCATGCAAGGCAGGTGATGGTCTCGTAGCTGTCGACGTCGTCCGGCACCTCTTCGGCGACGAAGCCTTGAACCCGAAGGCCGGTGTTCGGGCAGCGATAGAGGAAGGGGGGCATTGATCGCCTGCGAGGACGGTCGAGACCTTAGCCCCTCCTGAGGTTCGGCCAGGACCGTCCAATTCCCGGCACCGGGGAGTTGGTACCGTACGCGCATCTGTAGCGCAGGTGTTGATCTCGATCAAAACGGCCCCGCCCCGCAGAACAAAGCGGGTCACTGAGGCCTTAAACGGCCCGGAGCTGGACCTTCACCGGCCGGGCCGTCGCGTTCTGCGGATTCAGCAAAGCCGGCATACTCCACATGCGCCGTTCACGGCGTGGAACCATCCGGCTTGGCGGGCGTCTCGTGGACGATTTCAGTGGTTGGATTTTTCTCGGCCCGGCGTGCCAGTTGCAGCCACGCGTGCGCAATGATGACCAGCCGCGCCCGATGTTGCGGATTGATGACGTTCTCGGCGATCCCCAGACAGTCCGCGGCGTGACGGCGGTAATCTTCTGGCGACATCAGCCAGATCCCCCGCATATTTCATTTGACATAAATGCGTCAGGTCCCGTCCGGTTCCGAAATGGGCCCTGGCTCGGGACGGGGGAGAGGG
>VFSW01004939.1_pt1 | contig 19861 bp, 33 predicted proteins | sample 5358111 | NCBI WGS metagenome assembly VFSW01 (sample SAMN11554181, study PRJNA540505) | mine drainage metagenome | isolation source: sediment from site ElyBrook_90M | place: USA: Ely Copper Mine, Vershire, VT | collected 2017 | reverse complement strand
CGCCGCGTCGACGCTCCCGAGGTAAACTTTGCCGATCAACTGCGCGTTGTGAATGTCGGATTGGCGCACGTCGTAAAGCCAACCGAATAGCGCGAGTTGTCCGTTTTGCACGGCGGTGTAACCGAAGGCGAGGTAATTGGCGTTCGTCGGCGGCGCGGACCAATCGGTGAGCCATGGCCCCTGGCTCCGGTCTCCGGCCGGCGGCTTGAAATCGGAAGGCTGCTGAGGAGCGTTAAGCGGCATCGCCGTCTTGGGAACCATGTTGAACTGGCCGGAATCGCGCAGCGCGGCGGAGAGCGCGGTGTTGAAACCGTCCATTAAGGGCTGCGCCTCACCCGACCCGCGGAGATCCGGGACGGCGATCGAGGGCTTCGCTCCTCCTTCGATGTGAATCAGGTTGCGGCTCGTCTGCGCGCCGGAAATCGAGGCGGCCGCCAGGGCGGTTGCGATCAAGGAGAGAGTTTTCGTCATCGTTTTAGTTGAAACCAAATTTCCATGGGAGCGGTGCTATAGCCTCCGGGGAGGTTCGGGAACGGCGAGGCTTGGGTGATGGCGCGCTGCGCCGAATAATCGAGCGCGGGGACCCCGCTCGACTGCATCGTACGGACGTTCGATACCGACCCGTCCTGGCGAATCTCGAAGACGACGATGGCGATCGGCGCGGTTTGCACTCGAGCGTCCAACTGCGTCGTGTCCCATTTTTCCGCGATGCGCTGCTTCACCAAATCCAAGTACCAGCCGAAATGATTGCCCAAGGCGCTATTGGTGTTTGCGCCGATGCCGCCGGAGCCGGTCTTCTGGATCATCTTCGTGATTAATGCCTGGCCGACGGAACTGGTCACCTGGTTCGGTTCCACCTTTTGGGCATGGAAACGCTGCTGGTTCTCTTCACGAGGAGAGGGCTTCGCGATCGCCCTCTTGCTCTTCAGTTGGACGGCGTCCTTCTCCGGTTCGGCGTGGCGCTTGCGCGGTTCGGGCTTCTCGGGCGTGGGAACGCGGGACTCCGTGTCGTTGGCGAGAGGGTTCGTGGCGCCGGAACGAGCAGGCAGCGGAATGTTTTTTACGGCGCTGATCCCCACCGATCCCCCCCCAAGCGGCTCCTGTTTGCCGAAGAACCCGGTGTGTGTATCGACCCACCAGGTGTAGAGAACGAACGAACCGAACAAGGCCGCGTGAAAAACGACCGAGCCAAGCAGCGGACTGCGTAGCGATTCGCGATCGTCGAGGATATCGGCATGGGCCATTAGCGGCGCTCCGAGCGGTCCTCCGGCTGTAACACCAGATCCACCTTCAGTTTCGCATCATTGAGCGCTCCGACAACCTGGGCCAGCGCGTCGAAGATCGTTTCCTTGTCCGCGCGCAGATACACCTCCGTCGACGTGGGGAACTTACGCCGTACTTCCGCTCCCAGAAGATGGATGTTCACCGCCTTGTCGTTCAGATAGGTCTCGCCGGTTTTTTTCACGCTGATCACGGGCAATTCCTTGGTGGTGGTGCGCGTCTCCTTAACTTTCGGAACATCCACTTCCAGGCCAAACTCCATCACGTGGGCGGTAAGCATGAAGATGATCAACAGCACCAGCACGACGTCGACCAACGGGATGATATTGATCTCCGACAGAGTACCCGAGCGCCGGAAGCGTTTGCGCCCCAAACCGCCGGTAGGCTCGTCGAAAGAAAAGGCCATAACTAACCCCCGAAAGTCCGCTCGGCCAGATTGAGAAATTCGAGCGCGAAGTCCTCCATGCGCGAGGCGAATTCCTTAATGTCGTTGCCGAAGAGATTATAGAAGATCGCCGCGGGGATGGCGGCGGCGAGGCCGAGAGCGGTTGTGATGAGCGCCTCGGAGATTCCCGGAGCGACCGCGCGGAGGCTGGCGGCGCCGGCTTGGCCCAGACCCTGAAAAGCGTCGATGATGCCCATCACCGTGCCGAAGAGACCGATGAACGGCGAAACGGTCGCCGTGGTGGCCAGCAGGTTCATGTTGCGTTCGAGTTTGGTCAACTCCTCGCTCATGCCGAGCTGAAGGCTGCGCTCAAGAGAAATCTTGTTCGACAGTGTTCCTTTGACCTTCATTTGGCGATCGATCTCTCCGTAACCGAAATCGAACATCGAAACCAACGGCGAGGAGCGGTACTGCTCGCTGGCGAGCGCGACCGCGTCCAGCGCGTTGGCTTTGCGGAACGCGCGCAGGAATTGCCGGTTGGACCGCCGGGCGCGCCCGAATACGCTCCACTTGGAAAAAATCACGGCCCATGAAAAAACCGACAGGATCAGTAGAAGCACCATCACCGATTTCGCGACCGGCCCGGCGTTTCTTACTAAGTCCCAGGTACTCAACTGCAAAAGGAGGAATGCGCTGGGGGGATGTATCAACCAATGTCCTTTCCTGCTGCCCTCATTCATCATAAACCCGCGCGGGTTCCAATCGCTCCGGAAAACAGAATTTATCGTTTCTGTTTTATCAGACGCGGTGCCGGGCCGGATAGACGGCGGAGGCGTTATCATCGGTTTTGAGTGCTGCTCGAGCTGGCCGTCGAAAATTATGCCGTCGTGGAGAAGGCACGCGTCCGGTTCCACCGGGGCTTGAATCTGCTCACCGGAGAGACCGGGAGCGGAAAGTCGATCGTCGTGGACTCGTTGGCGCTGCTGTTCGGCGGCCGTGCATCGGCCGATCTGGTGCGGGCGGGAGCGGAGCGGGCGCGCGTCTCGGGAATCTTCGAACTAACCGGCGATCGCGGCCTCGCGGAACTGTTGGCCTCGGGCGGAGTGGAAGCCGAGGACGGCGAGTTGGTTCTAGAGCGCGAGGTGCTGGCCAACGGTAAGTCGAGAGCGTTCGCCGGCGGCCGGGCCGTGACCGCCGGTTGGCTCAGGGACGCCGCGCCGTATCTCGGCGACATACACGGACAGAACGAACAGCAGCGTCTTTTTTCGGCCTCGGTTCAATTGGCTACGCTCGATGAGTTCGCGGACACAGCCGCGCTATTGAGCCGCGTCGGAGATCTTTTCCGCCGCTGGAAGCGATGCGCGCAGGAATTGAGCGAACTGGACGCCTCCGAACGGGAGAGGTTGCGGCTGGCGGATCTGTGGAGCTTTCAACTTAGGGAAATCGAGAGCGCGGCTCTCAAGCCACAAGAGGACGCGGATCTCGAAAACGAGAGACGCGTTTTGAAAAACGTGGCCCGTCTGCAAGAGAACGCCGCGGCCGCCTATGCGGCTCTCTACGACGCGCCCCAAAGCGCACTATCCCAGGTAGGCGCGGCGATCAAGCGGGTGGAGGATCTATGCAAGATCGACGAAAGTTTGCGGCCGGTGATCGAGGCGCTTCGTCCGGCTGCGATCGGACTGCAAGAGGCGGCCGGGACGCTCGGAAGCTATCTGGATAAGTTGGAATCGGACCCGGCCCGATTGGACGCGGTGGAGTCGCGATTGGAAACGATCGCCGGTCTCAAGCGCAAGTACGGCGCGGCGATCGACGACATTCTCGCGTTTCGCGACGACGCCCGCGCGCGGATGACGGCGGTGGAAAGCTCGGCCGAACGGCGGGCGGCGCTCGAAAAGCAGCGGATCGAGGTCGAGCGCGAATACGGCGAGTGGTCCGGCCGTCTCAGCGAGAAGCGCCGCCGGGCGGCCGCGGGACTGGCGGCGGCGGTGCAGAAGGAATTGGGAGCGCTTGCGTTCGGTAGCGCCGCGTTTCGGATCGCGCTCACCGAAACGCCATGGTCGGAAAGCGGGGCGGACGGCGTGGAGTTTCTGGTTTCGCCGAACGCCGGCGAAGAACCGCGGCCGCTCAACAGCGCGGCATCCGGCGGCGAGTTGTCGCGAATCGCTCTGGCGCTCAAGACGTGTGCGGAGGGATCGGGCGCTTCGGTGGGAACTCCGAGAACGCTGGTCTTCGACGAAGTGGACGCGGGCATCGGCGGGGGCGTCGCGGAGACCGTGGGAAGGCGTCTAAAGAAACTGGCCCAGGCAAATCAGGTGCTCTGCGTGACCCACTTGCCGCAGGTGGCCAGCTTCGCCGACCACCACTATGCCGTCACCAAACGGGAGACCGGCGGCCGCACCGTCGCGGAAGTGGAAGAGTTGCAAGGAGAGGCGCGCGTTCGAGAAATCGGGCGGATGTTGTCGGGGAGAAAAGTGACCGACGAGGCGCTGAAGCACGCGGACCAGATGATCCGGGCCTCCGCCGGAGGGTGAAAACGGAGCGGCTGGGCGGCAGGGTTTCCCAAGGATTCCCGCCGCCCCATCCGTTCTTATTCTTCGACGGTTTCCTCGCCGCCTTCTTCGCGGCCTTCGCGAATCGCCTTGAGCCGTTCTTCACGGCGTTTGGCCCGGTCCGCGGCGCGCTTCACCAGTTCGGAACCGACGAGTTCGAGCATAGCCTGCTCGGCGCCGTCGCCTTTACGCCAGCCCAAGCGGACGACCCGCGTATAGCCGCCCTCACGCTGACCGAAGCGCGAGCCCAGTTTGTCGAACAATTTCTGAACCGCCGCGGGCGTTTGAAGAAACGAAGCCGCCTGCCGCCGGGCGTGGAGAGTATCCCGCTTGGCGAGGGTGATCATGCGTTCCACAAGCGGCTTCACCGCCTTGGCTTTGGGCACCGTTGTGATCACGCGCTCGTTCTCGATGACGCTGGTCACCAGATTCCGCAGGAGCGCCTTGCGGCTGCCGCCGTCCCGCTTGAGTTTATAACCCGCTACCTTATGTCTCATGCGCTAGTCCAATTCCTCGCTCATCTCGTTGTCGCCATCGATGCTGGAACCGGCGGCGAACGGCGCGACCGCGCCGGTGGAGGCGATCAACCGGCCTTGCGCGTCGATCTTCATCCCAAAACCCAAGCCGAGATTGGACAGGATTTCCTTGATTTCGTTCAGCGACTTGCGGCCGAAGTTCTTCGTGCGAAGCATTTCCGATTCGGCCTTCTGGACCAGATCGCCGATGGTTTGAATGTTGGCGTTCTTCAGGCAGTTGTAGGAGCGGACGCTCAACTCCAGTTCCTCGACAGAGCGGTTGAGCACTTCGTTCATTTGGCTCAGAGCGCGGTCGGCCGGCTCTTCGGACGACTCGGTCACTTCTTCGAAGTTGATGAAGATGGCCATGTGGTCCTTCAGCAGCTTGGCGGCCTGGCCAATCGCGTCCTGCGGCGAGATGGCGCCGTTGGTCCACACTTCGATGGTGAGTTTGTCGTAGTCGGTGTTTTGACCGAGGCGGGCCGCCTCGACCGCGAAGTTCACCTTGCGCACCGGCGAATGTACGGAGTCGATCGGGATATATCCGAGCGGTAGGTCTTCGTCGAAGTTGCGGTCCGCGGCGACGTACCCGCGCCCGGATTTCAGCCGGACTTCGATGTTCAGCTTGCCGCCTTCGCTCACCGTGGCGATGGGCAGGTTGCGGTCCAGCACTTCCACTTCGTTACCGGTTTCGATCTGGCCGCTCAGCGCCTGGCCGGCGTGGTCGACGCGCAAGCGCGCGGTGTGCATGCCTTCACCAAGCATTTTGAAGGGAACCTGTTTGAGGTTCAGGATGATGTCGGTGGCGTCTTCGACGACGCTGGGGATCGGGCTGAACTCGTGCGCGACGCCCTCGATACGGACGGCCGTGATGGCCGCGCCCTCGATGGAGCTGAGCAGAACGCGGCGCAGGCCCGTTCCGATGGTGGACCCAAAACCGCGCTCGAACGGCTGGGCGGTGAACATTCCGTAGCGCTCGGTGAGCGTCTCGGTATTGGCGACTAAACGTTTGGGCTTCTGAAATCCTTTGAACATAGTTGAATCCTCGTTCCTTCCGCGCCGGACGCGCACCCGAAAACCGGGGCGCGCCAACTCGAAACCGGTACGCTACTTCGAATACAACTCCACAATCAACTGTTCGTTTAGTTGAATCTGGACTAAATCTTCCCGCTTCGGCTGGGACAATACGCGGGCCTTCAAACCGTCGCGGTCCACCTCCAGCCAGTTCGGCGACGGAGCGTGGGCGGTGGCGTCGCGGGCGGCGAGAATGGTGGGATTTTCGCGGCTTCGCTCCCGCACCTCGACGACATCGTTGGGCCGCACGACAAAGGACGGAATATCCACCTTGCGGCCATTCACTTGAATGTGGCCATGCCGGACGATCTGCCGGGATTGAGAACGGCTGGCGCCAAATCCCATACGGTAAATGACGTTATCGAGGCGGCGCTCCAGCATGTTCAGCAGGTTCTCGCCGGTGATGCCCTTCATGCCGGCCGCCTTCTCGAACAGATTGCGGAACTGGCCTTCGAGCAGTTGATAGTAATGACGCGCCTTCTGCTTTTCGCGCAGTTGCAGCCCGTAGCCGACCAGCTTCGGACGCCGGTCCTTGCCATGCTGCCCTGGCGCGAAGTTGCGCTTTTCGATGGCGCACTTCTCGGTGTGGCAGCGCTCGCCTTTCAAAAACAACTTCATGCCCTCGCGCCGGCATTGCCGGCAAACTGGGCCAATATATCTTGCCATGAACCTTTCTCCAACTCCTTAAGTAAGGTGCGGTTTACAGCGCCTGGATGAGAAGGCGCCTTCTTCCCGCTTCGTTCTCAGACCCGCCGCTTTTTCGGCGGACGGCAGCCGTTGTGCGGCATCGGCGTGACGTCCTTGATGGAGCGTACGTCGATGCCCGCGCTCGATAAGGCGCGAACGGCCGACTCACGGCCGGCGCCCGGACCGCTGACGCGGACTTCCACCGTGCGCATGCCATACTCTTTCACTTTATTGGCCGCCGTCATCGACGCCTGTTGGGCGGCGAACGGCGTACCTTTGCGGGAACCGCGGAAACCGAGCGAGCCCGAACTGGACCATGCCAGAACGTTGCCCACCGTATCGGTAAATGTGACGATGGTGTTGTTGAACGACGCCTGCACGTGGACCAGGCCGAAGGAAATCGTCTTCCGTTCCTTCTTCTTAAACGTCTTCTTCTTGGTTGTCTTCGCTGGAGCTTTTGCCATTCGCTAATCCTTGTGAGGAGCCGCTTACGTCTTCGACGCGGCTTTCTTCTTGTTGGCCACCGTTCCGCGGCGGGGCCCTTTTCGCGTGCGCGAGTTGGTATGTGTCCGCTGGCCGCGAACGGGCAGATTGCGCCGATGGCGCAGTCCCCGATAGGAACCCATTTCAATGAGCCGTTTGATGTTCATCGAAATTTCCTTCCGCAGATCGCCCTCGACGAAACCCTCGGTCTCAATCAGCGTGCGGATTCGGTTGACCTCGTCCTCGTTCAGGTCGGAGATCTTCTTGTCCGGGTCGACCCCGGAGCGATGCAACAGCGAAAGAGACCGGCTCCGTCCGATGCCGTAAATATAGGTCAGGCCGATTTCGGCCCTCTTTTTTGCTGGTAAGTCGACGCCCGCGATACGTGCCATGTTCCTCTTCCTATCCCTGCCGCTGCTTATGCTTCGGATTGGAGCAAGACACCCGCACCACGCCATGGCGGTGGATGATCTTGCACTTGTCGCAAATTTTCTTAACCGACGCTCGTACTTTCATCGTGTACCCTTCGATAACCTCAAAATTCTTCCCCGTCCCGGATCGGCGGCGGACAACTCCACCTCGACGCTGTCGCCCGGACGGATACGTTCGAAATTCCGGATGGAGGCGGCGGCCGGATGCGCGAGAACGAGCGATTCGTTCTCCAGCTTCACCCGGAATACCTGCCGAGGCAATAGATCCACCACGACCGCCTCGACAACCACCGCGTCCATCGCCATCGCTTGCGCCGATCCGCTCATGGCCGGGTCAACACCCACGGCCCGTCCGCCGTCACCGCCACACAATGCTCGAAGTGGGCCGAGAACGAACCGTCCTTGGCAACCGCCGTCCACCGGTCCGGCTTCACCCGGGTCTCGGAAGCCCCGGCGTTCACCATCGGTTCGATGGCGAGCACCATGCCCTCTTTCAGGCGGGGATTTTCGTTGCGCCGGTCGACGTAATTCGGCACTTGCGGTTCTTCGTGAAGTTTGGCTCCGATGCCGTGCCCGACATATTCGCGGACGATCGAGTAGCCGTTCGATTCCACGTGCCGCTGCACTGTGCCGCTGATGTCGAACAGCCGGTTCCCCGGACGGACCTGCTCGATGGCCATCTCGAGCGACTCCTCGGTCACTCGCAGCAACCGCTTCACCGAATCGCTTACCTCGCCCACCGGGACCGTGATCGCCGAATCGCCAAAATAGCCGTCCAGTTGCACGCCGGTATCGATCGAAACGATGTCGCCTTTCTTCAATTTTCTCTTCGCCGACGGCATTCCGTGAACGATCTCCTCGTTCACCGAGGTGCAGAGCACGAACGGGTATTTCGAACCGGCCGCCGGAACGTAATAATCCTTAAAGGCGGGCTTGGCGCCCGATTCGCGCATCAGCTTCTCGGCCACGGTTTCCAGATCCTGCGTGGTCACGTCCTCGGCCACCATTTTGGCCATCTCCTGGAGGATTTTCCACACCAGTAGCCCAGCGCGGCGCATGCGCTCCAGTTCGCCGGGATTTTTGCGAATAATCATGCCTTAAACGGCGCCTTGGTGAAAATCGAAACGAAATGACAAACCGGGGTGGAAAGGCGAATCGCCCTTGTCACCATTGTAGCTCAATTCCCGAACCGGTCCCGAATCGCGCATCGGCATCCTAAGAACTCGCGCTCCGGCGGCCGCGAATGCGTCCGGAACGGGGAGTGAAGCCGTCGTAGTGGCGCATGATCAATTGCGCCTCTACTTGATTCACGGTGTCCATCGCCACGCCGACGACGATCAGCAGCGACGTGCCTCCGAAGAAGAAATTCACGCCCAGGCCGTCCAGCAGCCAGCGGGGAAAATACGTGTCGATAAAGTTGCCCACCAGCGGCAGGCGCTGCAGCTTGATCCCGCTGATCATAATCTGCGGAATGAGCGACAGGATCGCCAGGTAGAGTCCGCCGACCACGGTGATCCGCGTGAGGATGCGGTTCATATAATCGGCGGTGTTCTTCCCGGGCCGGATGCCCGGAATGAAGCCGCCGTACTTGCGCATATTGTCGGCCGCCTCGTTCGGATTGAAGATGATCGAGACGTAGAAAAAGCAGAAGAAAATGATCAGCGCGGTGAACAGAAGATAGTACAGCGGCGAAGCTCCTCCCATGGCCGAGAGCATCGAGCTGAGGAACGGGTTGTTCTTGACGAACCCGATTTGCAGGAACGTTTGCGGGAACGCGAGCAAGGAAGAGGCGAAGATCACCGGAATGACGCCGCCCGCGTTGACCTTCAGCGGCAGGTGGGTGGATTGTCCGCCCATCATCTTGCGGCCGATCACGCGCTTGGCATACTGCACCGGGATGCGCCGCTCCCCGCGCTCGACGAGCACGATGAAGGCGACCACGGCGACCATGACGGCCAGAATGATGATGAGCTGCAGCGGAGGCCACTGGCGCGTGACGAAGACGTTGCTATAGATCTCCATCATGGCGTGCGGCAGCCCGACGACAATGCCGGCGAAGATAATCAGCGACATGCCGTTGCCGATGCCGCGTTCGGTGATTTGTTCACCCAGCCACATGATGAACGCCGTCCCCGTGGTCAGGCTGAGCACCGTCATCATCAGAAAGCCCGGGCCGGGATTCAGGACGAATCCGCCGGTGGATTTTTCGAGCGATATCGCGATCGTGAACGACTGAATGAGAGCGAGGATGACAGTGAGGTAGCGCGTCCACTGCGTGATCTTGCGCCTGCCCAGTTCGCCTTCCTTCTGGAGCTTTTCCAACGTGGGAACGACGACGGCGAGCAACTGCAGAATGATCGACGCGGTGATATACGGCATGATGCCGAGAGCGAAGATCGTCAGCCGCCGCAACATGCCGCCGCTGAAAAAATCGATGAAGCCGAAAAAGCTGCCTTGATTCTGATTGAAGAATTCGGCCAGTTTGTTGGCGTCGATGCCCGGCGTGGGGATATGCCCGCCCAACCGGTACACCGCCAGGAGCCCCAGCGTGAACAAGATCCGGTTGCGCAGGTCGTGGACCCGGAAGATATTGGCAAACGCTTCTAAAAACTTCGACATGATCGTCTCGATTCAGACTCCGACAGAGTCCTCGCCGCTTTAGGCCTGCTTGCCCTTCGGCGCGATCACCTCTCCGGCACCGCCCGCCTTTTGGATTTTATCGAGGGCGGACTTGGAAAAAATGTGCGCCTGCACGGTGACTTTGCGCGTCAGCTCCCCGCTCCCCAGGATCTTCAGCCCGTCTTTGATCTTGTGGATGACGCCCAGCTCCATCAGCTTCGCCGCGTCGAAGACGTCGCCCTCCAACTGTTCCAGGCGGCCGACGTTCACGATGGCGTATTCTTTCCTGAAAATGTTGGTGAAACCGCGCTTCGGCAAACGGCGGTGGAGCGGCATCTGGCCGCCTTCGAAGCCGCGCATCATGCTATAGCCGGAGACGGACTTGGCGCCCTTGGCTCCTCGCCCGGAATATTTGCCGCGGCCGCTTCCCATACCTTGGCCGATGCGTTGCTTTTTGTGTTTTTGGCCGGCTGGCGGCCGCAGATTGCTGAGGTTCATGATGGGCGTCCTTAGGTTATTCGACGATCGCCAGAAGATGCGGAACCTTCTTCACCATCCCGCGGAAGGATGGCGTGTCGGGACGCACCACCACGCGGTTCATGGTCTTCAGGCCCAGGGATCGCACGATGATCTTGTGCTTCTCCGGCGTACAGATCGGGCTGCCGATCAGCTTAATTTTGATGGTCGGTCCGGTCATAAGAATTACACTTTCTCCTGCGCCAGGCCGCGCATTTCGGCCACTTGCGCCTTGTCGCGCAACTGTTCGAGCGCCGCGATCGTCGCCTTCACCACGTTGTGGGGATTGCGGGAACCGATCGACTTCGTAAGGATGTTCGAGATCCCCGCGGCCTGAATCACGGCGCGCACGGGACCGCCGGCGATGACACCCGTTCCGGCCGGCGCCGGCTTCAACAGCACCAACCCGCTGCCGAAGCGCCCCAGAACCACGTGGCGGATGGAGGTCTCTAGCACATTCACTTTGCGCAGATTCTTCTTCGCGGCTTCAATGCCTTTCTTGATCGCCGCCGGAACTTCCTTCGCCTTCCCGGTGCCGAAGCCGACGATCTTCGCCCCCGGATCGCCGATAACCACCAGCGCCGAGAAGCTCAGATTCTTTCCGCCCTTCACCACCTTGGTGACGCGGTTGATGGAAACCACCTGCTCCTTCAAATTGAGGGAAGAGGCGTCGATTCGCTTAACGATGGGTGCGGCCGCCATTTAAAACTCCAATCCCGCTTCGCGCGCCGCGTCGGCCAGCGCTTTAATCCGTCCGTGATAAAGATATCCGCCGCGGTCGAAGACCACGCGATCCACGCCCTTTTCCTTGGCGCGTTCGGCCACCAGTTTGCCGATCGCCTTCGCGCCGGCCAAGTTGCCGCCCGTGGCGACGCCCGCCTTCTTCTCCGAGGACGAGGCCGAGGCCAGCGTGTGGCCTTTGCGGTCGTCGATCACTTGCGCGTAAATGTGGCTCAGGCTGCGAAAGACAGCCAGCCGCGGCCGCTCCGCGGTGCCGTGGACGCGTTGGCGGATCCGTTCGTGAATGCGGACGCGTACGTCGTTTTTGGAAGATTTCCCCATGCCGTGCCTCTCTTACTTACTGCTCGCGCCGGTTTTCCCGGCCTTCTTGCGGAGCGCTTCGCCCGTGTAGCGGACGCCCTTGTTTTTGTACGGATCGGGCGGCCGCAGCGCGCGAATGTTCGCCGCCACCTGGCCCACCATCTGCTTGTCGTAGCCGGAGAGCGTCAACTGCGTTTGCTTCTCGATCTTCAACTCGACGCCCTCGGGAAGCAGCACCTCGATCGGATGCGAGTAACCCAGGCTGAACGTCGCCACCTTCCCCTTCACGTCGGCGCGATAGCCGGTGCCGTGAATTTCCAGTTGCCGCGTGAACCCAGTGGCCACTCCTTGAATCGCGTTGTTCAGCAGCGCCCGCGTCAACCCGTGCGCCGCCGCTTGGCGGTCCGTGTCGCGCTTCACCTCGAGGACGGCGCCGTTCTGTTCGATGTGAATGCCCGGCTGAAGCGGGACGATCAGCGTGCCCTTGGGCCCGCGCACCGTCACTTCCGCGCCGACTTCGAGCTTCACGCCTTGCGGCATCGGAATTAATTTCTTGCCTACTCTCGACATTGTGCCGTTTCCGTTCCTTTCCCCGCCCTTACCATACCCGGCAAAGCAGTTCGCCGCCGACGTTTTCCTTGCGGGCCGCCGAGCCGGTCATGACACCGCGGGGCGTGGTGAGAATATTGATACCGAGGCCGCCCAATACTGGAGGGACTTCCTTGCTTCCCACGTAAGTGCGGCAACCCGGACGCGACACGCGTTCGATGTGCGAGATCACCGGCACGCTGCCGTTGGTGTATTTGAGGTAGATGCGAATGCTCCGCTTCGCGCCTTCCTCGGCGATTTTATAGTTGGCGATGTAGCCCTCCTCTTTGAGGATGCGCGCGATGTCCAGCTTTAAATGCGAAGCCGGAACGTCCACCTTCGGGTGGCGCGCGGCCAGCGCGTTGCGCACGCGGGTCAACATGTCGGCGATGGGATCGCTCGTGGTCATTCTCGTTATACCCCTACCAGCTTGCTTTCGTCACGCCGGGCACTTCGCCCGACAACGCCAGTTGCCGGAAACAGATCCGGCACAAATTGAACTTGCGGAGATAGCCGCGCGGCCGGCCGCAGCGGAAGCAGCGGTTGCGGTGCCGGCAGGCGAACTTCGGTGTCTTCAGATCTTTGGCGATTTTCGCGGTGGTGGCCATGTTTCGATTTCTCCCGTTTTCCTATTGGCGGTACGGCATGCCCATGTGCTTCAAAAGCGCCAGGCCTTCCGCGTCGGTCTTCGCCGTCGTCGTGATGCAGATATTCATTCCCTTGATTTTGTCTACTTTGTTGTAGTCGATCTCGGGAAAAATCAATTGGTCCTTCACGCCCAGCGTAAAATTGCCGCGGCCGTCGAAGGATTTCGGCGAAACGCCGCGGAAGTCGCGCACGCGCGGCAGCGCCACGTTCACCAGCCGGTCCAAAAACTCGTACATGCGGTCGCCGCGCAGCGTCACCATGCAGCCGATGGGCATGCCTTCGCGAAGCTTGAACGCCGCGATGGATTTCTTGGCCTTGGTCACCACCGGCTTCTGGCCGGCGATTTGCCCCAGTTCGTTCACCGCGACGTCCATCAGTTTGGAATTCTGCGTCGCCTCTCCCAATCCAATATTCACCGCGATCTTGTCGATCTTCGGCACCGCCATCGGGTTCTTATACCCGAACTCCTTGGTCAGCGCCGGAACCACCTGCTCGATGTAATGCTGTCTCAGTCTTGCCGCCATGTTCATTCCCGCCTACTTGCCGCCCTTTTCCACGATTTCGCCCGTGCGCCTGGCGATGCGCACTCTACGCGCCGCCGTTCCCGTCCCCTCGATGCGGAAACCGATCTTCGTCGGCCGCCCGTCGGAGGCCAGCAACATGATGTTCGAGATGGCGATCGAACCTTCCCGCTCGGCGATTCCGCCCTTAATCTGCTTGGCCGGATTCGGCCGCGTGTGGCGCTTCATCATCATCGCGCCCTCGACCACCGCCCGGCCTTTTTCCCGGTCCACCTCGAGCACCCGCCCGGTCTTACCTTTGTCGCGGCCGGAAATCACCATCACCTGGTCGTCTTTGCGGATCTTGATTTTGGCTCCCGGCGTCATCCCCTGATGCCGCAGCGCCTTCGCCGCCGCCCCGCGCACTTGCGTCTTGCGCGCCATGTTAGAGCACCTCCGGCGCGAGCGAAACGATCTTCATATACCGCTTATCGCGCAACTCGCGCGCCACCGGCCCGAACACGCGCGTTCCCACCGGCTCGCCCACTTCGTTGATCAGCACCGCGGCGTTCGAATCGAAGCGGATGTAAGTGCCATCTTTGCGCCGCGCTTCCTTGCGCATGCGGACAATCACGCAGCGCACCACTTTGCCCTTCTTGATCGCCGAGTCCGGCGCCGCTTCCTTCACGCTCGCCGTAACCACGTCGCCCAGTCCGGCGCGCAATCCCAGATCGCCGCCGCGCGGCAAAATACACTGCAACCTCCGGGCGCCGCTATTGTCGGCCACCTGAAGGATCGTGCGCATTCCGATCATGACGCCCTCCCGGCCATCCGCGACGCTTTCTTAGATCCCGAGGTCGGCTGCGCGTTGTCGCCGGTGAACAGTCCCGGGGCGGCGCCCACTTGCACCGATTTGCGGACGATCTCGCCCAGACGCCAGCGCTTCAGCCGGCTCAGCGGGCGGCACTCGATAATGCGCACCATGTCGCCGACCTTGGCTTGGCTTTCCTCGTCGTGGGCGTAAAACTTTTTGCGCTTGGTCACAATGCGCCGGTACAGCGGATGCGGCACGCGGCGCGTCACTTCGACGACGATGGTTTTGGCCATCGAGGCCGACACCACTTGTCCCACCTTTTCGTTCTTGTGCCCGGAAACCTGTTTTTCCTCGGCCATCGGCTACTTTCCCTTCTTCTTTCCCTTAACCGGCTCCGGAGCGAGTTCCGGATGTTGTTCGCGCTGGCGTTGCACGGTCAGCATCCGGGCGCGGTCCTTGCGCAATACCCGGTACTTGTTCACGCCCTCGGTCTGGCCCATGCCTAGCTGAAACTTAAACCGGAACATTTGTTCTCCCGATTCGTGCAGCTTCGTTACCAGCTCCGCGTTGTCGTAATCTCGAATTTTATCTGCGTTCATCGCTCGTCGTTCCTTGAAAACGCTTTACAGCATGTCCTCGCGCGCCACCAGCTTGGTCGGCAGCGGTAGCTTCTGGGCGGCCAACCGCATCGCTTCGGTGGCGATCTCGCGGGAGACGCCTTCCATCTCGAACAAAATCTTGCCCGGCCGGATCACCGCCACCCATTGCTCCGGCGCGCCCTTGCCTTTTCCCATGCGCGTTTCGGCCGGCTTCTTGGTAATCGGCTTGTCCGGAAACAAGCGAATCCACACTTTTCCCCCGCGCTTGATGAAGCGCGTCATCGCCACGCGGGCCGCCTCGATCTGGCGGTCGGTGATCCATCCGCAGCGCATGGCCTTCAGCCCGAAATCGCCGAAAGCGATCGAAGAGCCGCGCCATGCCTTGCCGGTCATGCGCCCGCGCTGTTGTTTTCGGAATTTTACCTTCTTCGGCATTAACATGGCGTGTCGTTTCCCTTATTCCCTGAAATTCCGTTACTCGCTCTTGGTCTCGCCGCCGGTTGCGGCCTCGGGCGCCCCCGTCTCCGGCGCGGACATATCCGACGCGGACGTCTCCGGCGTGAGCGTCTCCGGCGCGGGCGTCTCCCCCGCTTCCGGCTTCATTTCCTGCTTCCAGGCCGGCTGCACCGGCGGCGTCAACGGAGGAAGAATCGGCCCTCCGGCGCGTTGAACATGCTCGCCCGGTCCCGCCTGCTGAATTCCGCCCGGAGGCGTCTGGCGCGGCGAACCGCCTTGCTCGGAAGCGAGCGTCACCGGAGCCGGTCCGCGCCTCTCGCGCCGTTCGCGGAACGGGGGACGCCGCGGTTCCGGATCGTTCTTGAGCGAGGTCCGGCGCTGGCCTTCGATGATCTCGCCCTTATAAACCCAAGTCTTGACGCCAATCACCCCGTAGGTCGTGTAGGCCTGGGCAAAACCATAATCGATGTCGGCGCGCAGCGTGTGCAGCGGCAACTGCCCTTGCAGATACCATTCGCTGCGGGCGATTTCGGCGCCGTTCAAGCGTCCGGAAACGCGAACCTTGATCCCCTTGCAGCCAAATCGCAGCGCCGAATCGACGGACTTGCGCATGGCGCGGCGGAACGCCACGCGTTTTTCCAATTGCAGGGCGATCGACTCGGCCACCAATTGCGCGTCGAGCTCCGGCTTATGAACTTCCTGAATATCGATGAAAATCTCGCGCTTGGTCTTCGCCGCCAGATCCTGCTTCAACTTCTCGATCTCGGCGCCCTTGCGTCCGATGATGATTCCGGGACGCGAAGTGCGAATCGTGATGCGCAGCTTGTTGCCGGGCCGGTCCACTTCGATCGAACTCACGCCGGCCGCCTTCAAACGGCTGCGCAGCGATTCCTTCAGCTCCAGATCCTCGCGCAGCAGCTTGACGTAGTCGTGCTTGGCGTACCAACGCGAGCGCCACGTTTTGGTGATGCCCAGCCGGAACCCGTAGGGATGAACTTTTTGACCCATGCCTATTCCTTTTCTCCCACCGTCACCACGATGTGCGCCATGCGCCGCTGGTAACGGTAAGCCCGGCCCATCGGAGCCGGACGCACGCGCTTCATGCGCGGTCCTTCGTTGACGTAAGCCTCGGTCACGATCAAACGGTCCACGTCCACGCCGCTCGACTTATTCTCGGCGTTGGCGATCGCCGAGCGGAGAACCTTCTCCACCACCGGCGACATCCGCTTGTTCACCGACCGCAAAATGCCGATCGCCTCGCCCGCCTTCCGGCCGCGGATCATGTCCACCACCAAGCGCGCTTTCTGCGCCGACGTTCTGATATATCTTGCTTCCGCTCTGGCTTCCATCGTTTCCTCTTCTTAAGAAGGCTTGGCGCTCTTTTCGCTCGACTTCGCCGTATGCCCCTTGAAGGTGCGCGTCGGAGAGAACTCGCCCAGCTTGTGGCCCACCATGTTTTCGGTCACATACACCGGGATAAACTTCTTGCCGTTGTGTACGGCCAGCGTGTGGCCCACGAACTCCGGCCTCACGGTGGAGCGGCGCGACCACGTTCGCACCACTTTCTTCTCGTTCTTCTCATTCATCGCCGCCACCTTCTTTACCAGGTGAACGTCGGAGAATGGCCCTTTTTTTAGCGATCTGCTCATCGTTTAATCTCTCGCCGCCTAACGCTTCTTCGCCTTACGGCTGACAATCCACTGATTGGTGCGCTTGTTGTTGCGCGTCTTGAATCCCCGCGTCGGCTGGCCCCAGGGCGTCACCGGATGGCGACCGCCGGAAGTTTTCCCTTCGCCGCCGCCGTGCGGGTGATCCACCGGGTTCATCGAAACTCCGCGGTTGTGCGGGCGCTTGCCCAGCCAACGCGTCTTCCCCGCCTTGCCGTGCGATTCGTTCTCGTGCTCGACGTTGCCCACCTGGCCCACCGTCGCCATGCACTCCACCTGCACCCGCCGGATCTCGCCCGAAGGCAATTTCAGCAGCGCGATCCCGCTTTCGCGCGAAACCAACTGCGCCTGCGTTCCCGCCGAACGCGCCATCTGCCCGCCCTTGCCCGGCCGCAGCTCGATGTTATGCACCACCGTGCCCGCCGGAATATTAATCAACGGCAGCGCGTTGCCCACCAGAATGTCGGCCTCGGGCCCGGATATCACCGTACGGCCCACTTCCAAACCCGCCGGCGCCACGATGTAGCGCTTCTCTCCGTCGGCGTAATGGAGCAGGGCGATGCGCGCCGAGCGGTTCGGATCGTACTCGATCGAAGCGACCTTGGCCGGAACGCCGTACTTGTCGCGCTTGAAATCGATCACGCGGTAAGCCTGCTTGGCTCCGCCACCGCGGAAACGCGACGAAACGAGACCGGTGCTGCTGCGTCCGCCCGTCCGCTTCTGACCTTCGACCAACGACTTCTCCGGCCGGTCCTTGGTGATCTCATCGCGCGTCACCAGCGTCGTGAATCGCCGCGAGGGCGTTGTCGGTTTGAATTTCTTCATCGGCATGGCAGATACCTATATCTCCGCGTATTCCGGCATCTTCTCGCCGGCCTTCAGCCTGACCCAGGCCTTCTTGGTGTCGGAACGGAAGCCGGCGAAGCGCCCACGGCGCCGCAACTTGCCCACCGTGTTCTGCGTTCGCACTTCCTCCACCTTCACCTTGAACAACTTCTCCACCGCCGCGCGAATCTGCGTTTTGCTGGCGGCCGGAGCCACCTGGAAACAAAGCGTCCGCTCGGATTCCTTCTTCGTGACGCCTTTTTCGGTCACCACCGGTTTCACGATCACTTCGTAAACGGTCATCGCGCCAGAGCCTCCGACAATTTCTTCGCCGCCGCTTCCGACAACAGCACCTGTTGATGCTTCAGCAGGTCGTAAACGTTCACGTCCTTGCTCTCCATCAGCTTCACGCCGGGAATATTGCGCGCCCCCAGCGCCAGATTGCGATTTTCCCCATTGTCGATCACCAGCACCGTCTTGCCCGTTTCGAGCTTATCGAGCGCCGCGCGGAACGCTTTTGTTTTGTGATCGGCCAGCCCGAACGCCTGCACGATCCGCAATTCCCCGTCCTGGAGCTTGGCCGTCAACGCCGATCGCAATGCCCCCAACAGCATCTTGCGCGGCAATTTGTAGCTATAATCGCGCGGCTGCGGACCATGCACCGTCCCGCCATGCCTCCACAGCGGCGAGCGAATGGAACCCATGCGCGCGCGGCCCGTGCCTTTCTGCTTCCAAAGCTTCTTGCCGGAGCCCGACACTTCGTGGCGTGTCTTCGTCTTGTGCGTTCCGGCGCGCTTGCCCGCCTCCGAGTGCCGCACCGCTTCATACAGCAGATCCTTATTCACTTCCGCCGCGAATACGGCGTCGGCTAACTCGATCTGGCCGACCTTTTCGTTATTCAGATTGATAATATCTACGCTCGGCATGGCAGTTACCTCTTCGCCCTTCGCACCAGGACGTAGGAGCCATTCGGACCCGGTACCGCGCCCTTCACCACCAGCACGTTGTCCTCGGCGTCGACGCTCACCACTTCGAGATTCCGCACCGTGACGCGCTGCGAACCCATCTGTCCGCCCATTTTCATTCCGGGGAACACGCGCGACGGGAAACTCGATGCGCCGATCGAACCCGGCGCGCGATGAAACATCGAACCGTGGGAGCCTTCGCCGCCGCCGAAATGGTGGCGCCGCACGACGCCGGCGAATCCGCGGCCCTTGCTCACGCCGATCACGTCCACTTTGTCCGTTGGCTTGAACTCGTCCGCCAGCACCCTGTCCCCGGCCTTCATGTCGCCGTTGCCCGGCTCCAGCCGCAGCTCGCGCAGAAAACGCACGCCGTCCACGCCCGCCTTCTTCAGGTGGCCCGTTTCCGGCTTGGAGATGCGGGACGGCTTGACGAATTCCAGCATTCCCAATTGCACGGCGTCGTAGCCTTCGCCACCCGGCGTCTTGCGCTGCACGACGACGCATGGCCCGGCTTTGAGCAGAGTCACTGGGACCACTTGCCCGTCCGCGCGGAACACCTGCGTCATTCCGATTTTCTTGCCTAAAATTCCTGGGCTCATATTTTTGCTCTACCCTTTGCGGCTTCTCGCTCTCGCAGCCCTTACTTGCCTTTTCCGAACGCCTTGATCTCGACGTCCACACCGGCCGGCAGATCGAGCTTCATCAGCGCGTCCACCGTGTCCTGGGTCGGTTCGAGAATGTCCAGCAGCCGCTTGTGCGTCCGGATCTCAAACTGCTCCCGCGACTTCTTGTCCACGTGGGGCGAGCGCAGCACGGTGTAGCTGTTCCTCACCGTGGGCAGCGGGATCGGCCCCGCCACCTGCGCGCCCGTTCTCTTGGCCGTATCGACGATTTCCGTCGTCGATTGGTCCAGGATGCGATGATCGTACGCCTTTAGGCGGATGCGAATGCGTTCTCGGAGGCTCATGAGTTACGACAATATCTCCGACACAGTGCCGGCTCCCACCGTCCGGCCGCCCTCGCGAATCGCGAAACGCAGCCCTTTGTCCATCGCCACCGGTGTGATCAACGCCACTTCCAGCGTCACATTGTCCCCCGGCATCACCATCTCCATCCCCTCCGGCAACTGCGCCACTCCCGTCACATCCGTCGTCCGGAAGTAAAACTGCGGCCGGTATCCCTTGAAGAACGGCGTGTGCCGCCCTCCCTCTTCCTTGC
>VFSW01004938.1_pt1 | contig 19861 bp, 22 predicted proteins | sample 5358111 | NCBI WGS metagenome assembly VFSW01 (sample SAMN11554181, study PRJNA540505) | mine drainage metagenome | isolation source: sediment from site ElyBrook_90M | place: USA: Ely Copper Mine, Vershire, VT | collected 2017 | reverse complement strand
GTCAGTTTCACGGCGCCCCCAACAGTGAAGGTGCCGCCGTCGATGATGTATGTGCCGGGCGTCATTGTCACGACAGCGTCGTTGCCCATCGTCAACCCGTTGTTGTAGAGGCCCGGCGTCAAGGTCTGAACGCCCCCCGGGCACGCCGGATTTGGCTTGCCTTTCAGGGTAGCGTTACAATGGTTGAGAGATACCGAGTTATACGTTCCACCTGAGGGTGTCGGAAGCGCCGTGCCCGCGTAGGGATTGGTTACCGCGGGCTGCGCGCTCTTGTATCCGCCGGAGGCGACGATGGACCCTCCGTTGGTGATGCTGATCGTGCCAACCGCCGCCACTGACAGGGCCGTCAACCTCGCACCGCCGCTCACGGAGATCGCCTGGCTACCGGCAGAGTTTGCCGCGAGACCACAATTGTTCATCGTGGGCGCCGCACCGTTGCTGATGGTCACACCGGTGTCATTGCTTGTGTCAAGGGCGAGCACACAATAGGTGCCGCCGCTTCCTACCCGCGCGACCGCGCTTGCACCCACGACAAAGGCAGTCTGCGTGAACAGGCTGATCAGGGCCACCGTCTGCGGTTGGCTGATGCTGACTTCAACATAGCCTGGCAACCCCACGTAGTGACCGCCGACTGGTGGGGAGGTGGTGGACACGGTGACCCCGGCAACGCCGTTGACAAACCCCTGCGTGGCGGCGTCGGCGCGCGCCACCCCGGTGTTATACACCGGCCGCCCGGGGGGCGTGGCGCTGGCGCCCCCACGGGCGGGGGCGCGGGGGGCCGCCGGCCTGGGGCGCGGCGTGGCCAACATGGGGGCGACTTCGATGGCGAGCCCCGCAAAACCGAGCAGGACGGTCAGCACGAGCGCTACGAGGACGGCGACGGCGCCGCCGTTCTGAAGCAGGGGACTTCCGGTCTGTCGGGGAGTCAGATCGCGCACCGCGTTGCCTTCGGGTTGCATGACGCACCGGCGAGGCCGCCGTCAGCCTGCCGGCCTTGGCTGCCTGACAACAAGCCAACTCAACCCTGCAAGGAGCAGCGCCCCTGCACCACGTGCGGGAACACGATCCGATACGCCGGGCCGATACGCCGGGCCGATACGCCGGGCCGATACGCCGGGCCGATACGCCGGAAAGCGCATATCCACTATGGGCGCGGTTAAGCAAAGGCTCATTGATGTGGATCAGTATGCGTCGCTGCGCGTCCTGGACTGGATGACGCCACGCGACACTGCTTTGTAAACTTTAATGGAGTACTCAACTTGCCGTGAGGCGCTAGAGTGCCTAGAATGTGGAGTCGGGGAACTCATGGTGGAGGATCGATATGCCTAAGTTGGCTGCTGGGACTGCGCCCGCGGCCCCGCAGGGTCTCGCGGGGACGGAAAAGCGCGCATACGCGCACACGCTCAGTCTACGTCTGACCAGCGAGCAATACCGCCGGCTGCGCCGTTTCGTCACGACGCACGAGGAGAAGACCGATATGCGAATCAGCCACCAGGCTGTGCTGGAGGCAGCGCTGGCGGAGTATCTCGAGCGAAACGGCGGCGTGACCCGCTAGCGTGCGCACCCAGGCTAGCCGAGGTCGGCCGCAAGCCCCCTCCTGCCGGCGCGAAGGCGGTGCTGGTAGCGGGGTGTGCTTTCACGAGTCCAGGCGGCGTGCATGTGACAGATAGTCCATCAACGCGGCAATCAAAACACCCTCCACCGCCGGCGGCTCGGCAGCGGATGTCCCATTCCGTGCAGCGCAGCGCAGCAGCCGGCGATACTGCTGGTCGGTCACGCCGACCCGGATCGTATGCCCGTGCAGGTCTGGGGAGCCAACTCTCCGCCGATGGTCCGCTGATATGATCATCACATGTCTCCCGGTATCCGTTCGACTTGATGGGCCTCGCCGAGTGAACGACCGCACGATTACCATGCCTTGATGGTTGCGCCCGATGCGGCGTGCTGCGGCTTCATCATCGATGAAGGCCGCAGGAAAGTTGCATAATGGCGTAACTTGCGCAAGAGCTTTTGGGTAAGGTGGGTAGTACTGGCCTATCCTCGGGATCATGCCTGGGCAAGCGCAGTACTCGGGGAATCGGAGGCAGCATCCGGACCGTGCGCCCTGGCCTCATTTGGGCGAGCCGCGTGGTCAAGGCGTGAGCGCGTGAGGCCGAATGCCGACGGCGCGGCGGCGGAGGGCGCATAAGGCCAACAGACCAGGCACGAGGATCAACAGACCGGCGGGCTCCGGAACGCTGGCGGCCGGCAGTCCCGCCTGGGCATAGGCCAGGATATCGATCCCGTTGCCGCCAGAATCCGTGACGTTGCCGTTGGTCGACAAGCTGGAAAAGGACGTCCCGACCGGGCCCGCCTGGGCGTCAAAGGAAATCATGTAGGTGTTGCCAATCGTGGTGGCGATGGTCTGACTGATGGCGTCGTAGGCTTGCACCGCTCCGTCATACCAGCAATAGCCGCTGGTGGCGCCGCAACTCTGCACCACACCACCCGAGGTCGCCCCATACTGGTTGGTGTAGGTCCAATTCACGGGCGCCAGGCTGTTGCCGTCCTGCGTGTTGGTGCCGCCCGTGAAGCCGCCATTGAGCAGCAAATTGCCGCTGGAGGCGGTCGTATCGATGACGCTCGCCGCGCTGAAGTAGATGAAGGAGGCATCATCCCGGAACGCGAAGGTGATCGCCGTGCTGGACAAGGTCGCGCTGAAATTCACCGAATAGCCGGTGTAGGACGTCGGGACCGACAGCCCGTCCAGATCCAGGATCGCCCCGACCGGTGGTGGATTGTTGCTCGGGGCCGCCCACGCGGGGGCGCTTATCAGCAATGCGACCGCAAGGGCCGTACCAGGAAAGGCCGATCTCTGCATGGTCCAACTCCTGAGAGGATCCCGCCTCCGCCGAACCTGGGGCGGGTCATGCCCCTCCCGATGGCACGACGTCCGGCCTGGTTGTCCCCGGGCCGCGGCGGGGCCTGGTCAGGCGAACAGGAACCAGCCGATAGCAACGATGAACGCTAGACCGATCGAGGCGAACAGCGCCCCGAGCAAACCGCATTCCATCTTGGTGAATTCCCTCCCGGATTCGCGTTCCAGGAACCCGTTGACGCCGCGATCCGTTGCCATCGCATTTTTCCTTGATCTGGACCGGGGACCCATTGTCCCCCGTTGTCTTGCATACGGTCATCCATTGACGCGGGCATTGACCTACATCAATGCTCTTGTGAATAAAGCGCGCTTATGATCCGGGCTATAGCTTCGGTCACCGCTCCCTGCTGACCTGCGCGTGGCCTGCTGCGGGCGGGCAGACCGCCAGATCCAGGGGTAGGTAGGTGAAATCCGGTCGACCGCGCTTTCGTCCTTGGCAGGCCAGAGACGGTAACGTCACGATTCTGGCCGCCGTCCTTCTGGTTACGCTGCTCGGCTTCGCGGGGTTGGGCACGGAAGTCACCTATGTCCTGTTCAAGCACCGGCAGATGCAAGCCAGCGCCAGCGCCGCTGCACTGGGTGGGGCAACGGCGCTGACGATTGGCTACCCCAGCAACCTGATCCTGGAGTCCGCCGCCATTGCGGCGACCTTGGGGTTCACCAGTGGGGTCAAAGGGGTCACCGTCACCGTCAATCATCCACCCGTGAGCGGAAACTATGCCGGCAACGCGAATGCGATAGAGGTTATCATCAGCCAACCGCAAACGCTGCCGCTGAGCGGCCTGGTTGGCCCGAAGATCTGGACTGTCGGCGCCCGGGCGGTGGCGCTGGCGGGCAATCCGGGGCTTTATTGCGTCCTGGCGATGGACCCCACGGCCTCGGGGGCGGTCTCCATTGAGAATAACGCGGTGGTCGGCAGTTCGGCTTGCGGAGTCGCCGTGAATTCAAGCAGCAGTTCGGCGCTTACCATGTCCGAGAACACGACCATCAACGGGCCGGTGAACGTGGTGGGCGGCTGGTCCCTCGCGAACCACGCGGTCATGCCGAGCAACTCGGTCAATGAAAATGGGGCTCCGATCGCCAATCCGTATGCCGGCGTGAGCGTGGGCACTGTGCCGGCCTGCACCGGCCAGCCCGGGTCCGCCAAGAACAATGCCAAGCTCAACCTGACGCCCGGGCATTTCTGTGCCGGATGGAACTTCGGAAACAACAACGAACTCGATCTGGCGCCCGGAACCTACTACATCGATTCGCAGCTCAATGTGGGAAACAACGGGACGATCACGGGGACCGGCGTCACGCTGATCGTCAACGGCAACTACGCGATCCAACTCGGCAACAACGCGCAGCTGACGCTGACGGCCGAGACGAGCGGCCCCTTTGCCGGCCTCGCAATCGTGGGTCTGAGTACGGCTTCAACGGTGACCCAGACGTTTTCAAACAACGTGGGCATGAACATCACCGGAGCGATCTATTTTCCTCACCAGACGGTCCTCTTCAGCAACAACGGCATGACAAGCCCGAACAGTTGCACGCAATTGGTCGCGGACATCGTACGAATATCCAACAACGTCGAACTGGGTAACAATTGTGTGGGGACCGGCGTGAAGCCGGTCGGCACCTCCCCCAGTCGCCTCGTCGAGTGAGCAAGGGTCATGTGGCGGTTTCCTTTTCGGCGTCTGCAGTTGTCAGGACCTCATGCGGAAAAGGCGACCGCCGCGATCGAGTTTGCGATTCTAGCTCCCCTGTTTCTGATTCTGTTCGCCGGCATCATCCAGATAGGCATGGCCGCGTATCAGATCATGCAAGTGGAATCGGCCGCCGAAGCCGGCGCGCTGTATGCCTCGAAGCATGGAGCCAGCAGCCTGCCAAACATCGCGTTGGCGGTAACCAGCGCCAGTTCGACACCCGGCATTACCGCCACACCCGCACCCGTCATATCCTGCGGCTGCCCGGGCGCTGGCGGTGTCGTATTCCAGGGATCCAATTGCACGTCGACCTGCCCCGGCGGCAGCATACCCAGCAAATACGTGACGGTCAGCGCGACCGTCGCCCGCACGGTTCTGCTGTCGTCCCCCTATCTGTCGCTGCCGCTGCCAACCAATCTGACCGCCACCTCGCTCGTCCGGGTGCAATGAGGCATGTGGCATCGGTTCATGGGCAGGCTCGCCACCGGATACCGGCGCCACCGATCGACATGGAGGCGCCGCCAGGGCTCAGTCGCCGTGGAATTCGCGATTGTTCTCCCGGTGTTGCTGATGATCCTGCTGGGACTGATCGACCTTGGCAGGGTCATCTGGAGCTACACCACGCTGCTGCAGGCGGTGCAGGTGTCCGCGCGCTGCGCCGTGGTGGACAAGATCAACTGCGGCACCGCGACCGCGGTCCAATCCTATGCCGCCAGTCACGCATGGGGGCTCAATCTCACATCTTCGGCGTTCTCCGTCACCATGGCAGCATGCGGAGCACAGGTGAAGGGAACGATGGCCTATCAATTTGTCACGCCGTGGTTCTATGTCGCCGCGCCATTCGGCGCCACCAACACGCTCACGCTCACTGCAACCGCCTGCTATCCCGCGTGAATGACGTCGGGCGCCGCCGATGGGTGAACGCAGAACGAACCCGTCCGCATCCGATATTCCGGCCCGGACCGCTTCAATTGAGCGATGTGCCTCGGGCCGGACTGATCAACCAGGCGCCGGCAATGATCGCACCTGTGATCATGCCGGGGATGACCGCCAGCCAGGTTCCCGTCGCCGCCAGGGCGCCGGTGCCGGCCCAGCCCATCGATGATAGCGCCTCGGCAAAGGTCGCAATGCGCGAGGAGGTCTGCCGCCGCCGAAACAGGCTGCGCTTCGCCTGCGAACGAAACCAGTACTGGATCGCGGTGGCCGAGCCCGCGGCAATCCCAACACCGGCAAGCGCGACCAGCGCGGCGCGTGGCGCGGCGATGGCCAGGATCGCGACGAAGGGGCAGAAGATCAGGGCGATCCCGCCGAGCACCGCCTCGGTCTTGGCGCGGAGAACCCGGTTGGCACGCAGCGGCGCGGATGCGATCAGGTCGGGCGCGTCCTCGCCGGACACCGCCAGCCACGCGAGGCCGCCCCCCAGTTGTCCCGCCGCCACGATCAGGATCGGCACCAGCAGCGCGGTGGCGCTGCCACCCTGGTAGAAGTTGCGCCACAGCAGGAAGGCCGCCGGCAGCAGGTACAGCAATTGCGTCAGGGTCTGCGACATCAGCCACGGATCGCGCCACAGCAGGATCCACTCCTTGCGGCGCAGTGCCTGGGGCGGCGAGGCCTGGTGGAAGCGGGCACGCCGCCTGCCGTGTCGGGTCGAGCGGCGGGACACATCCGCGGCAGCCAGCGCGAGCTGCCCGAACCGCGGTGCGACGAGGCAAATCGCGGCGGAGATCGCAACGATGGCGACGCCGAGCAGCGCGGCCATGGCCGCCGGCCCGCTGAGAACCGCGCGGGCCGGCCACCAGATGACGCTCCCGCTGTCGGGTGCGTGCCGGACGAGTTCGGCCCATTGCCGGACGGCCATCCGCGGCAGCGTACCGGTGGACAGAATGGCGGCGAACTGCATGCCGATGACGAACGCGGCCCCGATCACCGCAGCGATGATCTGCGCGATGCCACGGGTGCGCCGTGGGCCGACCGCACGGAACAGCGCGACGGCGATCAGGACCGCAATCGCCACCGCGTCCATCGCCAGAGCCACCGCCGCGACATACCCGCCCAGCCAGCGCGCCCCGCCGCGCCAGGCCAGCACATTGATGAAGGGGGCTCCCATCACCAGCCCCATGAAAACGATCGTCACCGCCATCGCCACGATCCGCACGGCGAACAGACGCGACGACGACGCGGGCGAGGTCAGGATCAGTTCAAGGTCCCCGCGCGCGTAGAACGCCCGTGTCACCGACTCGATGGCCTGCGACAGCATCAGGGACCAGGACAGCACCAATGTGCCGGTGATGACCGCCAGAACGCGCTTGTCGGCGACGGCGGAGAGGTTCCCCGATGTGGCGAGCATCAGCCAGGCGAGACCGTGGACGAAGAGCACGAACACGACGAAGCCAATGGCCACGCTGCGGGCCCGGCGGCGATGACCAGCCGTCATCAGCGAAAGCCAGTCGCGCCATGCCAGGCGCGCCTCGTGTCGCGCGAACCAGCCGAGGCTGCCGGGGCGGCTCATGGTCCGCTGGCGTCTTGCGCCACCAGGGCAAGGAAGGTGTCCTCGAGGCTGGCATGGCCGGCGCCCGCCTGGCGGCGCAGTTCATCCAACGTACCGTCGGCGATGAGGGTTCCGCTGGCCATGACGCCGATGCGATCGGCCATGCGTTCGGCGGCGTCGAGGACATGGGTCGCCATGATGACGGAGCATCCGGCCTGGATCCGCTCCCGCAGCAGCGCCTTCACCACATGGGCGGAGCCGGCATCCAGGCCGGTGAACGGCTCATCCAGGACGATGAGCCGCGGCTCGTGCACCAGGGCGCCGGCAAGCACCAATTTCTGGCGCATGCCCTTCGATAAACGCTCGCAGCGATCCTCGGCATAGGGCGTCAGGCCGAGCACGGCGAGGAGGTCGCGCGACTGCCTCATGGCATGGTTGGCGTCAACCGCCCACAGCCCGGCGACGAAATCGAGGTACTCGATCGGTGTCAGCTTCTCGTAGATCATCGGCTCGTCGGACACCCAGGCCATGATCCGCTTGGCCCCGATCGGATCGGCAAGCGCGTCGATGCCATAGACGGCGATCGATCCCCGGTCCGGCCGCAGCAGGCCGGTCACCATGCGCAATGTGGTCGTCTTGCCGGCTCCGTTGGGCCCGAGCAGCGCATAGAACTCGCCCGGTGGGATGCTCAGATCCAGATCGACGACCGCCGGGCGCTCGAAGCGCTTGCCGAGACCACGAAGTTCGAGGGCGGCGGGCACCAGGCCCGGGTTCGCGCCGGACTGGCAGGCAACACGGCGGGCGGCAGGCGGAGATTCGCTGTCGATTTGAGGGCAGAGGCCGGGGGCGGACAGGGGGCGCCCACCCTGCGCTCCGGTGGCGCCTGTCACCGTGCCGCCGCGCCCCGAGCATGGACGCCATATCGGAAATCCCTGTTTGGCCGGGATAATCCCGGCGCCCAGCGGTACGCTGCGATCGAGAGCAGCAGGACACCGACGCCTCCGATCACGTCGACCAGATAATGTCCACCGATTGGCACGGTTGCGACCACCATCAACAGATTCCACAGCAGAACCGCGGGTCCGACGATCTTCATGCCACGCACGACATACACCATCACCAAAGCGAGCGTTGCGTGGTAGGATGGAAACGTCATGATGCCCTGCATATCCGGCATCGAAAACCGCAGCCCCACCCCGCTCCGCAACACGTCCAGATCGTGGAGATGGTGCGCTTTCGCAGGCAGACCATAGTGCTGGAAAGCGCCGAGCGCGGGAATGCCTCCGGAGAGACCACATGCGATCAAGCTTGAGAGAAGTGCCAGCCAAAACAGCTCCAGCACCCGATCCCGCCGTCTCGTCCAGGCGAACAGGATGCCAAGAACAAAGGCCTCCGGCAGCAGGCTTGCGTAGGAAATCGACAATATATGCGCGACGAATTGATGTGCCTGGACGAACCCGAACACTGCCAGCCAATCGAACCCGAGCAACCGGTCAAGGTGCGCCAGAAAATCGTCACGCAGGGGCAGTGCCGTGGTCGCGGTCAGGTAGTTGAACAGGTTATTGGAGTGAGCAAAAGCCAGCCAAAGCGCGACCACTTCCATGACCGCGGCGAATCTCGATGCGGGAAAGGCGACGCGCAACGCAATGGTGGTGCAGACCAACACGACCATCACCCCGAGGAATTCTCCGTAATGGGTCAGTATAAGACCGAGCGAGAGGGCATAGACCCAGTCAACAAGACAGACTGCCCCCACCGCGAGCCAGGCCCGCCGCAGCTGCAATCCGGCATAAAGTGCGGTCCCCAGCTCTGCCAGCGCGGTCGGCGCGATGGGCAAAAGACACCGACCGGCTCCCCTCCGTCGCTCCGCTATCAGCAAGCTGGTTGCGCTGTGTCCTCGCGTGATCACGGTCCGCCTGCCCTGAGCGAGGCGATGCGTTTCAAGTTGGCGGCGGTCTGGGCTGCGTCGAGGTCCAGGCGGCTGACGGCGGCGGCGCGCTCGGGATCCCCGCTGAGGCCCAGGATGAGCGCCAGGTTCTCGCGGATTTTCGGCGTGGCCCAGGCCGACCGCGCAAGCGGCTCCATGATGGCCATTGCCTGGTCATATTGGCCGGTCAGCGCCAACGACAGCGCCAGGTCGTTGCTCGCCGGCACATTCCCCGGGGCGGCCTGTAGTGCCGTACGGTACGCCTTCTGCGCCTCGGCGTGCCGTTCCAGCGAATCCAGCACGACCCCCCGGTCCACCAGGGCCCGCACGTCATGCGGGGCGTCCGCCACAGCCTGATCGGCATACGGCAACGCCGCGGCGGGGTTGTGAAGCGCGACATAGGCCCGCACAAGACCCAGCGAAGCACCGAGTCCGACAGCGGAACTCTTATCAACCCGCCTATAGGCGATGATCGCATCGTCGGGCAGGCCTGCCTGGACGAGCGTGTCGCCGAACTCGACCATTGCCCGCGGCGGGGGCGAGCCCTGATCGACCACCTTGCGATAGAGCCGAATGGCTGCGCCGAGATCGCCCGCCTGACGCGCCGCCTCCGCCAGCCGCAGGCTCATCGAGGCCTGGCTGGAGGCCGAGCGGCCCACCAAAGCACCGTTCGTGGCCGCGCACCCCCCCAGAATCAGCAGCGTGCCCAGGGCAAGCCAGCGTACCGGGGAGAAGCTGGGTTGGATTGGGCTGGATCCGGCCATGTCACATCCCCTTTTCCGCCAAGACGGCAAACTGGGTCACGCCGCACCGTCCGGAGGTGGAGGGTATCTACTGTAAAGAATTGTGCCACGCGTTGATGTGGATCAATACGGGTGTGGCCGCTTCGCCGCATCTTGATGCGCTTACGGGGGGACATTCCCCTCGGAAACCAAGGAGCGTGTCATGCTTAGTCTGTTCCTGTTCCTCGACGGATGCCGCCTTCGTCTGTTCCAGTCCCTCGCCGAATGCCGCCCGATCCGTTCGGAGGAGGGCGTCACGGCCATCGAGTACGGCCTGATCGCCGCGCTGATCGCGGTTGCCATCATTGTCGCGATCACCGCCGTCGGCACCAACCTCTCCACGCTATTCACCACGGTGTCGACCAAGTTGAGCTCAGCAAATGGTGGTTGACGTGCGTGCGGGAGGCTGTCCGATCTGAAACAGGCGGGGTGTCATGTCTCGTCTTTTCAAGTCCCTCGCCGAAGGCCGCCCGATCCGGTCCGAGGAAGGCGTCACCGCTATCGAGTACGGCCTGATCGCGGGGCTGATCGCGGTTGCCATCATCGCCGCGGTCACCCTCGTCGGCGCCAGCCTTTCCACCGTTTTCACTGGTTTGGCGGGCCATCTGCACAGCTGAGGCGATACACGCCGAAACCCGGCACGCTGCTGAACTTGCGGGGCGAGCAAGATGATGAATTGGACATTGGCGCGCTGGGCATTGGAAGGAACGGCGTTTGCCTGCCTTCTTGCGGCGGCCGCGACCGATTTCACGGACCGGATCGTGCCCAACCGTCTGGTCCTGGCCATCATGATCGCGGGCATCGGAATGCGCCTGATGTCCGCGACCAGCATCTGGTGGCTGAGCGTCGGCGTCTGGGCAGTGACCCTGGCCGTCCTCGGCAGCCTTGCGACGCGCAACATCCTGGGTTGGGGCGATGTCAAACTGATCGCCGCGGTCACCTTGCTGGTGCCGCCGCACAAGGTGCTCCCGCTGCTGGTTTCCATCGCCCTCGCGGGGGGTGTCCTTGCCTGTCTGTATCTCGGTGCCCGCCGTCTCGTGCGTCGTCGGCACGCATCGCCGCTTCCTCTGGCCAACCCGTCACGCTGGACGGCGCTTGGGCTCTTGCGCAGGGAAAGCACGCGACTCCGGGCAAATGAACCCATGCCGTATGCCGTGGCGGTGCTTGGCGGCGTGGCCCTTCAAACCGCTATCGAGACAATGCGATGCTGGCACGTAACGTCACGCTGACACTGGGCGTACTCTCGCTCCTTATCGCCCTGGCGCTGTCGTATGTCTGGTTGTTCGGGGCGCCGTCCGCCCGGGCGCCGATCGTGCCGCTGGTCGCGACCCAGGCCATCCTGGTCGCCGCAAGGCCGATTCCCGTCGGAACCCTGCTTCGCACGGAGGACTTCGCGTGGAGCGATATCTCCCAGGCAGCCGTGGCTGGTACCGACATGGTACGCGGGCGGACATCCGAGGCGGAATTCCTGGGGGCGGTGACCCGCCAGGCGTTCCGCAAAGGTGAGCCATTGGTCGCGAGCGCGTTTGTGAAGCCAGGCAGCCGCGAATTCCTGGTCGCGGCGTTGGCGCCGGGTTATCGCGCGGTCTCGATCGCCGTCAACGCGGCCCAAGGGGTGTCCGGTTTGATGCTGCCGGGCGATCACGTGGACGTGGTGCTGACACAGAACTTCAATCTACAAGGCGGTGGAGACCCCAGGCGGAGAACCCTGGCGGAAACCGTGTTGCGCAACCTGCGCATCATTGCGGTCGACCAGACGGTGACCGCGAATGCCAGACCGGCAGAGCCTCGCCTGTCCCCCGTGGCCACGCAACCCCGGGTTCCGACGACGATCACCCTGGAAGCCACCGAGGAGCAGGCCCAAAAGCTTCTCGTTGCCGACCAGCTCGGAAAGATCCAGCTCACGCTGCGCGGGTTGCCGGAAATCGCCGGCGCGTCTCCAGCGCGCGAGCAGGTCCCGCCGACATGGGCATCGGACGTCTCGCCGGCCTTGGACAATCTGGGCACCGCCGCCGCGGCCCCGGCGGGGCAGGGACCAATCGAAGTCATGCATGGCGCGAAGCTCGAGCTTCGCTGTGTCGTGAGGGGCGCCCTCGTCGCATGTAAATGAGGTGGAACATGTTGTCCAAGTCTAAGACACCGCGTGCAGTGACAAATTTGGGAGGGACGGTCCGGTCCGTCGCCGTTGTGCTGGCGCTTATGCCGGGTATCGCGGCCGCCCAGACAGGCGGTCCCGCCGGCATCAGGCAAAGCCCGCCCATCGCGCTCGCGACCGACACCGCGCATCTCATCCAGTTGCCCGCGCCGGCAAAGACCGTGTTCGTGGCCAATCCCGCCATTGCGGACATCCAGGTCGCCAACCCGACGAGCGTTCTGGTCTACGGGAAGAAGCCCGGCACAACGACGGTGTTCGCCATTTCGGACTCCGGCATTACCTCGAGCTATTCCATCACGGTCAGCCGCCCGACCGGCGAACTCATCGCAGCGCTGCATCACGAAGTACCATCCGCCCAGGTCACCGCCATTGCCACGCCCGACGGCATCACGCTGAACGGGCACGTGGGATCGCCGGTCGACGCGGAAAAGCTGCGGTCGGTTGCAAAACAGTTCCTCGGCGACAAGCAGAGCCTGAACTTTGAGGTCGTCGTCGATGCCAGCACCCAGGTGATGCTGCGCGTCATGGTTGCTGAGGTCGACCGAAACGTCACCCGAGCCTTTGGGGTGAACTGGGACCAGTTGTTTGGCAGCAACGCTCTGGCTGTCGCCGTGCTCAGCGGCACGATCCCTCTGGCTGGGGCCGCCATCGCGACTGCGTCGAAACTCGGGCTGAACTACAGCATCAACGCCAACACGCTGATCGATGCCCTCAACCAGGAGGGCCTGGCCCATATCCTGGCGGAACCTACGATCATGGCGACCTCCGGCGACACCGCCAATTTCCTGGCGGGAGGAGAATTTCCGATCCCCATCCCGCAGGGGAACCAGACTGTGACCGTCGCCTACAAGCAGTATGGGATCAGCGTGGATTTCACGCCGACAGTCCTGGATGGGAACAACATCAGCATCAAGGTGCGGCCGGAAGTCAGCCAGCTTACCAGTGTCGGCGGGCTGAGCCTGAATAACGTGGCCATTCCCGCTTTGACGACCCGCCGGGTCGAAACCACCGTCGAGTTGGGCAGCGGCCAGAGCTTCGCCATCGCGGGGCTCTTCCAGAACACCGGCACGAACCAGATCAAGGGGGTGCCCGGCCTCGCCGACACACCGATTCTGGGTGCGCTGTTCCGATCCAGCACCTTCCAACGCAATGAGAGTGAGCTCGTCATCATCGTCACGCCCTTCATTGTGCGTCCAGTCGACCGCGTCAGCGACCTGCACCTACCCACCGAGGGTTTCCAGTTCTCGAGTGAAATCGGGCGCATCCTCGAGGGCCGAGTCGCCGCATCCCACCCGCGGCAGCCGGCGCCGGCTGATCGCGCCTTGCCCGTTCCGCATCTCCGCGGGGCGGCCGGCTTCATTATGGAGTGATCGGGATGCTGTTCCACCCTGCACGCATAGTCAGACTGATCGCGGTCACCGGCTTGCTGCTCGCTGCCAATGGATGCGCCGACCGCACCGTCCCTCCGGGGCCCAGCGCGACGCAGCCCTGTCCGCAATGGTCGGAGTTCCCGGCGCACCAATACAGCAATCGCGATTCACCCTATCTCGGGTGTACCACAAGGGTGAACCTCCGCGCCATGCTGGAGAACCCCGCCGACCTCGAGCGCGGCCGGCCGCTTGGTCCGACGGACGGAGAGACGGCCGCCCGTGCCGTCCAAACATACCGCGAGGGCCGCACCAAACTGAGCCAGGGTGCTGGCGGCATGCTCCCGTCCGCTTCGACGCCCACCAGTACGGGTAGCAGCAGTGTGGGTGGGCCGTGAGCGATACCGCCGTAGCAACCGTTCTGGGGCCTAACCAGACCGCCACGGCGTCTGTTCTGCCGACCCTGCCGAAGACCGCGATGGTGTTCGTCCAGGACCGCGACTCAGAGGGCGTCATACGCCAGTGCCTCAGCGATCTCGGTATGGACAAGGCCGAGTTTTCCAACGGCGGCGTTGAGGCTGCAATCAATGAGTTGAAGGCGCGCCCGTCACCGCTGCTGCTGATCGTGGACGTCCACGGCGTCGATGATCCTGTGGGGCGCATCCGGGATTTGGCGAACGTGTGCGAGCCGGGTACCGGTGTCGTCGTCGTCGGCGAGGCCAACGACATCCGTGTCTATCGTGGGCTGAAAGCCGCCGGCGTCGTCGAATACTACTTCAAGCCACTGGTCCGGAGCCTGGTGATGCAGACGTGTCATGGAATCCTGACCGGCAGTACGGCATCGCCCCCATCCCGCAGTGGCAAGCTGGTTTTCGTGGTGAGCGTGCGCGGTGGGTCAGGCGGGACGATGATCGCCGCGACGACCGCTTGGTACTTGGCGGAGACCCACAAGCGGCGGGTCGGACTGATCGACATGGACCTGCAATATGGCGATGCTGCCCTGCAACTGGACGCACAGCCGGGGGCGGCATTGCAGGAGGCATTGGACCATCCGGAACGGGTCGACGAGCTGTTCCTGGAGCGTGGCGTAACCCGGGTTGGCGAGCGTCTCGGATTGATGGCCGGACTCGAGGCGCTGGACGATGTCGTCGTGCCGGACCCGAAGGCCGTCATGTCGCTTCTTGAGCATATGTTGAACCGATATCGGTATATCTTCGTCGATATTCCGGCTGCCGTGGCTCCGGGCCTTTTGCATATGCTTCACTTGCCGGGCACGGTACTTCTGGTCAGTACGGCAACCCTTGCTTGTGCGCGCGATGTGGCGCGTTGGCGCGATAAGATCGGACCGAACAGCGCCGAGCATGCGACCTTACATATTCTGAACAAGAGCGGCGCGAACGATGGTCTGCCGGATGAGGAATTCGTCCGGGCCGTCGGCACTCCGCCGGATATCACCATACCATTCGCCCGTGAGATCGGTGCGGCGTCGCGCCTTGGGGTGCGTGGATTGCAGAAATGCGGTGCCCTGCAGCGCGGTCTTGTTCCCCTGTTCCGCCAGCTTTCCGGTGAAGAGCCGCCCCAGGCGCGGCGTTCACGGTTGCGAGACCTCCTGAGTTAGCCATGTTGGCATTTGGCAAGCGGTTTCCTCCACCGGCTCCTTCGCCCCTGCAGAATGGTGAGCAGGTAACGCGCTCCGCGGCACCCGCGGCGCCCATTGGGATGCCACTCGCGCAGAGCCCCGCAGGCCCGACCACAGATCTCATTCGCGATCAGGTACTGTTCAGAATCGAGCCGGCCGTGGCAGTGAGAATGTCGCAGGCAGAGCTGTCCATACGGGTCGCCGATCTGGTGACCGAGATCGCAACCGAGCATCGGCTGCTTTTGAACCGTATGGAGCAGCAGGCACTCTCGCACCAGATTGTCGATGACATGGTAGGACTGGGTCCGCTGGAGCCGCTGCTGCGGGACAGCACCGTGTCCGACATCCTCGTGACGGGCGCCCACATGATTTACGTGGAACGGCGGGGCAAGCTGGAGCGCACCCAGATCCAGTTCCGGAATAACGCCCAGGTTCTGCATGTCGCGCAGCGCATCGCCTCGTCGATCGGACGACGGGTCGACGAGTCCAGTCCAATGCTCGATGCCAGGCTTGCCGACGGGAGCCGCGTGAACGTGATCATCCCTCCATTGAGCATCAAGGGGCCCGCGATATCGATCCGGAAATTCTCCAAGAGCGCAATCGACTTCGCCAGGTTCACCGAACTTGGCACGCTTTCGCCGGGGATGGCACGCGCGCTGGAGATTGCCGCGCGGTGCCGCCTCAACATCATCATCTCCGGTGGAACCGGGTCCGGGAAGACAACGCTGCTGAATGCACTTTCGAGCACGATTGAGCCAACCGAGCGCATCGTGACCATCGAGGACGCGGCTGAGCTGCAGCTGCAACAGCCACATGTGGTGCAGTTGGAAACCCGGCCTTCGAATATTGAAGGGCAGGGTCACATTGATCAGCGCGACCTGGTTCGAAATGCCCTGCGAATGCGGCCGGACCGCATCATCGTCGGCGAGGTGCGCGGATCGGAAGCGTTTGACATGATGCAGGCAATGAATACGGGCCACGATGGCTCCATGTCCACCATCCACGCGAACTCGGGACGCGACGCGCTCGCCAGGATCGAAAATATGGTCCTCATGGCCGCCGCGAACCTCCCGATAGCCGCGATTCGCGCGCAGATGACGAGTGCGATTGATATGGTCGTGCAGACTGCGCGCATGCGGGACGGGGTGCGACGGGTGACCGAGATCGTCGAGGTCGTTGGGATGGAAGGCGATGTATATTCGTTAGAGATGCTGTTCGAATACCGTTTCCAAGGGCAGAATGCAGACGGCACATTGCGTGGCGCGTTTGAGGCCAGCCGGGTCAGGCCGCGCTTTCTGCCCCGGCTTGAGTATTACGGCTTGGCGGACGCGTTCCTTGCCACGCTGAATCCAACGGATAATCGGACGAAATGACCATGCCCGCTTTTGCAATTCTCGCGGTGCTGCTTGTGCTGTTATCGGCGGGCGCCGGACTGTTTGCTACCTTGGCGCACGTCCGGAATGCCCGGCTCGCGTTGGCGGCCCACATCAAGCTGGTAAGGCGCGACGGGAACGCCCCCGATGGCCAGCAGGCTGGCGCGGGCGGCCATGCCGCACCAGACATGCGTGCAATGCTCGAGGCGCGGATGCGCCGTTGGTTCGCGGCGGGCCTTCCTCATACCTGGGGTATGCGGGCCGGTCTGATCCCGCTAGGCCTGATGTCTCTGGGGGGTGGTGGCGCCGCATGGTTGCTGGTTCGCTCCGGCTTGCACTTTTCGCCATGGATTGGTGGGGCGATCTCGCTCGCGGCATTCTTTTTCGCGCCACGGATGTGGCTCAAGCGTGAACAGGGCCGCGCGGGCCAGCAGTTCCTGACGTTGCTGCCGGACACGATCGACATGGTGATCAGGATGCTGCGCGCGGGACTGCCGGTCACGGCGGCAATCCGCGCGGTCGGCATTGAAGCCGCGCCACCAGTCGATCTCGTGTTCGCTCGCATTGCAGACCAAATGGGTATCGGGATTTCGTTCGAGGACGCGCTGGCCCAGGCGGCGGAGCGAATTGGGCTCCCGGATTTCCGCTTTTTTGCCATTGCAATCTCGCTGCAGCGAGCGACCGGCGGTAATCTCGCGACGACCTTGACCATTCTTTCGGAGATCATGCGAAAGCGGCGGGCAATGCGCCTGAAGGCGAGGGCCGCTACAGGTGAAGTGCGAATGTCAGCTTACATATTAGGGGCAATGCCATTTCTGGTCATTGGAGCGCTGCTCGTTGCGGACCCGTCGTACCTCGCGCCGCTGATCTCCGACCCGCGCGGGAACGTCATCCTGGGCATCGCCACGGGCATGCTGATCGCGGGCTTCGCAATCATGCGGCAGATGATGCGTAGCGTGACCAACTTATAGGGCAGGCGTCCAGGACGCACCGTGATGATGGGCTTGGATCCAAAATTCGGCGGACTCATTCTCCTGGGATTGGCCCTAGCGCTGGGTCTGAGCGGACTTGCGCTGATCTGGTATAGTGCACGGATGACCCGTGAGGCTTTGGCCAAGCGAGTCGATCTGGTGCGCGGCAAGCTTGCCGGCGTGCGTCGCCGCGTCCTCCCGGCGGAGATGGTATTCGTTCGTCAAGAGGCGGCGGGACTATCGGTCCAGGAGCAGGTGGCAGCGATTCGGCTGCTGTCACGGTTGCATGTTCCCGCAGCGCGAGCGGTCCAAGCGCTGCTGGTAGTGCGCGTTATCTCGGTGGGTCTGCTCGCGGTGATCGGCTATGTCGTGTCCGGCCGCTTGGGGTTGCTTTCCTCTTCTCGCCCCGTACACCTGCTTGTCAGCCTGGGGTTCGGGATTTCCGGTTGGTTTGTCCCGTTGCTTCTGATCCGACGAGAGGTCAAACATCGGGCAAACGCGGTTGTCGCCGGTCTGCCTGATGCATTGGAACTGCTGGTGATCTGCGTGGAAGCAGGCGTGTCGTTCGAAGAAGGGATCGACCGGATCGTCGGAGAACTGGAAACGGCGCAGCCGGAATTGGCGTCGGAACTGGCTCTGACCTCGGCCGATCTCAAAATCCTTCCCAGCCGCGACCGGGCGCTTGCGAACTTTGCAGCGCGGATCGACCGGCCCAGCGTTCGGTCGGTGGTAACCACGCTGTCCCAGACAATGCGTTATGGCACCCCGCTCGCACAGGCACTGCGTGTGGTTGCGGCCGAGCTCCGCAATGATTCACTCACGAGGCTGGAGGAGCGGGCCAATCAATTGCCCTCGCTGATGACGGTGCCGATGATGCTCTTTATCATGCCGACGATTTTTTTGATCGTCGCCGGGCCGGCTGCTCTTCGGTTGATTGATACTCTCCATCCCTGAGCCCGGCTGCTTGGCTGTTCCGCGCCGATTTTCGGGGCGGGGATCCTGCAAGCCGCCCGGGCCCGGTCGATTCTTGCCAGGCCTCGGTCGAGGTCGCGTTCTCCCCGCTTACCAGCGCAGCCATCCTCCGATCCGCCCGAAGGCGGATGCGCTCACCTGGATCATCGACCGGATCCTGGAGGATGATAAGCGGCGGGTGGGAGGAAGCTGCTCTACGTCAAGGCGGAGTTTCGCGCGTTTGCGCGAAGAGCACGGCTTCGGCGTCAGAACTGGCTGCGCGTCACCCGAGATGAACCGCCTCCGCCGCAGCCAGCGCGCCCTCCAGATAGCCGCCGAATTCGGGGGCCGTTTCGGCGCCGGCGAGGGTGATCCGTTCGCCCCACGGCGCCGGCAGGGCGATCGGCCGATAGTCCGGGTGCGCGTTACCGTTGGCGTGGTCGGCCTCGGTCGCGGTGAAGGGTTCGGTTGCCCAATCCTGGATGACGACCGCGCGCGGCCGTGCGGCCTCGGCGCCGAACAGCGTGCCGAGTTGGCGGGCGACCAGCTCCGGCAAAGCCGCGCGTCGCGCGGCGCGCAGGGCGGGTGGCCAGGAGAAGAAGCCAAACAGCGCCGCCTCGGCGGCGCCCGGGAGGCTTGAATCGTGGAGTTCCCCGAGCGGTCCCGCCTGGCTGAACGCGCTGCCCGACAGGCCCGCCGCGCGCCAGAACGGGCGGTCGTAGAGCGCCAGCGCCTTGGCCTGGCCCGCCATCCAGCCCGGCACCGCCGCAAGCACCTCCTGCACGGAAGGCGGCAGAGCGGGCACGATCTCGATCCCGCCGATCAGCCGCGGCGGCAGGGCGAGCGCCGCGCGCGGGGCATGCAGCGCCACCGGGCCGGAGGGGGTTGCGGCAGTGACGGCAACGCCCGTTTCGGTCAGCGCGATGCGCCGGACCGCGTGCTCCAGCCGGACCACCCCGGGCGCGAGGTCGGCGGCGACGGCTTCCACCAGCGCCGCAATGCCGCCCGTGATGCGCTGGCTCGGCGGCTCCTGCGCGAAGCCGTGCGGCAGGCGCTGCGTGCGGCCCGCCTGGTCCTGAAAGACGAAGCCGCCGGCTTCCGTCTGCTCGGTAAGCGCCAACCCTGCCGCCTGCACGGCGCGGGCGATGCGCGGCTGGATGGCGGGCCAGACCCAGGCGGGGCCAAGGTCGTAGGCGCCGGCCTCGGTGCGATGGCTCAGCACCCGTCCGCCGATCCGCGTGCGGGCTTCCAGCACCACCACCTCGGCGCCACGCCTCGCTGCGTCCCGCGCCAGCGCCAGGCCGGAGAGGCCGGCACCGATGACGATCAGATCAGGCATGCCGCGTCAGCCGAGACAGCCGGTCTTGCGGTAGAGGAGCGCCGCCCTGGCTTGCCAGCGCCAGGCGGCTGCCGGGCGGGAGACGACGCCACGTGCCCGCAGGGTGGATCTCGTCCCGTCGATCGTCACATCGCCCTCCACAAGCGCTCGGTCTCTACGCCGCGCGGTCGCTATCGTACGACGGGATCGCGGTCGAGATCGTCGAGCACGCGCACCCTGGCGGCCCTCGCCAAGCGGTGGCCTCGCTTACCAACCACCCCCGGC
>VFSW01004937.1_pt1 | contig 19862 bp, 21 predicted proteins | sample 5358111 | NCBI WGS metagenome assembly VFSW01 (sample SAMN11554181, study PRJNA540505) | mine drainage metagenome | isolation source: sediment from site ElyBrook_90M | place: USA: Ely Copper Mine, Vershire, VT | collected 2017 | reverse complement strand
AGGCGGAAATGGGGGCGCGGGGAATCGCGTCGCGGCTGTATTACCCCGCGCTGCACCGCGCGCCCGTGTTTGCGGGAAGCGCGCCGGGCGGGGACGAGGATTTTCCGAATGCGAGCCGGTTTGCGGATACGGCCGTATCGCTGCCGCTCTACCCGACGCTGAAAGATGAAGAGATCGAGTATGTGGTGGAGAGTGTGGAACAGGTGATGGGGGAGGCAGCCGCCGGAAGACGGCCGAGGGCCAGGGTCTCCGCCACGGCGGTAACTGCGCGTGCCCAGGGGACGCGCGCACGGCCGTCGCTCTAGGAAGATGCGGGGAGCGGGGAAAAGGCGGGCGCAGCTGGCTGGGGGATAAGAGAAGAGGAAGTGGCAGGCCCGGGCAGGGACAGGAAAGGCCGCGGGCCGGAGCGGCGTGCGGGCTGTTCGCAGGAATCCAAAACAATCAGGGAATCCATTTTTCGCAAAGGCGATTGAGGGCCGTGGCGATGGATTCTGGAGAAGCGGGCTCCGGGAGCGGGCGCGAGGAGATGAGCTGCGCCTGGAGGACGGAATGATTGCTGACCAGCGCGGGCAGATCGGCTGGAGCCCAGAGGGGGATGACGCGGCCGAATTGAGCTTCGTGCTGGAGGAAGCGGAGCTGATGGTCGTTGGGCATTTCGCCGTGAGAGGCGAGGCGGGCCATGGCGATGGGAACCTTGCCGCGGCGCTGGACGAGGCGTACCGTGTTGCCGGCGTGGGTGATGACGAGCTGGGCGCGGTCGATGCGTGCGAGCAGCTCGGAGGTGGAGAGATAGGGAGCCGAAGGGCAAGGAAGGCGAAGCGAGGAAGAGCCGGACTGTACGAAGACGCTGTGGGAGGAGCAGAGGGGAGAGACGGCTTCGAGGAGCCTGTCAAAAGGATAAATGGCCATGCCCACAGTGACGACAATCTCCATCAGTAAAGCTCGCCGAGGAGGATGGCGCGGGGATGGGCGCGAAGCATGGATTCGCGCTGGACGAGGATTTCAGAAGCCAAATGGGAGCAGATGCGGCCGGAGAGGGCGGGGCGATCGATAAAATTGAGGGTTTCGAGCCAGAAGGAAGGGATGCGAAGGAGGCGTGCGGCGAGGAAGAATCCTATGGCCACACCGGAGCCGGCGGAGACGACGACGTCTGGGCGGAGGGAACGGAGCACGCGAAAAGCGGAGAGTGCGCCAAGCAATGCGCCAAAGGGGCGGGCGACGCGGCGCTCGGGCATCCAGAGGACAGATTTGGCGGCGAGGATGGATTCGGTATCCGGCGCGCGGACGGCCGCCCAGGAGACGCGATGAAGCTTCCACCAGGGCTCGAGGGCGAGGAGATCGAGAAAGACGCCGCCGCTCGAGGTAACCATGAGGATGTGATAGGAACGAGGCATGGGAAGAGAGTCAGGCACTGGCGGGGAGAGAGGAGCGGCGGAGAAGAGGGGCGGAAAAAGAGAGCAACTGGCAGATGCCAGCGGCGACCGTGAAACGAGGAGCAACGCCCAAAAGGCGGCGGACGCGAGCGGATGAGACGCGGTAGCTGCGCGGGCAATCGCGATTTTCGGAGAGGATGCGCGCGTGGCGCCCGCGAAGGAGCATGGCTTCCCGGACCTGGCTGGCGATGTCCATCAGGCGGAAATTATCGAAATGGACGTTGAAGGTGCCGGCGGCATCGAGCGGGGCGGAGAGGGCGGCGAGGTAGGCGGAGGCGGCATCGCGAACATGAAGGACCGGGCGCCAGACGTCCGGGTTGTGGACGCGGATGACGCCTTCGCGAAGAGCCGAGAGGAACATGGCATTGATGACCAGATCGGAACGCATGCGAGGGGACCAGCCATGAAGCGTAGGCATGCGGAAAATGAAAGGATGGAAACCGGAATGGCGCGAGGAGAGCAGGCAGCGTTCGAAGGCGAGTTTGCTGAGCGAATAGGGACCGACGGGGCGAGGCGGAGCGTCTTCATCGGCGATGACGGCCGGTTCGAAGCCGTAGACAGAGCAGGTGGAAGCCTGAAGAAAACGCGGAACGCCGGCAGCGAGGCAGCAGCGGAGGAGATGCTCGGCGGCCGTGAGATTTTCGCGCCAGGCGGCGGAAGGGTCAGCATCGGCAGCGCTATCGCTGGAGCAGCCGGCAAGATGGATGACGGCGTCGAAACCCTCTAGCCATTGGGGGCGAACGTCGAGCAAATCGGCCTGGCGAGAGGAGGCACCACAGGGGACAGGAGAGCCGGTGAGGCGGTCAAGGAGCAGAACGCGATGGCCAGCCTCAACCAGCATCGGGCAGAGGATGGAGCCGAGAAAACCATAACCTCCGGTAAGGAAGACGTTCAAAGAGGAAGAGCGAGGGACAGGCGAAGAGGGATCCGCGGAGGAGATGACAGACAGTTGCGACATGGAATCAGCCGGGGAAAGGATCAGAAGGAGGAGAAGCGGGTGCGGCGGCGGCAGGGGGAGCGAATTGCCTGGCGGGACGGCCGAAAAGAACAGCCTGCGCGGTGCGCGCGAGAATGCGGAGGTCGAGAGCGAGCGAGCAGCGGCGGACGTAGTCGAGGTCGAGGCGCATGCCCTCTTCGGTGGAGACGAAGGCGTGGCGGGAATGGACCTGCCAGAGTCCAGTGAGGCCGGGCTTGCAGGCCAGGCGCTGGCGCTGGGAGGGAGAATAGCGTCCTGCCTCCTCGAGCAGATGAGGACGAGGGCCGACAAGGCTCATATCGCCGCGAAAGACATTAAAGAGCTGGGGGAGTTCGTCAAGGCAGGTATCGCGAAGGTAGCGGCCGACGCGTGTGATGCGTGCATCGTTATCCACATTGAAGACGGGGCCATCCCAACGCATGGCGGAGGGGTGGGAAGAGAGAAGAGCCTCGGCGTCCTGGCGCATGGTGCGGAATTTATACATGAAGAAGGCGCGGCCGTGAAGACCTGCGCGGCGCTGGCGGAAAAATACGGGGCCGGGAGAATCGAAAAGGATGAGGAGGGAGAGGAGAAGGAAAGCAGGTGCAAGGAGAAAAAGTGCCAGGGAAGAAACCATGAAATCAAAGGCGCGCTTGAGGAGGCGCGGAGGCGCGGAGACGCGAGGGGATGGGGAGAGCGCGGAAGTGAGGCGAGGACACATGGTTCGCTGCTCCGAGAGCCGGATACGCTCCTAAGACGGCTCCGTGCTCCGCCGAGATAGGGTGCAGAGCCGCCGATGATAGGGTGGAATATAGCACTTTCGAGGAGTAGTGAGAAGGGCGGGACGAGCCTTCGCCCAGGAGGGCGGCAGGCCCGCGCACGAAGCAGCCAGACGATGCGGGAAGCGTGACGGCGGGCTATCCGCCGACGGGCTCGGTTTCCGGCTTCAGTGCGGCAAGGGAACGCGCGGGGCGCCATTCCGGCCCCTTGCGGAGCTTCGCCTGGAGCTTTTTGAGCTGCGTGGCAAGTTCGGCAAAAGCGGTGTGGACGGCCACACGCACTTCGGGGCCAACGCCGGTGGAATGGAGGGTTCCCGTGGGCAAAGAGAGATTGAGGGAAAAAGAGAATTCGGTCTTGCGCGGATGGCGATCGAAAACACCGTGGAGCTGAGCGAGATCGGGATTATAGCGTTTGAGGAGGCGTGCGAGCTTCGGTAGCTGGCGAGCAAATTCTGCATCTACAGCCTGGTGAAACTCCTGATGTTTACAGGCAATGGAAGATTTCATAGTGGCATCCCTGGATTTTGGATTTTACCGGAAGGAGGCAGATAGAGCATGATCTAACGAACTCAAGCGCAGCATAGCAGGGGGGCAGGGAGCGCGCAATGGGAAGAAAACAAATTGTTCGCGAACGATGAGAAAGAGGCGATGCGGAAGGAGGCGGGAAGGATGCCATGGAAAACAGGGGAGGATTCCGGCAGAGAGCGCGGGAGCCGGCAAGCGGGGAGCGCGGAAGTGGGAGAGGGCCCAAAAGGCATGAAAGGGGAAAGCGCGGAGGGAAGAAGTACGAAGGAAGTGCGGGTGGGGCCTGCGGGCTGGAGCTATACGGACTGGGCGGGCATCGTGTATCCGGCGAGGAAAGAAAAAGGGTTTCGGGAGGCGGAATATCTGGCGCGGTATTTCGATGTGATTGAGATCAATACGACATTCTATAACCCGGTGCGGGCGGAAATGGCGGAGCGGTGGGCGGAACAGGCGGGGGGAAATCCGCGATTCCAGTTTACGGCGAAGCTGTGGCAATAATTCACGCATGAAAGCGGAGCGACGGCTGGGGACGAGCGCGCGGTGAGGGAAGGGTTCGAGGCGCTGAGGAAAAAGGGGAAGCTGGGAGCGGTGTTGCTGCAATTTCCGTTTTCATTTCACCAGACGGAGGAAAATATGCGGCGTGTGGAAGGATTACTGAAGCGGTTTGGGGACTACCCGCTGGCGGTGGAAATGCGGCACGGAACATGGCAGGACGAGCGATGGATTGAGAGGTTGAGGGAAAGGGGGGCGGGATTCTGCAACATTGACCAGCCGGTGATCGGGAGATCGATGAAAGCCACGGCGGTGGCGACGGGGAAGGTGGGGTACGTGAGGCTGCACGGGAGGAGATATGACACATGGTTCAGCGAGGATCCGAAGATGCCGCCGGCGGAGCGCTACAACTACTTGTACACGGCGAAGGAGCTGGAACCCTGGGGAAAGCGCATCGAGGAAGTGGCGAAAGGATCGGAAACGACATTTGTGATCACGAACAATCACTATCAGGGCAAGGGGGTGGTGAATGCGCTGGAGCTGATGCGTCTGCTGACGGAGAAACCTGTAAAAGTGCCGGAGGAACTGCGGCGAGCCTACCCGCGACTGGAAGAGATAGCGAGCGAAGGGCCGCGAGCGCCCACACTGTTTGCGATGGGGCCAAAAGAATGAGGAAAGCGAAGCGGAGCGCGAAAAGGGGAGAGGCGAAAGCGGGGCGGCGAGCTATTTTTTGAAGAGATCCTCGAAGGCCCTGCGAGCGTCGTTGGGGCGCGAATGATTGACGGGGGCGGGAGCGGCATTGGCATAGGAGACGGGAGCGGTATCCTTCTCGAACGTCATGCGAAACTCGAAGAACTTGCAGGAATTGCGGGCATCTTTGCGGTGGATAGCCTCCTTAATGGGCTGGGTGCACTCGAAGGGGGCGCCGCTATCGAAGTGGAGGCACTGCTTGCAGGAATGGAGCTCGAATTTGCAGCGAGGGCACTGGCCGAGCGTGTCATAGCCGGGGCCGAGGACGGCGCCGCAATTGGAACAGCGAGCGCGGAGGACATTGGCGACCATGCGGGGCGTATGGGGGCCGAGCATATCGTGTTTCTGGGGGCGCGGGTCTGGAGCGCGAGGGACGCGCTTTTCCTTCTTCTCGCCGCGATCCTTATCCTGATAACCCCTTGATTTGTACTTCCTCTCCATGAACAACCTCCCCTTCTGAATTCCCCGATGCGGGCAAGCGCGACGATCGTGAAGCGGCGCGAAACAGCCGGATTCCGAAGAGCCTCAACGCTGACGGCCAAACCCGAACGACCGGGACACGTGCAACCCTAGGTGGAAACCCTGGGAGCCCACCAGCGGGCGAGCCCCTGGGCCGGCAAATCCTGCAGCAAAAAGCGGCGCGATGAACCACAGGCGGCCAGGAGCGCCTCGGCGGCCCGGTAGCCACTGCGAACCGCCCCTTCCATTGTGGCGGGCCAGCCGGTGGGAGTCCAATCACCGGCAAGCCAAAGATTGCCGAGCGGGCTCTCCGGGCCGGTACGCCACTGGTCGACGCCGGGCTCGGGAGAAAAAGTGGCTGATACTTCCTTCACTACGGCGCCCTTCAAGAGCGAGGCATCGCGCGTGGCGGGCAGAACATCCGCCAGCTCCCCGCGGCAGAGATCGAGAATTTCGTTTCGAGAGCGCGAGATCAAAGTACGGGAAGCACTAATGACCAACTGAAGATAATGCTCTTTTGGGGGGATTTCGGCAAGAGAAGAATTACGGGAGGTTGCGGGGGAGGAAAGCAGGGTTTTATTGAAGACCCACTGGGCGGTGCGATCCAGGAGGGCGAGGAAAGGTTCGCGCATGACGGGGCGATCGAACCAGAGGTGCACGCCGGTGATGGGCGAATAGCGGAGATGGCGGAGTCCCGCGAGCGCCGGGGAGGAAGCAACGAAGGCGGGGGGCAGGATCTGGAGCAGTGCGTCGTGAGGGAGAGCGGAGATGCAGAGGGAGGGACGAATCTCGGAGCCATCGTCAAGCAGGAGGGAGGAAAGGCGGCCTTCGTGGACGCGCATTTCGCGTACGCCGGCGCGGGTGCGTACCTGGCCGCCGCGGGATTCGATGGCCGCGCGGCACCCGGAATAAAGTTCTCCGAGAGGAACGGTGGGGATGCCAAGGGGGAATCCCTGGCGATTCATGAGGAAGGCTTTCCAGAAGACATCGATGCCATAGGGGGCGCTGGTGCGCTCGAGATCCTCATCGAGGGCGCTCACAAGGACGGTGGACCAGAAGCGAGCCAAGGCGCGAGGAGTCTGGCGATGGAGCTGAAGCCACTGAAGCATGGAAAGGCCCGCGGCGGCCGGAGGACTGCCGGCGTGGCGGAGGATATCGAGCAGGGCGCGGGCAATGCCGGCCTGATCGGCAAGGCTGAGGAAACGGAATGCGAGGAACGAAGGGGTGAGATGAAAAGGGGGAGGAAGGAAGGAAGGGCCGATGGAGGAGCGGCGGCCATCCGGGGCGGCGAAAGTGAGGCGGTGGTAGAACCGGATTTTATCGGCGGCGCCGACGCGCCGGTAGAAATCAGCGAGATTGGTGCAGCAGCCGAGGGTGACGTGCTGGCAATTGTCGATATGGCTGCCATCGGGAAGGATGTAGGAAGCGGCGCGGCCGCCCAGGTGCGGGCGGCGTTCGAGGAGGCAGACGCGGTGGCCGGCGTCAGAGAGCGCGACGGCCGAGGACAGACCGGCCAGGCCGCCGCCTAGGATCAGAATGGGATCGAGTGGCATAAAGGGGGCCGCGCCAGCCGAGACGAGCGCGTGCCAGAAGCCAGACTTTCTCCGCCGAGGAAAGGCGCGCGGGCGGTGGCGCAAAGACGTCAAAATGGCGGGCATCAATTTTCTGTAGGATGCCGGAATAGATGCGTGCGAGCGCCCAAAGGGCGGGCTGGCTATCGCGGGAAACCAGGGAGAGGAGCGGGGAGGCTTCGTCATAGAATTGCCAGGCGCGTTCGGATTGGAACTGGATCAACTGGCGCCAATTGGCGCCGGGAGCGGAGGAAAGATCCTCGGGGCGGCAGGCAAAGCGGGCGAGATCTTCTTCGGGGAGGTAGATGCGTCCCATCTGGAAATCTTTGGTGACATCGCGAAGGATATTGGTGAGCTGGAAAGCGATGCCGAGCTTTTCGGCGAACTCCGGTGCGCGAGGATCGGTGAAGCCGAAGACGTGGATGCAGGCCAGGCCGACGGCTCCGGCGACGTGATAACAGTAATCGCGGAGCTGGGGGAAGGTGGAGTAGCGGGAGATGGAGAGATCCATCTCCGTGCCGGAGATGAGATCGCTGAGGTAGCGCGAGGGGATGGAGCAGGAAGCCACGGTGTGGCACAGGGCGGGCCAGACCAGAGGGTCACCGGCGAGGGGGGAGGGGTCTCCGGCGAGCGCGGCAATCAAGGAGGAGCGAAGGGAAGCCAAGCCGGCGCGTTTCGGGGCAAGCTCGCCCGGGGAATCGGCTATATCGTCGGCGCCGCGCATAAAGGCGTAGAGGGCGCAAAGGGAATCGCGCTTCGCCGCCGGGAGCAGCAGGAATCCGTAATAGAAATTTCGAGCGGCGGAGCGGGCGATGGAGCGGCAATGACGGTAGGACGAGGAGAGAGAAAGATCAGGCATGGCGGCCGGCGAGAGGAGATTTTTCGGGCGGAGGAGCGGCGCTGCGGGAAAAGGAAGCGAACAGCCTGCCCAGAAAAGCGCGGGCGAGCAAGCGGGCCTTGAGAGCGGCGGAGAGAGAAGGGCGATGGTGGAGCGTATCCCAGCCCCGGCTTTCGATGGCATCGAGGACGGCGAGGCCGCCGGAATGGAAGAGCTGAATATTGACGCGGAGGGTGGGAGCGAGCAAGGGATGGAGAGCGGCGCCCTGGTGGAAGAGCGAGCGGGTGCGTGCGATGAGATCACGCATCAGAGAGGCGAAGCGCGCATCGAAGTCGCGGGAGAGGATGGACGATTCGGAGACGCCGTGGGCGGCGGCAAGCTCCTGTGGAATATAAATGCGGCCCTTCTCGAGATCGCGGGAGACATCCTGCCAGAAATTGGCTAGCTGAAGGGCGGTGCAGGAGAAATCAGAAAGAAGCTGCCTTTCTGGGTCGCGATAGCCGCAGAGATAGAGGACCAAGTGCCCGACGGGATTGGCGGAATCACGGCAATAGCCGAGGACAGAATCCCAAGTGGCATAGCGGTGAACCGTCTGATCCTGGCGAAAAGCGGCGAGCAGGCGGCGGAACGGGCCAATGGGGATATCGAACTGGCGAATGGCAGGGGCCAGTGCGACAAAAACGGGATGAGAAGGCGAACCGGCGTAACAGAGGTCCAGTTCATTTTGCCAGGCATCGAGGAGGAGGAGGGCGCGTGAGGGATCGGCGATTTCATCGCCGAGATCATCGGCCCAGCGGCAATAGGCATAGACGCTGGCGAAATGGGGACGAAGTGCAGCGGGAAGAAGGAACGTGACGACGTGAAAATTTTCGTAATGGCGCGAGGCCAGCCAGCGGACATAGGCGAGCGCCTGAGCCTCGGAGCAATGGGCGGGAGGCAGGGTGCGGGCAATCTCGAGGCCTGTGGAATAAAGGATGGAAGAGTCGCTTATGGAATCACCGCCACTTTGAGCTCGTCTTTGCGCTGATTCATGCGTTCGAAGGCCGAAGGAAGCGCGGCGAGGGGGATTTCGCTGGTAATGAACTCACGGGGGCGAATCTGGCCGCGGGCAATGGCCTCGAGGGCGGCGCGAATGTAGGGAGGGGTGTGATGGAAAGTGGGGTGGAGGGTGATTTCGGAATAATGGAAGCGGGCCGCGTCGAGGCGCACCTCCGAGCCGCTGGTGCATCCGCCGAACAGATTGACAGTGCCTCCCGCACGCACCATGTGGATGGCGAGCTCCCAAGTGGCTGGTGTGCCCACGGCCTCGAAGACGGAATCGGCGCCGCGGCCCTGAGGAGTGAGCTGGCGGACGGCGCGCACGGGATCGGCTTCATCGAGGACGTCGAGGGCGGCGGCGGCGCCAAAGCGCTCTGCGGAATCGAGCTGGGTTTTGCGTTTACCGAGAGCGATGACACGAACGCCGCGACGGGAAAGGACGTGAATGAACTGGAGTCCGATGGGGCCGCAGCCAAGCACGACGGAAGTGTCGCCAGGGGCGACGTGGATTTCATCGATGCCGCGGAGCACGCAGGCGAGCGGCTCGATCATGGCGGCTTCCTCAAAGCTGACGTGCTCGGGAATTTCGAGGAGATTCTGGCGAACGATGCGGCCAGGAACGCGAAGGAATTCCGCATAAGCGCCATTATTGAAGAGAAGATCTTCGCAGAGGCTGGGCTGAGACCTGGCGCAGAAGAAACAGACACCGCAGGGAGCGGAATTGGCGGGAACCACACGCATGCCGGGACGGAGGGAAGAAGGAACGGCGGAGCCCACCGCTTCGATGACGCCGGCAAGTTCATGGCCGAAGAGAGCGGGGGGCTGGATCATGCGGGCGTGATAGCCGCGGCGCCAGACTTTGAGGTCTGTGCCACAGGTGAGAGCCACTTTGACGCGGATGAGCACCTCATCCTCCGCGATGGAGGGGATGGAGATGCGCTCGATGCGGAGGTCTTCGCGGCCGTGAAGAACGGCTGCGGACATGCTTCCGTGGCGCGGGAGGCTTTCGGGGACAGCGCTTAACCGTGGCATATCATCACCTTCAGTGTATCTTCGGCGGGGTGTGCGGCCAAATCAAGGGCCATGGGAATTTGTTCTGTGGAGAAACGATGGGTGATCATTTCGGCGGCGGGGACGCTGCGTGAGAAAACCAGGCGGGCGGATTCGTCGTTGAGGTCGACGGCGGAGCTATAGCTGCCGAGAATCTGCTTTTCTTCCACGCCGACGGCGGCGGCGGGAAATTCGATGCGCATGACGGGGTCATTGTGTGCGAAGAGCAGGAGGCGGCCTCCGGGACGAAGCAGGGAAAGCGATTCGGAGACCAGCGCGGGGCTGGGAGCGGCGAGCAGGATGGCGTCCGGGCCGCGGCCCTGGCCGAGGAGGCGAACAGAATCGCGAAAATCAGCAGAGAGAGGATCGAGGGACGATTCCGCGCCGAAGCGACGGCTGGCGGAGCGGCGCGCGGGCATGGGATCGCTGGAGATGACGCGTGCGCCCTCGAGGCGGGCGAGGACCATAAGAAGAAGGCCGATGGGCCCTTGGCCAGCGACCAGCACCAGCTCGCCGGGAGTGACGCGCGCATTGCGAACAGCGCGGAGGCAGGTATTCACGGGTTCGAGGAAGGAAGCTTCCTCGAAGGAGATGTCCGGTGGAATTGGAATCACGCCGCGCTCGACGATCCAGGGCATGGCGCGAACATATTCCGCGAAGCCGCCGCCATTGGGATCGAAGCCGGCGGTGAGGCCCGTCCGCTTATAACCAGGGCACTGGGAGAAGAGGCGGCGCTGGCAATAGAAGCAGGCGCCGCAGGGGATGTGGTGGTAGCTGACGACACGGTCGCCTGGCCGGAAGCGCGTGACGCCGGCGCCGGCCTCGACGACTGTGCCGGCAACTTCATGGCCGAAGATCTGCGGAGGAGAGACAAAACCGTGCTGGATTTTCTTGATGTCTGTGCCGCAGACGCCGCAAGCGGCCACGCGAATCAGGAGCTCGCCGGGACCAATGACCGGTATGGGGACACTCTCGACCACGACGCGGCCTTCGCCGCGATAGACCCCGGCGCGCATGATGCCCGGTGAAACGGGAGGGACGGAAACGGAAGGGTTCGGCGAGGGAAGGTTCACGGGCGAAGGACCTCGGTGGAATGAGCCGGATGCGGCAGCGAGCCGCCAGCGGCGCCGGAGGCAAGAGAACGGACGAGGGCATCCAGGACGCGGGCGAGCGAGGCGGCGGCGAAAGCGGTGTGGGAGCGGAGCTGGAGAAGTGCGGGAAGGCGCAGGGGCGCGCGCAGGATGGCGGAAGCCAGGCGGGAAGGAATCAGGCGGCCGCGGGGATCGAGCATGGCGGCAAAGTCATAGGGTAGCTGGCTATCGGCGAGGTCGCTGAGCGAACGGATGGCCAGAGCGGGAACGGCAAGCCTGGCGGCTTCCGAGAGGATGTGGAAGCCCTCCATCTCGACGGCCTGGCCCAGGGGCGCCAGGCGGCGCTTCCCTTCCCCGCTGACGACGAGATCCTGGGAAGTGCAGAAGAAAGCGGCGGGGCTGGCGCCGGCGTGGAGTGCGGACTGGAACAAGGAATCATCCGCAGGGAGGGTCCGGTGGCTCGAAAGCTCACGGGTGGCGCGCGCCGCGAAAACCTGGCCGACGCGCTGGCCGGGTTCGAGGCCTCCAGCCACACCGGAGGAGATGCAAACGTCCGGGAGGGGCGCAAAGGCCGCGGCCAGCGCGCCACGGGCCGGGACCGCGCCCACGCCGGTGAGAATCACGCGGATGTCAAGTCCCGGAAGGCGGGAATCAAAAACGGCCGGCCAGGAGGAATCCAGGCGGCGGAAGCGGCGAAGGCGGCGCCAGGGAGCGAATTCGGGCTCGAGAGCGAAAGTGACGAGGATGCGCATGTGAATCAGACACGGACCGTGGCGAATTGCCTGGGGGAAGCGGGCGGAGCATAGCCCTGCTGCTGATACCAGCGGACGGCGCGATCGAGCGCGGCTTCCACGGAGCCGGAGCGATAGCCAAGCTCGCGGGCGGCCCGGGTGGTCTGGACAAACATTTTGTGGCGAGCCATGCGGACGCCATCCAAAGGGATGCGAGGCTCGCGATGGAGAGCGCGGGAGATGGCCCAATCCACAGAGGCAGCGGCAAAGGCCAGTGCATGTGGGATGCGGAGGCGCGGGGCGGAGCGCCCGGAGAGGGAGGCGAGGAGGGCGAGGATTTCCCTGAGCGTCAAATTGCTGCCGCCGAGGATGTAGCGCTGGCCGGGAACGCCATGTTCGGCGGCGAGAAGATGGCCCAGGGCGACATCCTCGACGGGGGCGAGATTGAGGCCGGTATCCACGTAGGCGGGCATACGGCCATTGAGGAAATCGACGATGATGCGGCCGGTGGGCGTGGGTTTCCAATCGCCAGGGCCGATGGGAGCGGTGGGATTGACGATCACCACGGGGAAGCCGGAATTGCAGAAGCGGAGAGCCTCCTGCTCGGCCAGGAACTTGGATCGTTTGTAGTGGCCAATCATTTCGGAAAGCGAAGCGACAGTGGATTCGGAAGGGAGAGGGCCGGGGCGAGGGACGGCGATGGTGGCCACGGTGCTGGTGTAGACGAAGCGGCGGACGCCGGAGCGGCGAGCGGCCCCCAGAAGATTGCGCGTGCCATCGACATTGCTGCGATAGATTTCGGCGGGGTCGGGAGCCCAGAGGCGGTAGTCCGCGGCGACATGGAAGACAACATCCACGCCGGCGGTGGCGTGGGAAAGAGAATCGGCGTCGCGCAGGTCGCCGAGGATGCGCTGCGCGACGATGCCCTCGAGGGCGCGGCAATCGCTCTGAGGGCGAACCAGCAAGCGCAGGGAATCCCCGCGAGAGGCAAGGCAGCGGGCAACGTGGCTGCCGAGGAAGCCTGTGGCGCCGGTGACAAGCGTGGTCACTTTGAGGTCACGGGGCGCAGGAGGCGCCCGGAAGAGAAGCGATGGGCGGGGGATGCGGCGGGAGGCGCGGGGAATTCATCCGATGGTTCCATTGGGGTGGCGCATGGGAACGCTCTCTGGGGTTAGCTTGAGGCCGGAAAACAGGGAGCGGCGCTCGAGCAGATTGCGGTAACGGGCGAGGGCGTAGAGGGGGAAGCTATTGCGATAGAGATGGTATTTGAGATAGAAGACGCGCGGAAATCCCGTCCCGGTGAATTCCGGCTCGTCCCAGGAGCCATCGGGATTCTGGTGGCGAAGGAGCCAATCCACGGCGCGCTCGAGGGAGGGCTCACCGGGACCACAAACGGTGAGCAGGCCGATGATGGCCCAGGCGGTTTGGGAAGCGGTGCTGGTTCCCTTCCCTTTGAGGGAGGGGTCGTCGTAGGAAGCTACGGTCTCGCCGAAACCACCATCGGGATTCTGCACCGAGCGGAGCCATTCGGCGGCGCGGCGAAAATCGGGGCGATCGGCGAGGGAAAAAGTTTCCAGGGCGCGGAGGGCGCCGCTCGAGCCATAGATGTAATTCACGCCCCAGCGGCCATACCACGAGCCATCCTTTTCCTGGGTGGCGCGAAGGAAATCGATGCCGCGGGCAACGGCGGGCACGGAGGCGGGCCAGCCGAATCGGCCGAGGCATTCCAGGACGCGGGCGGTGACGTCGGCGGTGGCGGGGTCAATCATGGCGTTGTGATCGGCAAAGGGGATGTGGGTGAGCAGAGAGCGGTCGTTATTTCGATCAAAAGCGCCCCAGCCGCCATCATGATTCTGCATGCTAACCATCCAGGCGAGGCCGCGGCGTGCGGATTCAGTCAGGCGGGCGGAATCGGGGAAAGCCACACGGGCGAGCGACATGAGGACGAAAGCGGTATCGTCCACGTCCGGGAAAAAATCATTGCGAAATTCGAAGGCCCAGCCTCCCGGAGCGCCATCGGGATTCTTATACTGCCAGTCGCCGGAGCCGAGGATCTGGTGATCGAGGAGCCAGGCGGCGGAAGAGACCATTGCGGGATGATCCGGTGGCAAGCCGGCTTCGGCGAGGGAGGAAAGAGCGATGGCGGTATCCCAGACGGGAGAGATGCAGGGCTGAATGCGAAGGAATTCGCCATCTTCAATTTCAAAGCCGCGGAACCAGGCAATCTCACGGGAGGTAAGAGGGTCTTCGGGAGGATAGCCGAGGGCGAGCAAAGCGTAGATGGAATTGGCCATGCCGGGAAAGATGGTGGCGAGGCCTTCGCTGCGTTCCAGATGCTCGAAGATCCAGCGCGTGGCGGCATCAAGAGAGCGGCGGCGAAAAGGCTTCCAGGGGAAGCGTTCAAAGAACTTGAAGATGCGGTCCATGGCGAGGAAGAGATTGCGCCAGGAGACGATGCGCGAATCCCAGGCAAAGGCGGCGTCGGGGCGGGAAGAATCAATAAAGAGCTCGTCCACACGGGCGTGCGGGGGGAGCTGGAATTTCGGGCGGAGGACATAGAGGACGGTGAGGGGAACGATGATGGCGCGGGTCCAGGAGGACATCTCGAGGAGATTGATGTAGAACCAGCGAGGGAGAAGCATGAGTTCGGGAGGGATGGCGGGGACCATTTCCCAACTGACGGCGCCGGCCATGGCGAGATAGAAGCGTGTGTAGGAATTGGTGGCTTCGATGCCGCCGAGAGCGAGGACGCGCTGGCGGGCACGCTCGAGGTGTGGCGCGTGAGGAGAATCGCCGGCGAGCTTGAGAGCGAAGAAGGCCTTGACGGTTGCATTGATCTCCGCCGGGCCACCGGGAAAGATGTTCCAGCCACCATCGGGAAGCTGCTGGTTACGGATGAAATTAGCGAGCTTGCGAATTTTTTCGGGCGAGGAACAGGCCTGGGAGCGAGAGGCGAGGATGGAAAGATAGAGGATGTAATCGGATTCGAGAGTGGTATCGGCCTCGAGCTGGCCCCACCAGTAGCCTTCCGGGGCCTGCTTGCGGAGCAGCCAATCGAGAGAGCGCTCGATTGCCTGATCGAGCAGAGAGGGGACGGAAGAGAGCGCAAGGCGCTCGGGAGCGGGGCTCTGGCCAACCGGCGCTGAAGATCTCTCGGTCATGAGTTCGCGATTTGAGTGCATATGAATAGCCGCAAGGGCCGCCAAGCCAAACCCCTGCAAAACGAAGCTAACCCACCTGGTGCGCGACGACTGCTGAAAATGACGCCGTCGCCCCCGCAACGGCCACCCGCAGGCTGGCCAAGCCGCCACGGGACTGTTTCCAGGACCGGCCAACGGCCGAGGTCCCTCCAGGAAAAGCAGATGCGGCCAACGGGAACAGGGTTAGCCGCCGGCAAACTCCCGCATTTGAGGGAGTTAAGCCAATGTCAACTCTATTATCAACGCAGGGTTAACGCGGGTCAACTGGAAATACGCGAAGCCGAAGGACGGGCGGAGAAGAAACGGGAGCGAACGAAGTAAACCAGAGCAGGAGGCAAAGGAGCACCGAGCGGCTGGAGAAATTGAGGGCGGCGGGGAAACAAGCTCAGGGGCACGCCGGGCCAGACGGGCTGAGACATGGGAGAGCGAAGGATGAAGGCGGAGGCGCGGTCCAGAGCAGCGCGCGCGGAAGGCTTAAAGTCGGGAGTAAAGGGGTCAAGCGCCATGAGGAATAGGGAGGGATGAAGGAACTGGAGAATGGAATTGCTCTCGAGTAGCACGTTGCCACCGCCGGAGAGAGCGTGACGCAGGAGCGGTAGGGCTTCGGCGAGGCGGCCCTGCTTGGCGCGAAGCCAGAGGGAACGAGCGGCGCCGGCGGAAAGGAAACGGGAAGTATCGGAACCTGAGGCGAGATGGCGCTCTTCCTCCAGTGCAAAGGGATGTTCGGCGGGGGCGCAGCCGCAGGATTCGCCGTTGAGAGAGCAAACGCCGTGGCCGTATTGTGTGATCTTAACGGCGGTCCAAGAGGCTTGGGGAAAAGCGCGGATCAGATCGGCGACCAGGGACGTCTTCCCGACGCTGCGGCTGTGGCCACCGACGACGAGGATGCGCGAGCTGAAGAAGGAACGGTTCATCGAAAAGCTCCGTGCGGCGAATCCATGGCGGAAGCAGAGGCCAGGGCGCGCAGCCGGTGGAGCGAGAAGCGATTGTGCCGCAGCGCGGCGGGAAGGTAAAGCGATGGCATGCCCGCCCTCAAAAGGGATACAGGGGAGGATCGCCGGGCGGGCGATTTTTCCATCGCATGTGGACCCAGAGCCATTGATCGGGATGGGCACGAACGTAATGCTCGATGACCGTGGTGTAGCGAGCGGTGTTGGCGGCGATATCGGCGGCATCATCGCCGGAGCGAAGCAATTCGACAGCCGGCTCGAAGCGAAGCCGGTATTTGCGGATACTCTCATCCCAGTAGCTATAGCCCGGGACGACGGCTGCGCCGGTGCGCAGGGCGAAGCGGGCCAAGCCGGTGGTGGTGGAGGCAGGAAGGCCGAAGAAATCGACGAAGACCGCTTCTTCGGGGAGGGTGTTGTGATCGGCGAGGATGCCGACCGAGGAGCCTTGGGCGAGGGCGCGAAAGATGGCGCGCGCGGACTGATTCTTTTCGATGGGGCGATTGCCGGAGGCGCAACGATAGCTGTTGATCAGGCGATCCACGCGGGGATTTTGGATGGCCCGCGCAAGAAAAAAGATGGGGCGGTGATAGAGGGCAAAGGCGAAGGGCATGAGCTCCCAGGCTCCCGTGTGCCCCGTGAGGAAGAGAACGCCCTTGGCCTGGCGCTCGGCGGCGAGAAAGTTCTCGAACCCATCCAGAAGGATGACCTTGTCAATATTGCCGCGATTGTATTTGGGGAATTGGGAAAATTCCGCGGCCATCCAGCCGAGGTTGCGGATGAGGAGGCGAAGCGTGGCGCGGCGGCGGCGCGAGGTCCAATCGGGAAAAGCGAGGGCCAGATTGAAGAGCGCCACTTTTCTGAGTTTCGGGCGAAACAGGAAGAAGAGGAAGGAGAGACGAGCGGCCAGAAAGCGCGCCACGTGCCTGGGAAGAGCGCCCAAGCCGCGAAGCACGCACCAGACGAAGGCGAATTCGAGCCATTCGCGCATCTGAGGCGGCAAGCCATGCCAATTATGTCCTAAGCCGTGGCGGCGGGCCAAACGGAGTGCGGAGGCAAGAAGGTGTTCGCGGTGAGAGGCATCTGGTAGACTCGAACGAAGTTGGAAACACAACGCACGATTGGGAAATTTGCGCCCGCCGCGGTGGCAGCGGTGACGCTGTGGCTATGCCTTTTCGCGCACCTGGGCGCGATGGGACTGGTGGGGCCAGACGAGCCGCGGTATGCGGCGATTGCGCGGGGGATGGCACAGAGCGGCGATTGGGTGACGCCGAGACTCTTCGGCAATCCGTGGTTTGAAAAGCCGGTCCTCTATTACTGGGCTGCGGGGGGGTGCTACCGGATATTTGAAGGGGACGAATGGCCGGCGAGGCTGCCCTCGGCGCTGGCGGCGCTGGCCGCGGCGCTGGCGATCGCGTGGATGGGATGGAAGCTGACGGGACGCGGGGCGGGATACCGGGCGCTGCTGCTTTTTCCCGCCAGCGTGGCGGGAATTGGATTTTCTCACGCGGCCACGCCCGATATGCTCTTCAGCGGGACGCTGACGCTGGCGATGGCCGCTGGCGCGAGCGTGCTCTGGCGGCAGGATGAGCTGGAGATGCGGCGGGAAAAGAGCGAAAGCGGCGAGATGCCGGGCGGAGATCTGCCCGCGCTGGCATGGTTTGGGGTCTGGCTGGGCCTGGCGACGCTGGCGAAGGGGCCAGCAGCGCTGATACTGGCCGGGGGAAGCGTGGGATGGTGGGCGGTGGTGAGCGGGAGGTGGCGCGGAGCGATGCGGCTGGCGCACCCGGTGGCGATGGCGAGCTGGGGCCTGGTGGCGCTGCCATGGTATGTGCTGTGCGCGGTGAGGAATCCCGCGTTTTTGAAAACGTTTCTGCTCGAGCACAATTTCGAAAGATACCTGACGCCCGTGTTTCAGCACCGGCAGCCACTCTGGTTTTTTTTGCCGATCGTACTGCTGGGATTATTTCCGTGGACGCCGCTGCTGGGCTGGAGCGCGAAGGATAGCCTGGCAAGCGTGGGCAAAGGGAAATGGAGAAAGTGCGCGTGGGTGTATGTGGCCTGCTGGGGGATTTTTCCGGTCCTGTTTTTCAGCGCGTCGGAATCGAAATTGCCGGGATACGTGCTGCCGGGAATGCCGGCGCTGGCGCTGCTGGCCGCGATGGCGCTGGGGAGCGTGACGGAGGGAGAAAAAGCGGGGCGGTGGAGGATGGGCAGCGTGGGAGCGGCGTGGCTGGCGACCGCGGCGCTCGCGCCGCTCTGGCTGCTGCGAATCAAATTGCCGGCGGCGCCGGCGGAGTGGATAGGCGGGCTGGCCATGCATTATGCCCTGGCCGCGGCGCTGGCGGGAGCGGGGATTACGCTGCTGGCATGGAGCGGGAGAAGCAAGCAGGCATTCGGCGCCATGTGCCTGACCGTGGCGCTGCTGGTGGGCGCGATGGATGCCTACGTGCTGCCGCGCATGGATCCCTACATCTCGGCGCGGAGAGCGGCGGAAGACGCGGGGAAGGCCGCGGGAATTGCCGGGGCGCCCGTGGAAACCTACGGACTGAAGAGGGACTGGAGTTACCAATTGAATTTCTATCTTGGGCGTGAGCTGGCGGAATGGGAAGGGCAGCCGCTTCCCGAGGGCGGGCTGATGGTGTTCACCAATCAGGCGGGAGTTTCGCGGATGCGGGCAAGCATGGACAGCGTGACAGTGGTGGAGGAAGATTCTCCCGAAGCCATCCTGGTCCGCGTGGCTGGGACGGGCGACAAGGGAAAGCAAGCGGACGGAGAGCACTAAATTTCGGCAAGAGGGACGCCGAGGCCGGGATGGCTTCCCGAAACCATGGGGCGGAATGTTTGAACTGACGGATCTGCGAGACATCCGAACGAACCTGCTGGACGGACTCTTCGAGCAGGAGGCGCGGCAGTGGCTCGAGGAACTGCTGTGGGATTACCGGCCATCACTGCGAATGATCCGCAGGTTCATCGAGAGCCGCACACTGCCCGGGTATGCGGCGGTGAATGAAAAGCAGGCGCTGGGATACTGCTTTTATGTGCTGGAGGAGGGCAAAGGGCTGATCGGCGACCTTTTCGTGAAACCCGGACCGGAAGCGCGGGAGGTGGGAGAAAGGCTATTTGAAGAGACGGCGCGGGACCTGCGCGCCATGCCGGGGATGGAACGAATCGAGGCGCAATTAATGCCTTTTGGTGTGGAACTGGCTCCGCTGCTGGAGAGGGAAGCATTCAGGATGCATCCACGGCAGTTCATGCTGAAGGCCCTGGGGGAGCAGGGAGAAGACAAAATCGAGCGGGGGGCGGACGGAATCCAACTGGAAGGCTGGCGGGAGAATTCGATAGCGGTGTGCGCCGAGCTGATGGCGCTTGCCTATGCGGAGCACGTGGACGGGACAATCAACAATCATTACCAGACGGCGGAAGGGGCGAAAAAATTTCTGCGAAACATTGTGCTGGCGGGAGGATGCGGGCAATTCCTGCCGGAGGCGTCGTTTTTGGCCTGGAGCGCGGGAGAAAAGCTGCCAGTGGGGGCGGTACTGGCTTCGCGCGTGGCGGAGCGCGCGGGGCACATCACACAGATCTGCGTAATGCCGCAGTACCAGGGGCGCGGGATGGGCCCCAGAATGATGTGCGCGTCGATGGAGGCGCTGGAAAGAAAGCGGATGGCAGCGCTGACGCTGACAGTGACGCGGGCGAACCGGAATGCGGTGCAGCTCTACGAGCGGATGGGATTCCGGACGATTCGGGAGTTTGCGGCGGGAGTGTGGGAGAAGTGAAGCAGCGCGGCAGGTTGGATTCCAGAGCGAATCCTGGTGTTGCGTTCCGGATGGCACGGGTTATCTTTCAAGAGGTTGGCGCGCCGGACCGCCATGGAAATTCAAGCTGGAGCGCAACAGGATAGTGAGGCTCCCGTGTGGCCATGCTTCGAGGCTATCGGCCTCTGCTCATCTCCCCGCTCAATCCTCAGGAACGCCTCATCCATCTCCCCCATCCAAATCTC
>VFSW01004936.1_pt1 | contig 19868 bp, 18 predicted proteins | sample 5358111 | NCBI WGS metagenome assembly VFSW01 (sample SAMN11554181, study PRJNA540505) | mine drainage metagenome | isolation source: sediment from site ElyBrook_90M | place: USA: Ely Copper Mine, Vershire, VT | collected 2017 | reverse complement strand
CCGGAAGGGTGCGCCGCGATCCTCTGGAAGAACTCTTCGGCTGCTCCCGACGCCGCTTCGGCCATGAAGATCACTGCCCGCGATCTGGAAAAACTCCGCGTCATCGACGACATCGTCCCGGAGCCCTCCGGCGGCGCGCACAGCGATCCAAAGCAGGCCGCCGAACTGCTCGCGCCATACCTGGAGCGCGGCCTGAAGGAACTGCAGAAGCTCAAGCCTGCGACACTCCTGGAAGAGCGATTCGCCAAGTTCCGTAAAATGGGAGTGTTCGAGAAAGGATGAAGGATGAAGGATGAAGGCAGAATGAGCTCCATTCATCCTTCATCCTTCATCCTTCATCCATTCGGTGGCGCGAACTGGATCGTGCGAAGGAACTGGAGAACTCAAACCTTCGACACTCGTGGAAGAGCGATTCGCCAGAGATGAAGGCAGAATGAGCTCCATTCATCCTTCATCCTTCATCCTTCATCCTTTCGGTGGCGCGAACTGGATCGTGCGAAGGAACTGGAGAACTCAAACCTTCGACACTCGTGGAAGAGCGATTCGCCAGAGATGAAGGCAGAATGAGCTCCATTCATCCTTCATCCTTCATCCTTCATCCTTTCCGCGGCGCGATCTACGACGACTGGATTCTGCCGGAGCCGGCGCGCGCGATTCCCCTCCCGATCCACCCGATTCTCCGCGACATCCTGGTCCGCCGCGGAATCACGACCAGTGACGACTACCGCCGCTTCGTCGCGCCCACGATCGCCGATCTGCACGATCCGGCGGGCATCCACGGGATGGCAGCGGCGTGCGAGCGGATCGAGCGCGCTGTTCGCGACCGCGAGACGATCGTCATTTACGGCGACTACGACGTCGACGGCGTCACGTCGATCGTCATGCTGCAGACCGTCCTGGGGCTTCTCGGGGCGGATGCGGCGCACGTCGTTCCGCACCGGCTGGTCGACGGGTACGGGCTGAAAATCGAAGTGCTGGAGCGGGTTCTGGCCGAGCGCAACGTGCGGCTGGTCATCACCGTCGACTGCGGAATCACCAGCGTCGAGCCGGTCCGCCGGGCCATCGAGCGCGGGATCGACGTGATCGTCACCGATCATCATCTGCCGCCGGAGATCCTTCCGTCTGCGGCCGCGGTGCTGAATCCGAAACAGCCGGGCTGCGACTATCCGTACAAGGAGCTCGCGGGCGTCGGCGTGGCCTTCAAACTCTGCTGCGAGCTGATCCGGCGCGCGGGGAAGAAGGTCTCCGTCCAGTCGCTGCTGAAAATCGCGGCGATCGGCACGGTCGCAGACGTCGCGCCGCTCACCGGCGAGCATCGCACCATCGCCTGGCTCGGCCTCGGCGCCCTCGGTGATCCGCGGAACCGCGGCCTGCGCGCGCTTTTGCAGCGGCTCGGCATGCTCGGCCGCCCTCTACGAGCTGTAGACGTGGGGTTCCGCATCGGACCGCGGATCAATGCCGCCGGCCGGATCGCCTCTGCCAATACGGCCATCGATCTCTTCGCCGCCGCCGATGACGATACGGCCTGGAAGCTCTCTGGCGAGCTCGATCGAATGAACGTCGAGCGGCAGGCGATCGAGGCGGAGGTGCTGAAGTGTGCTGAAGAGCAAGTGAACAGTGTGGCTGCCACACCTCGCATCCTGATCCTCGCCGGCGAGCAGTGGCACAAAGGCGTGTTGGGCCTGACCGCCGGCCGCATCGCTCAGAAATATCATCGCCCTACACTGATGGTCTCGACCGGCAACGGCGAGGCGGTCGGATCGGCGCGAAGCATTCCGTCGGTCGATCTCCATGCCCAGCTCTCCGCTGTCGCCGATCTCTTCGAGCATTTCGGCGGGCACGAGTTCGCCTGCGGATTTTCGCTTCCCTCCGCGCATCTGCCAGACCTGCGACGAAGGCTTACGGAACGCTTCGAAGCGCTCGACGACCATCTCTTCCGGCGCGAGGCGCACATCGACGGCGTGCTCACGCTCGCTGAGCTCGGCCGCGAGTTTCTCGACGCACACGAGTTGCTTCAGCCGTTTGGCGCGGGCAACCCGCAGCCGCTGTTCCTGATCCGTGAAATCCGAGTGACGCGGCGCCGCGCGTTCGGCGAGGATTGTTTTGCGTTCACGCTCGCAGACGGTGCCGTCGAGGCCGAGGCGGTGCGCTGGCCGTCGGCAAAGGCGCTCGATCCGCTGCTGGGCGGAGCTTCGCTCCTCGACGTCCTCTGCCACATCGAGCCCGACTCCTACGCCCGCTCGGGCGTGCGGCTGAACTTGCTCGATGCGCGAAATTCCATTGAATCATAAAGAGTTACGACTCGCGTGCAGCGTACGATTCGCATTCTGCGCGTCGCGCTCCCAGTTCTATTTATCGGCTTCGTTCTCCTCATCGCCCTCAGCTGGAATCGCGCGCGAACGCAAAAAGAAGGCTCGGCCAACGAGCCGGTGACATCGACCATCCGGCCGGTCGACAAGCCGCAGATCGAATCGAAGACGTTCGAAGACACGCAGACGATCGCCGGCCGGGTCGCGGCGCACATCCGCGCCAAGCGGGTCGTCGCCTTTCAATCGGGCTGGAACACGCTGGAAGGCGTTCAGCTGACGATCTTTCGGCCGAATGGCCTGACGTACAACCTTGTCTGCCCCGAGGCGCAATTCAACAGCGACACGAAAGAGGCCGATGCCAAGGGAGGAGTGACGGTCACATCGACCGACGGCGTGGTGATCCAGACCGCGCAGATTCATTTCGACGGCAACCGGCTGACGAATCACATTCCGGTGCACTTCACCATCGACCGCTGGTCGGGCAATGCCGGGTCGCTCGATCTCGACGTCCAGGCGGAGCTGCTCAACCTCCACGACAACGTCGACGCGACGATGCAGCCGGCATCGCCTGCCGAGCCGCCGATGAATCTCAAATCGCACGATGCGGTCTTCCGCCGGAACGAGCACAGCGTCGAGTTCACCTCGAACGTGGTGGCGACGCACGGCAACGACCGCCTGACCGGCGACCGGATGGTGGCGCACTTCACGCCCGACCGGAAAACGCTGACCGGCCTGGAAGGGGAGGGACACATCGACATCCTCATGGCGAATGCCGATCAGGGCGGCGCGGGAGGCGGCCGGAAAGAGATCTTCTGCGATCGCTTCTGGAGCGAGGCGGGCCCCGGAGGGCAAATCACGGCCATCGATGCGGCCGGCGACCAGTCGCCCGCACATGCGATTCTCGACGGTCCGCCGAAACGAGACCTCGTCGCGTCGGTCATTCGTGTCGGCCTTCTCAATCGTGAGGTGACCGATGTCCAGGCCCGCGGCAAAGTGGTGATGAAGGAGTTCGGCGTCATTCCGCGCGACATGAGCGCCGACGTGCTGACCGTCTACTTCGATCCGCGAACGCATCGCGAGACCAACGCGGCCGCGGACGGCGATTTTCATTACAAGGACCCCAGGAACGAGGCGAGCGCGGTGTGGGCGAACTACGACGTGGTCAACGACTCCGTGGTACTGACCGCCACCCCCGGTTTTCAACCCTCGGTGACCTCCGACGGCCAGACGCTCAAAGCAAAAACGATCGAGTTCTCGCCGCGTGCGGGCACGGCCAAAGCCAGCGGCGACGTCATCGCGCAGCTGGTCTCGAAAAACGGGCCGGCCGCGAACGGGACGACGATCTTTCCCGCGGACAAGCCGGTCTTCGTCAACGCCGACTCGGTGTCCATGACCCAGGCGACGAAGACCGCCATCTTCACCGGGCACGTGCGTGCGTGGCAGGACTCGAACACTCTCTTCGCCGACGAGCTTCAGGTCCACGGCATGGGCGACCAGGTCGACGCCCGCGGCAGTGTGCGGACCGTTCTGTACAACATGAATACCGCAACCCCTCGCAAGACTCCCATGGAGACGCAAAGCGATTCGCTCGCCGCCCAGAAAGAGAAGCGCACCATCGACCTCCTCGGCAACGTGAAGATTGATGACGAGGACCGGCACCTGACTTCGGACAAGGCGACGTTCGATTTCGACGCCAACCGCAAACTCGAGACGATCGACGCCGAGAAAAACGTCGTGCTGATCGAGCAGTCCGCCGGCCGCAAGGGAACCGGCGACAAAGCGATCTATCACGTCGATCAGCGAAAGATCTTCATGAGCGGCTCGCCCGCCGTCGTCACCGCCCCCACCGGGACCGTCAGCGGACAGGAAATCGCAGTCGATCTGGGCCGCAACAAGGTCGACGTCCTCAGCACGAACACGGCCACGAAGGGGACGTACAAACAGCAGCCGTGACAGGTTGTGCAGGTATTGGTTGTCAGGTTGTCAGGTTGTCTGTTGTCGGTTGTCAGGGGATGTAGACAACTGACAACCGACAACCGGTTTATGCAGCAGCCGAGACAAATGTCACTTGCTGCCGTCAGGGCAGCCGACAACCCGACAACCCGACCACCCGACAACCCGTTTTTCAGCGCCGATATAGCTGGTTCGTAGTTAGCTTTACACTACGGACCGCGAATCTCGATGAGCAACCAGCCGACCGTCCTCCCGTTCCCTCCCGACCGCGACCGCGGCGCGGAGCGGCAGCGTCTGGCGGCCGAGGATCTGGTCAAGGTGTACCGCGGCCGCAAGGTGGTCAACCGCGTTTCGGTGGACATCTCGCAGGGAGAGATCGTCGGCCTGCTCGGTCCGAACGGCGCGGGAAAGACGACGACGTTTTACATGATCGTGGGGCTGGTGCGTCCCGACAGCGGGCGCGTCCTTCTCGGCGGCGGGGAGATTACCGGGCTGCCGATGTATCTGCGCGCGCAGCGCGGCATCAGCTATCTGCCGCAGGAGCCGTCGGTATTTCGAAAACTGACGGTGGAGGAGAATCTGCTGGCGGTCTTCGAGACGATGGACCTGCCGCTGGCAGACCGGGAGCGGCTGACGCGCGGGCTTCTAGAAGAATTCGGGATCACGCACATCGCCCGCAATCGGGCTTACTCGCTGTCGGGAGGGGAGCGGCGGCGGGTAGAAATCGCCCGGGCGCTGGCCATCAACCCGGCATTCATCTTGCTAGATGAGCCGTTTGCAGGTATCGATCCGATTGCGGTTTTCGAGATCCAGAGGATCGTTTCTCAGTTGCGCGCGAGAGGAATCGGAATCCTCATCACGGACCACAACGTGCGCGAGACTTTGAAGATCACGGATCGCGCATATATCATCAAAGAGGGGGAAATCTTCCGGCAGGGAGTTCCCGAGAGCTTATCGGCAGACGCGGAGGTCCGGCGGATTTATCTCGGCGAATCGTTCAATCTGAGTTGATTTCTGTCGCTACCGGACCATGGCACTAGAACAAAAACTCCACCTCAAACTCTCCCAAAAACTGATCATGACGCCGTCGCTGCAGCAGGCGATCAAGCTGCTGCAGTTGTCGAAGCTCGAGCTCCAGGAAGTCCTGAATCAGGAGCTGCTGGAAAATCCGCTGCTGGAAGAGACCGCCGAGGAAGCGAAGGCGGAAGAAGCCGAATCGGAGGCCGAGACCGCGGAAGCGAAAGCGCAGACTGAAGAGCCTCCCAAGGCCGAGGAAACGAAGGAAAAGGAGAAGGACTCCTTCGACGAGATCGACTACGACGCCTATTTCCAGGACTACATCGAGTACGGCTACAACCCGCGGATGGGGGAGGAGCACGAGGAATTCCCCATCGAGAACACGCTGACGCGGCCGCCAAACCTGACGGACCACCTCACCTGGCAGCTGATGATGAGCGATGCCTCGCCGCGCACGAAGGAGATCGGCCAGTTCATCATCGGGAACATCGACGAGGACGGGTATCTCCGCGCGACGAAAGAAGAGATCATGGCCGCGGGCCCCTACGAGGAGGCCGAGACGGACCAGGCCATCGGGGTGATCCAGTCGCTCGATCCGATCGGCGTCGGCGCGCGCGACCTGCGCGAATGCCTCCTGCTGCAGCTCAACTTCCTCGAGCTCGATGTACCGATGGTCGACACGATCATCCGCGACCACTGGGACATGTTCATGCAGCGGCACTTCGTGCAGCTGGCCAAGGTCATGGGCATCGAGCTCAAGACCCTGGAAGGAATCGTCGAGATCATCAAGCATCTCGACCCGAAGCCGGGCCGCAAGTATTCGAACGAGCGCGCCATCTACGTCGAGCCCGACGTCTACGTGCAGAAGGTGGGCGACGAATACGTGATCGTGCTCAACGAGGACGGCATGCCCAAGCTGCGCATCAATGCCAGCTATCGCGCCATGCTGAACTCGATGGACTCCAAGCAGGACGGCGAGACGGTCAACTACATCAAGGACAAGATCCGTTCGGCAGTCTGGCTGATCAAGTCGCTCGACCAGCGGCAGCGGACGATCTACAAGGTCGCCGAATCGATCGTCAAGCACCAGCGCGAATTCCTGGAGAAGGGTATCGATTTTCTACGGCCCCTGGTGCTGCGCGACGTGGCCGATGACATTCAGATGCACGAGTCGACTGTGTCCCGCGTCGTGTGCAACAAGTACATGCACACTCCTCGCGGGCTGTTTCTGATGAAATACTTCTTTCACAGCGGGATCGACTCCGACGTCGGGGAGGACATCTCCAGCCTGACCGTGAAAAAGAAAATTCAGGGTTACATTGACGCCGAGGACCCGCGCAAGCCGCTGTCGGACTCCAAGATCATGAAGATTTTGAACGACGAGGGCATTAACATAGCGCGCAGGACCGTGGCCAAATATCGCGATGAGCTGAACATTCCTTCCTCCACGGATCGCAAGCAAATTTTCTGATCAAGCGAGGTGTCGTATGGCAACCGGGATCATCGGTCGCAATTTCGAAGTCACTCCAGACATCCGCGATCTCATCGACAAGAAGCTCGGAAGGATCATCCACAATCTGTTCGACGACGTGATCGACATTCGATGCGTTCTGCAGGTGGAGAAGTACCGCAACATCTGCGAGATCCTCATCGTGGGGAAGGAGCAGGACGTCAAGGCAGTACAGGAGTCGGATGAATCGATGGTCGATGCCATCAACGGCTCGATCGATCATCTGAAGCGGCAGGCGCAGAAGAACCATAAGAAAATCCGCGACCACCACCGCAAAGACGGCAATCACGCCAAGGAAGAGCGGGTGACCGAGTGGGCCGTGCAGGTGCTCGAGCCCGGCCGCCTGCGCGAGGCCGGCGATTCCGGACGTCCGCGGATCATCAAGACGAACAACCTTCCGATCCGACCGATGTCCATCGAAGAAGCGGCCCTGCGACTGGACGAGTCGAAAAACGAGTTCATCGTCTTTCGCGACCTCGACACCGACAAAGTCTCGGTCATCTACAAGCGGCGCGACGACAACCTGGGTCTGATCGCCCCAGAGGTCTGAACGCCATCGGGTCACGTCTGGGGTCAGAGCTTCACTCTGTCCTATTTTCCACATTAGGGAGAAAGCCGAGAGTCTGGTATCTCCAAGGGGTTATCACTAACGGACTCAGGTGCTTAGACTCGTTTTCGGCGACTGTGCTGCGAGAGAACTCCAGAGTGAAATCCACTCAGCGTAGAAAGTAGGACAGAGTGAAGCTCTGACCCCGATGATGGGGGTAGAATTCCGCCATGAAACCCGCAGCCATTCTCGCCGCCATCGCCCTGCTCACGCCTGCGCTGTTCGCCGCCGAGCTGTCGGCGAAATACAAAGATTGGGGCGCCTCGCCTGAGGCGTATTTCATGACCCGGGCGGACCGCCAGCAATGGGCGGCGATCAAGACGGATGCGGAGGCCGAGCAGTTCATCAAGTCCTTCGAGGCGGCGCGCAAGCCGGGATTCACCGAGGAAGTGGCCAAACGGGTCGAGGTCGCCGACAAGTATCTGAGCGTAGGGCGGACGCCGGGTTCGCGAACTCTCCGCGGAAAAGTCATCATCCTTTTCGGGCCGCCGAGCGGATTCCAGGTCTCGGATCGCACGAAGCGCGGCGAAAACGAGATGGGATCGGATTCCGCCGTGAGCGCGGGGGCAGGCGCGTCGGCTGGCCCAGGTGGGGGCGGTACCGGACAGAGCCCGTCGGACGTCGTCTCTGCGTTGAACCACTCCTCGATGTCGGGAGCCGAGATCCGCACGTTCACCATCACCTACAGCGGCGACAAGCTGCCGAAGCCTCGGGCCGCCTCGCTGACGGTGGGAGTCGACGTCGACACCAGCAACGGGAAAGAGACGCTGATCGATCAGCGCCAGATGCCCGAGCTCGACGAGCTGTTCGAGGCCGCCGCCGGGAGCTGGCTACTCAAACCCAACCAGCCAGCCAGTTAATACGTTGGGGGTTAGGACGTAAGGACGTTGGGACGTTAGGACGGGGCTCGACTCGGCGGCTCAACGTCCCAACTCATCGCTGGCGGGAACCTCGGTGACCGCCGCCGTCGATCGGCGCCCAACGTCCCAACGTCCTTACGCCCCAACCCGTCGCTGGCGGGAGCGACGGTAACCACCGTCGTCTATCAACATCCCAACATCCTTACGTCCCAACCGGCCGGGCGGGGGGTTACCATAGTTCCGTGGCGGCACAGGAAGACTTCCTCGAGACCACGGTCCAAACCCTCCTTTCGCCGGAGCTCGAGGACCTGACGCTCAAGCTCATCACCGGGGACGACGGGCTGGGGCGCACCATTCTCCGTCCGCGCGTGCAGAAGCCCGGGCTGGCATTCGCCGGCTATTACGAATACATCAAGCCGTGGCGCGTGCAGATCATCGGCGAGTCGGAGACGAAATATCTGCAGTCGCTTCCCGCCCGGCTGCGCGAAAAACGGGTCCGCGACGTTGCCGCGCTCGACGTCTCCTGCTTCATCGTCACCAAGGGTTTCGCTCCGCTCGACGAGTTCAAGCAGGAATGCGAGAAGCGATCGGTCCCTCTCTTTTCCACTCCGGCGATGTCGTCGACCACGATCACCCGGACGACGTACTTCCTCGAAGAGACGATGGCCCCGAAGATCACCATGCACTCGGGGCTGCTCGATGTCTACGGCACCGGCGTCCTTCTCCTCGGCGACAGCGGCATCGGGAAGAGCGAGTGCGCCCTCGATCTGATCTATCGCGGGCACAGGCTGATCGCAGACGACATGGTGGTGATCAAGCGCCATCCGAACGACGTGCTCATCGGCTATTCGAACGACCTGCTGCGTCACCACATGGAGCTGCGCGGCATCGGGATCATCGACATCAAGGATCTCTTCGGCGTGGCCTCGACGCGCGACGTCAAGCCGATCGATCTGATCGTCAAACTCGAGAAGTGGGTGGAGGGGACGGAGTACGACCGGCTGGGAATCGCAGGCGAGACCTTCGAGCTGCTCGGCGTGGCCAAGCCGTACGTGCGGCTTCCGGTGGCCTCCGGACGCAACCTCGCGCTTCTGGTGGAGATCGCCGCGCGCAATCACCTGATGAAGCTGCAGGGATATGACTCGGCGCGCGAATTCACCCGCCGCATCGACGAGCAGATCGCCAAACAGGGCGCGCTGCCGCCCGAGATTCCTGCTCCCAAGCCGGAAGAAATCGCCAGCTCCGAGCTGCGGGCCATGCAGGGGCGAAGGTCGCGATGAACAAAGTCGTCGGTTGTCAGTTGTCAGTTGTCGGTAGGGGACAACTGACAACCGACAACTGACAACTGCTGACTGCATGAACCGTCCCAAATACCTCGTCATCATCACGGGCCTTTCCGGCTCCGGAAAGAGCTACGTGCAGTCGACCCTGGAGGACCTCGGGTTCTACTGCTGCGACAACCTGCCGATTCACCTCATCGAGGCATTTCTCGAGGAGGTCGCGGCGCACGAGAATGCCGATCGGGTGGCCATCGTGGCCGATGTGCGCACACACGATTTCGCGAAGGTCTTTCCCGGCTTTTATCGCCAGCGCATTCAGAAGATCGTGCCGAACGTGGTGCTGATCTTTCTCGAGGCGGCCGACGAGGTCCTGGCGCGGCGCTACTCCGAGACGCGCCGTCCGCACCCGCTGGCACACGATCTGCCGATCGAGGATGCGATCCGCGCGGAACGCGAGGCATTGACCGAAGTCAAATCGCTGGCCAACCTGGTCCTCGACACCTCGCAGTTTTCCGTCCACGAGCTGAAGGCTGAGGTCGTCCGGCGCTTCGGCCTGCAACAGGCCGCACCGGCGATGCTGGTGACGATTCTCAGCTTCGGGTTCAAATACAGCCTTCCGTACAACGTCGATCTGCTGTTCGACGTCCGCTTTCTCCCCAACCCGCATTTCGTCGACGCTCTCCGTCCGAAGACCGGGCTCGAGCCGGAGGTCATCGCCTATCTCCAGAAACAGCCGGAGTACGACACGTTTTACGCCAAGCTGCTCGACTTCATTACGTATCTGCTGCCGGGATACGAGCGGGAGATGAAGAGCTACCTGAACGTCGGCATCGGCTGCACGGGCGGCAAGCACCGTTCCGTCGCCGTCGCCGAGCGGCTGGGGAATGATCTGAGGGCCCGCGGGTATTCCGTAGAGATCGTTCATCGCGATATCAGGCGGTGACCGCGTAGAATGGCGCGGCAATAGGGGGCAGAGAGCGTGATCGGTGCTCTGATCGTCACTCATGGAAAGCTGGCGTACGAGCTGCTGAACGCGGCACAGAAAATCGAGGCGAACCTCGGTGTCATGGAGGCGGTCCCGCTGGAGTGGACCGACACCGTGGACGAGGCGCGCGAAAAAATCCGCAAGGCGCTGGAGCGCCTCGGAGAGACCGACGGCGTGATCATCTTCACCGACATGTTTGGCGGTACGCCGAGCAACATCAGCCTTTCCTTCCTGGAGAAAGGACACGTGGAGATCGTCACCGGCGTGAATCTGCCGATGGTCGTGAAGTTCGCCACCATGCAGCAGGATGCCCGGGACGTGAGCACCCTGGCACACGTGATCTGCGAAAAGGGATCGAAAGCGATCCGGGTGGCATCCGATCTGCTCGATGCGGATCGCCGTGCAGGGGCGCAAGGTTGATCGCCGCGGTTGGAGCGCAGCATTGATCTCGCGCGAGATCGAGATCAAGAACAAACTCGGCCTTCACGCCCGCGCCGCCGCAAAGCTGGTGCACTGCGCGGCACGCTTCCGATCCGACATCAAAATCCGCAAAGGCGACGAGGAGGTCGACGGCAAGAGCATCCTCGGCATCCTGCTGCTGGCCGCGGGCCGCGGCTCCATGATCACCCTGATCGCCAACGGCGACGACGAACAGGAGGCCGTGGACGCCATCGTCAAGCTCATCGACGCCAAATTCGATGAAGTAGAATGAAGGCAGGCGTTAGGTGTCAGGCGCCGGGCGCTAGGGCTTTCCTAACGCCCAGCGCCTGACGCCTAGCGCCTGATTTCTATGATTACCGACCGCGCTTCGAAAGTAACGCCTCCGACGAACACCGACGTGCGGACCTACAAAGGTCTGGGCGTGTCGCCCGGGATTGCCATCGGGCGCGCGGTGATCATCGAGCGGCGCGAGGCCTCGGTCTTCCGCGTTCCGATCCGCGAGAGCGAAGTGCCATCGGAAGTGAAGCGCTTCCGCGAAGCGCTGGAGAAGACGCGCGAGGAGCTGCTGGAGCTGAAGCACAAGGTCAGCCGCTCGATGGGCGACGAGTACGGCTCCATTTTCGAAGCGCACGCCATGATGGTCAGCGATCCGTCGTTCGCCGACCGCGCGGTGCAGAAGATGGAGTCGGAGCAGGTCAACGCCGAGTGGGCGCTGGCGGAGGTGCAGGAGGAGCTGCAGGCCCGATTTCAAAGTTTCGACGATCCCTATCTGCGCGAGCGCGTCGCCGACGTGAAGGACGTCGCCGAGCGCGTGCAGACGCATCTGCAGGGCGTGTCGCATCACGATCTGTCGGAGATCACGCACGACGTGATCATCCTGGCGGACGACCTCACGCCTTCGGACACCATTCATTTCAACCGGCGGCCCATCGTCGGATTCGCCACCGAGGCCGGCGGCCGGACCTCGCACACATCGATCATCGCCAAGTCGCTGTTCATGCCCGCGGTGATCGGCGTGCCCCGGCTGACGCAGATGATCGACAACGACGAGATGATGATCCTCGACGGATACGAGGGGACGCTGATCGTCAATCCCACTCAGGCCATGATCGCGGAGTATCAGAGCCGCGTCGTGCGCCACGAGGAGACGGAGCGCCGGCTGCTGGAGAACCGCGCTCAGCCGGCGGAAACGAAGGACAACCATCGCATCACGCTGCAGGCGAACATCGAGCTGGTGGAGGAGCTGAAGGACGCCGTTCGCTTCGGCGCCGAAGGCATCGGCCTCTATCGCTCCGACTTCCTGTACATCTCCAAGTGCACTCTGCTCCCGACCGAGGAGGAGCACTTCCAGCTTTCCCGCGCGCTGGCCGAGGCGCTCGACCCGCAGCCGTGCATCATCCGCACGTTCGACCTCGGCGGAAAGAAACTGGCCCGGGAAGTCATCGGCTCGCGTGAGGACAATCCGGTGCTCGGGTTGCGCGGCCTGCGGCTGTGCATGGCCCATCGCGACATTTTCCGCACGCAGCTGCGCGCGCTGCTCCGGGCCTCCGCATTCGGCAACATCAAAATCATGTTCCCGCTCGTCTCGGGAGTGCAGGAGCTGCGGCAGGCGAAGTCGCTGGTCCGCGAGCTGAAGACGGAGCTCGATCAGGAAGGGATCGCCTACAAACTCGACCTGCCGGTGGGCATCATGATCGAAGTGCCGTCGGCCGCCGTCATCGCCGACCTCCTGGCGCGCGAGACGGACTTCTTCGCCATCGGGACGAACGATCTCATTCAGTACTCGCTGGCCATCGATCGATCCAACGAGAATGTGAGCTATCTGTACGAGCCGCTCCACCCTGCACTGCTCCGGCTGCTGAAAGGCATCATCGATGCCGGAAAGGCCGCCGGCATCCCGGTCTCGCTCTGCGGCGAGATGGCCGCCGATCCGATTTACGCGGTGGTGCTGATCGGCCTCGGGCTGCAGCTCTTCTCCATGAATCCGGCGTCGATTCCGATCATCAAGAACGCAGTGCGCGCGGTCCGCTATCGCGACTGCCGCCGCATCGCCGAAATCGCGCTGCAGAAGCGCACCGCGCAGGAGATCGAGGAGTTCGTCATCGAGAGCGTGGCCATGCGCTTCCCCGAAGGGCTGATCAGCAAGAGCGTATGAGCCACGAAGCTTTCTTTCGCCACCACGAGATCCGCCGCGTGGAAAAACCGTGGGGATACGAGCTCATTTTCGCGAAGACGGGGCGCTATGTGGGAAAGATTCTGCACGTCAACCGCGGCGAGTGTCTCAGCCTGCAGTACCACGAAATGAAAGAGGAAACGCTGTACGTTTTCAACGGACGATTGAAGCTGACCATCGAGCACGACGGCGACCGGCGCGAGATCGACCTGGCGAGCGGCCAGGCGTTTCACATTCCTCCGCGGCTGATCCATCGGATGGAAGCGGTGGAGGACACGGACGTGGCGGAGGTCTCCACGCCGGAGCTCGATGACGTCGTGCGCCTCGACGATCGGTACGGGCGGGAGGGGACATCGGCACCATGAAGACCATGGCACTGGCTCTCACATGCTGCATCGCCGTCGCCGCTGCCGGCCAGCAGAAGACCGACACCACGGCGACGCAATACGAATCGCCGCTGGTGCGCGCGGCGAAGGCTGCCGGCGGCGCGCGGAAGATGCCGAAGAAAGTGATCACCAACGCGGACGTGAAGAAATCGACCGGCAAGCTGGTCATTCTGCCGGGGAAAGCGGATGGCTCCGTCGCCGCGGCTCCGCCGGTTCCTCCACTTCCGATCGAGCAGCATGAAGCGCTGCTTCGCGCCGAGAACGCGGCCGGCGATCGCGTGAGGGCAGCCGAGAAAAACGTGTCGGAGTTGGAGAAGGAAGCGCGCCGGCTCGAGGATGCGTATTACGCCGAAAACGATCCGAACTATCGCGATACCGTCATCGCTACGCGCTTCCGCGAGTGCCAGCGGCGGCTCGATGCAGCGCGCAAGAAGCTCGACGATGCGAGGGATGCGGAAGCGAAACTGACGGCGAAGCCGTGATCGTGAGCCGCCAAAACGGCAAAGGATCCCCCTGCAACCGGAAGGGGATTCCTCGTCCCGCTCTGCGGGACTCGGAATGACATGTCCACCATGACCAAGACCTTCTTCCTCGAAACGTGGGGCTGTCAGATGAACGATCTCGACAGCCAGCGCCTCTCCGGCACGCTCAAGCTCCTCGGGTACCGCCGTGTCGAAGACGAGCGCGACGCGGACCTCATACTGCTCAACACCTGTTCGATTCGCGAGAAGGCGGAGAACAAAGTCTTCTCACGCCTCGGCGAGCTGCGCGAGCGGAAGTCAAACGGCGCGCGCATCGGCGTGTGCGGCTGCGTGGCGCAGCAGGAAGGGGAGCGGATCCTGGAGCGCGCGCCGTGGGTCGACTTCGTCATGGGGCCGGGAAACGTGGGGCACCTCGACGAGGTGCTGTCCGGCGGGCAGAAGCTGGCCATCGACTTTCCCGATGACCGCCGCTACGACCATCTCAGCGTCGACCGCCCGTCTCCGACGAAGGCGCAGGTCACCATCATCGAAGGATGCAACAAGAACTGCACGTTCTGCATCGTGCCGACCACGCGCGGCCGCGAGATCGCCCGGCCGTTCGATGATGTGCTCCGCGAGATCCGCGCGGCGGTGCTGAGCGGACGCGTGGAGATCGAGCTCCTCGGACAGACGGTGAATGCGTATCGCTGCCCGTCGAGCGGCCGCGACTTCGGCGCCCTGCTCGGGGCCGTCGCGGAGATCGATGGAGTGCGGCGGCTGCGCTTCATGACCTCGCATCCGGCCGAAGTGAGCGACAGCATGATCGCCGCCATGCGCGATCACCCGAACATCTCGCGCTACCTGCACCTGCCTGTGCAGTCGGGATCTTCGCGCGTGCTGCGGCGCATGAAGCGCCTCTACAGCCGGGAGAAATATCTGGAGATCATCGACCGCATCCGCGCCGCAATCCCCGAGATCCATTTCTCGACCGACGTAATCGTCGGATTTCCCGGCGAGACGGAGGACGATTTCCAGCAGACGCTCAGCCTGGTGCAGCAGGTCGGCTACGGCTCGATGTTCGCATTCAAGTACTCGCCGCGCCCAGGGACGCCGGCGCTGAAGATCGGCGCTCCGGTCGACGAGGAGGTGGCCGACGAGCGGCTCTCGCGGCTCTTCGCCATGCACGAGGAAATCAAGCGGCTGCGATTGCAGTCCTATCGCGGGCGCGTCGTGCCGGTCCTCGTGGAAGGACCGAGCAAACACGATCCGGCGATGCTCTCCGGGCGGACGGATGACAACGTTGTGGTGAATTTCATCGCCGATCCATCGACGCCGCCTGGGAGTATGCTTGGCGTACGGATCAATCAGGCGCAGCACCACACACTCCGTGGGGAGGCGGTTGCATGAGTCAGTTGGTTCCGATGTTGATCAAAGGATTGATGCTCGACCCGGTGTCGAACTCGCCGATCGTCGTGTTGAAGGACGAGCAGGAGAAATTTTTCCTGCCGATCTGGGTCGGAATCTTCGAAGCCAACGCCATCGCTCTTCAACTGGAGAACGTGACCACTCCGCGGCCGATGACTCACGACCTGCTGCGCAACATGATCTCGGAGCTCGACGCGCGCGTGATCCGGGTGGTGATCAACGATCTTCGCGACTCGACGTTCTTCGCCCAGATCCGCGTCACCAGCGGCGAGCGAACGCTCGAGCTCGACGCCCGTCCCAGCGACGCCATCGCTCTCGCTCTGCGCACCGAGGCGCCGATCTTCGTCGCCCAGACGGTGCTCGACCAGGCCCAGACCATCACGCCCGAAGGCGAGGATCAGGACGAGAAGGTCAAGAAGTGGTTCGAGCAGCTCGAGGACGGAGATCTCGGGAAATACAAGATGTAGGCTTTGGGCGCCAGGCCCTGGGCGTCAGGTGAATGACGTCTCTCGGAGCGCCTAGCGCCCAGCGCCCAACGCCTTGTACAATCGTTCCACGTCCGAATGATCATCACGGTAGCGAACCAGAAGGGCGGCGTCGGGAAGACCACCACAGCCATCAATCTGTCCGCGGCCGTGGCCAACAAAGGTTTCAAGACTCTCCTCATCGACCTCGACCCACAGGCGAACTCGACCATGAGCTTCGTCGATACGCGCTCGGTCGCGCGGTCGATGTACGACGTGCTGGTCAGCGAGGAGCTTTCCTTCGCCGATGTCATCGTCCCGACGTCGCTCGAGAATCTCTCGCTCGCGCCGTCGAAGATCGCGCTGGCGAAGCTGGAGTCGAAGCTGATCGGCTATCTCGACGGGCCGTTCCGCCTCAAGGACAAGATCAAGGACACCGCGGGACAATTCGACTACATCTTCATCGACACGCCGCCGACCCTCGGCATGATCACCGTCAACGCGATGGTCGCCTCCACGCACGTTCTGGTCCCCATCCAGTCGTCGTACTTCGCCCGGGAAGGAACGGACGATCTGCTGGAGACCATAGAGAAGATCAAAGCGCGCCCGAATCCGAATCTGCAGCTTCTGGGCGTCGTGATCACCATGCACGACAAGCGCACGACTCTGGCCCGCGATATCCACACCCAGATCGGCAACGTCTTCGGCGAGCGCCTGTTCAACACGGTGATCACAAAATCGATCCGGCTCGAAGAGAGCCCGGCGTACAAGGAATCGATCTTCACCTTCGCTCCGAAGTCGAGCGGAGCGATGGAGTATTACTCGCTGAGTGAGGAGATTTTGTCCCGTGTATAGAAAGGATGAAGGCAGAAGGATGAAGGATGAATCCCGCTCGCCCATTCATCCTTCATCCTTCATCCTTCATCCTTCGAGGGGCCTATGCCACTGAAGCGCGGATTACCCGAACGTTCCTCCATGCGCCACGACGCGCATTTCGTCGAAGAGCTGACGCGGCGATCGGGGCGGCACATCGGATCGATGATTCCGCTGTCGATGATCGCGCCGAACGAGGAGCAGCCGCGAACGAGCCTGGGAAACATCGAGGAGCTGGCGGCATCGATCCGCGAAAAAGGCGTGCTGGAGCCGATCCTCGTCCGCTCGATCGAGCCGAACCGCTACCAGATCATCTCCGGTGAGCGCCGCTATCGCGCGTCGCTGCTCGCCGGACTCGACGAGATCCCGGCCATCGAGCTCGATGCGAACGACCAGGAGACGCTGGAGATCGCGCTGGTGGAAAACATCCAGCGGAAGGACCTCACGCCGTTCGAAGAAGCGGAAGGACTGTCGCTGCTGCAGCAGCGCTTCGGCTACACGCACGACCGCATTTCGCAGGTGATTGGAAAGTCGCGGACCACTGTCACCGAAACGCTGCTGATCAATGACATTCCCGACCGCATCCGCGCCATGTGCCGGGAGGCCGGAGTGTCCAACAAGTCGATTCTCATCCAGATCGCACGCGCGGGCAGCGAAGAGGCGATGGAGCATGCGCTGCGACGGGTCGCCGCGGGGGAGACTTCGCGTGACGATCTGCGAAAGAAACCCGCCAAGACCGCCGGCCGCCCGAGAAACTTCACCTTCCAGTTCAAAGACAAAACACTTCCGTTCACGCTCAAGCTCGCCTTTCGAAAATCGAAGGTGGAGAAGGGCGAGATCGTCGAGGCGTTGCGGGAACTGCTCAAGAGGATCGAGCGGGAAAACTGACAGTTAACCGTTAACAGTTAACTGTTTAACAGTTAACAGCCTACAGCTAGCAGCTATTGTCATTCCGAGCCGCGCAGACGGCGAGGAATCCCCTGCGACTCGAAGGGGATCCCTCGCGCGCTGCGGCGCGCGGGGTGACCGCGGGTTGCTGTTAACTGTTAACCGTTAACTGGTGACTTGTCGCGTTCTCTCGCGTAACGTGCGCGGCCACATGCACCGCATCACCTCGACCATGGGCCGAATGTTGATGCGCCGCCCGGGCGCGGACGCGTAAGCCGTCTTCGACCCGGGTCCCTCCGCACCTTTTTCTCCCACTCACGCAAAGAACATTGAAGGAGGGGACGCATGTCCTACCATTTCGATACCCTGGCCATCCATGCCGGTCAGCCGAACGACGAGCAGACCGGCGCCGTCACGTTTCCCATCTACCAGACGTCCACCTATCAACAAATCGAGCCGGGCGTCAGCCGCGGATTCGATTACTCGCGAACCAATCACCCCACCCGGCGCGCGCTGGAAGAGAATCTCGCCGCGCTGGAAGGGGCGCGCTTCGGTCTGGCGTTCGCCACCGGCATGTCGGCAATCGCCAACGTTCTGTCGCCGCTTCGGGCCGGCGACCACATCGTCAGCACGCAGGACCTCTACGGCGGCGCCTGGCGCATCTTCACGAAATTCTTCGCCAAATTCGGCATCGACTTCAGGTTCGTCGACACTCGCGATCTTCAAGCGGTGGAGCAGGCCATCCGGCCGCAGACGAAGCTGCTCTGGCTGGAAACACCCTCGAATCCGCTGCTGAAAGTGACCGACATTCGCGCGTGCGCGGAGATCGCGCGACGCCACGGCGTGCGCACCATCGTCGACAACACGTTCGCCACCCCCGTGCTGCAGCATCCCATCGCCCTCGGCGCGGACGCGGTCGTACACTCCACGACGAAGTACATCAACGGCCACAGCGACTGCCTCGGCGGTTGTGTCATTACAAACGACGAATTGTTCTATAACGAACTGAAATTCTTCCAGAATGCCGTCGGCGCCGTCCCGGGACCGCAGGACTGTTTTCTGATTCTCCGCGGAATCAAGACGCTGTCGCTGCGCATGGCGCGCCATTGCGAGAACGCGCAGACGGTCGTCGAGTTTCTGCGCGGGCATGACCGCGTGACGCGGGTGTATTACCCCGGCTTCGGGGCCATCGTGTCGTTCGACCTCGACGGCAGCGCGCAGGAGGTCGTCGAATTCACGCGCAGCCTCCGGCTGTGGACCCTGGCCGAGAGCCTGGGAAGCGTGAAGAGCCTCTTCTGCCATCCGGCGACGATGACGCACGCCTCGGTCGAACCCGAGGTGCGCAGGAGCGTCGGCATCGGCGACGGGCTGATCCGGCTGTCGGTCGGGCTCGAGGATGTCCGCGACCTGGTCGACGATCTGCAGCAGGCGCTGGAAGTGCCGAGGAGGGTGGCATGCGCGAAGTGAGCATCGGCCTGCTCGGATGCGGCACCGTCGGAGGTGGCCTGGTGCAGCTGATCGATCGCCAGCGCGAGCAAATCCGCGCCCGCGAGCGGGTCGACCTCCGCATCCGCCGCATTCTCGTTCGTGATCTCGCCCGGCTGCGGCCGGGCGTCGATCGCTCGCGGCTGACCACGGACGCCATCGCCGTCATCGACGACTGCGATCTCGTCGTGGAGGTCATCGGCGGAATCCACTCCGCCGGGGCGTACGTCCGGCGGGCGCTGCGAGCCGGACGCGACGTCGTCACGGCAAACAAGGCGCTGCTCGCGGATTCTGGCCGCGCGCTCTTCGATCGGGCAGCGCAATCGGGAGCGCGGATCGGATTCGAGGCCAGCGTCTGCGGCGGGATTCCGATCATCCGCGCCATCGAGCGCGGCCTTGCCGGCGACTCGATCGAGAGCATCACCGGAATTCTGAACGGAACGTGCAACTACATCCTGACGCGCATGGAAGAGAGCGGCTGCGACTTCGCAACGGCGCTTCGCCTGGCACAACAGCGAGGGTTCGCCGAGGCCGATCCGTCGCTCGACCTCAGCGGCGCGGACGCCATGCAGAAACTTCAGATTCTCTCTGAGCTTGCCTTCGGCGAAACCCATCGCACCGCCTGCGCTCACGGCATTGCCGACATCAGCGCCTCGGAGATCGAACAGGCGAGGTCGCGCCGCTGCGTGGTCCGTCACGTGGCAAGCGCGCGGAGAATCCCGGGCGGCGCGGAGCTGCGGGTGGAGCGATG
>VFSW01004935.1_pt1 | contig 19868 bp, 17 predicted proteins | sample 5358111 | NCBI WGS metagenome assembly VFSW01 (sample SAMN11554181, study PRJNA540505) | mine drainage metagenome | isolation source: sediment from site ElyBrook_90M | place: USA: Ely Copper Mine, Vershire, VT | collected 2017 | reverse complement strand
GTATAATATAGATAAACTATAACCTAATTTCACCTGACCGGAGACTATCTCTGGTTTTACTTTAGGAGGTGCTCATATGCCTGGTTCAACTGATTTATCACCGGTTACCCTTCTGGTAGCCACCCGTAAAGGCGGCTTTTTCTTAAACGGCTCCCGGCCGGATGGCCCGTGGACCTTGAGCGACCCGATTTTTCTGGGCGCCACGATCAACCACATCGTTGCTGACCCGCGCGACAATAAAACCATGTTGATGGCCGCACTCACCGGTCACCTGGGGCCGACGGTTTTCCGCTCGACGGATTATGGCCGGACCTGGAAGGAAGCCAGCCGCCCGCCTGCCTTCCCGCCCGCCAGCGGGGAAGACCAAAAAGGCATCGTGCTGCGCTTTACCTTTTGGCTGACACCCGGGCATGCCAGTGAACCGGGGGTATGGTACGCGGGTTCCTGCCCGCCGGCGCTGTGGCGCTCCGAAGATGGCGGCGATACCTGGGAGGGCGTGGCTGGTTTCAACCAAAACCCGATGTGGCGCGAGTGGACTATGGGAGATGAAGGCGGAACGCCCGGTGGCCCGACCCTGCACTCGATCCAGATCGACCCGCGCAGCGCCAACCATATCTACCTGGCTACCTCGCCGGGCGGCGTCTTCGAGACGACCGACCGTGGCGCCTCCTGGCAGCCGTTGAACAAGGGCATTTCTTCCTTTTTCCTGCCTGTCCCCGAGGCCGAATACGGGCACTGCACGCACGCCCTGCGGCTCAACCCACAGAACCCGGACCTGCTCTACCAGCAGAATCACTGCGGTATTTACCGCATGGTACGCCAGGAAGGCCGCTGGGAACGGGTGGGCAAAGCCATGCCGGAAGACGTGGGCGACATCGGTTTCCCCATGGTGGTGCACCCGCGCAGCCCGCAGACCGCCTGGGTTTTCCCCATGGACGCTACCGAAGTCTGGTCGCGCACCAGCCCGGGCGGGCGCCCGGCGGTTTTCCGCACGGATGACGGCGGCCAGACCTGGGCGCGCCACGACGCCGGTTTCCCGCGCGAACACGGCTATTTCACGGTCAAACGCCAGGCGATGAACAGTGACCGCCAGGACCCGCTGGGTATATACCTGGGCACGACGGATGGCCAGGTGTGGGGCAGCCGGGATGAGGGCCGCACCTGGGCCAAACTGGCCGATTATCTGCCGGAAGTGCTGGCGGTTGAGGCGGTCGTATTGCCGCAATGAAAGTCATCATCCCGTCGCAACTGCTGTCTTACACGCGCAGAGTTGAAGTGCAGGTCGAGGGAGGCACGCTGACTGAAGTGCTGGCCGCCCTCGACCGGCAGTTTCCGGGGCTGCGCTTCCGCATTATCGACGAGCAGAATGAGATCCGACCGCACATTCGCATTTTCGTCAACCAGGAGACGGCCCGGAGCCTGGAGTTCGCCCTGCGGCCGGAGGACGAAATTCGCATTATTGGGGCAATCAGTGGGGGATAATCCCTGGTTTTTAGAAGGTTATTAATGATTTGCTCTTGAATTATTACCTTTAATTATGCTACAATTTACCTGATTGGTAGTAATATTTTTATAATTTCCTGGCGCAAGTAAGAAACGCCTTGCCCAGGTTGTCAATAAAAATAACTTGCCATTGAATAATGGTAGATCGTATCGGGGCAGTCCAGGCAACCGGTAGACCGGCAGATTTGGATGTGCCCGGAAGGAGATTTCTATGAGTATCGTATTGATAATTGGAGTTCTTTGGATGTTCGGAGTTGCCATTCGCCTGGCCAACGCCAAACAGGAATCGGGCAGAACTCGCCAGGCTGTGCTTCTTCCTGCCCGTGAAAACCGATTTTCCCGCGGGCGTTATTTATAGCGATTGAGCGACATCATGATGTGCTAAAAAAAGAAAGTGAGGGTGATGTCACCCTCACTTTCTTTTTTTAAGCACATTATGATGCCAGTTTCAGGCTGATACAAATTGACGTGCCTTTATCGACCTGCGACTCGGCCCGCACGCTGCCCCCATGCGCTTCGACCAGCGCCTTGACGATGGCCAGGCCCAGCCCGCTTTCGTCGCCTTCTGAGCGAGATTTATCAACCCGGTAAAAACGGTCGAAAATATACGGCAGGTCTTCCTGGGGAATGCCGGCGCCGTTGTCTTTTACGGTCAGTTCGACGTGCCCGTTGGAAGCCTGCGCCGCCAGGTGGACTTCTCCGCCGGAGGGGGTGTAGCGCAGGGCATTGCTGACCAGGTTGCTGAATACCTGCATCATGCGGGCGTCGTCGATACAAATTTCGGGCAAATGTTCGTCCGCATCGACCACCAGGCGCACACCCTGCTTTTCAGCGCGCTGCTGGAAGGGGGCTGCAGCGCGTTCAAGGATCGAGCGGGGCGCGATCGGCTGGGGATGTAACGGCAGCTCGCCGGCGTCCGCCTGGGTGAGGATCTTTAGGTCACCCACCAGGTTTTGCATGCGCTCGATCTCGGTATAGATCAAAGACAGGCGTTCCTCGGTGGGCAGGAGCACGCCATCCCGCATCGACTCGACGTAGCCGGCGATCACGGTCAGCGGGGTGCGCAGGTCGTGGGCGATATCGGCGGTCATCTGCCGGCGCATCTGGTTGACGCGCGCCACTTCTTCGCTCATGTTGTTGAACGCGATCGCAAGCTGGCCAATCTCGTCTTTTGCGCCGACTTTAACCTGCTGCTCGAGGTGCCCCTCGGTAATATTATGGGCAGCCTGAGTCAGGTCTCGAATCGGGTGGATCAGCGTGCGGGATAGGATGATCGCCATGATCAGCGCCACGAGCAGCGAACCGCCCATCGCCAGCATCAAAGCGTCGGTAGTGCGTTGTAAGAACAGGTTTTCTTCGGGGTTGAACGGCGGCGGGGCATTGGCATCCAGGATCGTCCCGACCCGCTTGCCATCCACGATCAGAACCGTGCCGGTCTTCAATACGTCCCCAGGCACCACCGACCCGACCGGCATATGCGGGTCAGGCGACACCACCACGACCCCCTGCGCGTCGGCCAGTCCGAAAGAATTGCGCCGGTTCTGGTTAGGAGAAAAATTGGGTCCCGCGACCACATGGTGGTCCGCAGGGGGAGCAGCCTGAGTGGGAAAAGAGCGGAAACGCAACTGCTGCCACTGATCGTTTACCCCGCTCCACGAACCATTGACGCTATAATATTCGAGCAAGACCGTCTCCAGGCTGCTGCGCTGCTGATCGACAATCAGGGTCGATAGGCGGTTCACGCTGGTCAGGCGAATGGAAATGGCCAACAATCCGGCGGTAATCAGCGCTACCAGCATGAAGGCCAGAATAAATTTGCCCAGTAACGAATTGCGCATCATATTCCCGATGGCTTATGAAAACGGTAACCCACGCCGAAAACTGTCTCGATCACCTCTGGGCTGCTCGGGTCGGTCTCGATTTTCTTGCGCAGGTTGCGGATATGCACGTTCAGGGTGCGGTCCAACCCGGTAAAGCCGCTGTCGAGCAAATGGTCAACCAACTGCTCGCGGGTGAAAACTCGTCCCGGCGAGCGCATCATGACTGCCAGCATGTCGAATTCGATCGGGGTCAGTTCCACCGGAAGGCCCTTGACCGTTACCATGTGCGTGTTCTGATCTAACTGGATGTGCCCGACGTGCAGTTCTTCGGCCTTTTCTGGAGCGCCTTCAATGCGGCGCAGCACCGCCCGGATGCGCGCCATCAGCTCGCGCATGCGGAAAGGCTTGACCACGTAGTCATCTGCCCCCAGGTCGAGACCCAGCACGGCGTCGGTCTCTTCCTCGCGAGCGGTAATAATGATCACCGGGGTCTGGCGTTCCTGGCGGTACTGGCGCAGGAACTGGTAGCCGTCCATTTTCGGCATCATAATGTCGAGCAAAATCAGGTTGGGCTGCTCGTGGCGGGCTGAATAAAGCGCTTCCTGGCCGTCCGCAGCGGTCACCACCCGGAAACCCTGCTCGGATAAGTATTCCTGCATCAGCGTACGAACGCTGGATTGATCGTCGACTACCAAGATTGTATCGGACATTTCGGTAACCTCATATAAAACTATACTGCAATTTTCCCGAGTTTACTATATCAATATTTAGTTTTGATATAGACCCGGAGCAGGTCTGGTAAAGGTACCTGGCCAAGGTTATACAAGAACTACATAACCTCTGAACCAAATCTAAACATGCCTCCGATACCATTTATTTTGTGAAAAGACGAACAATCTCTTACGCAATCTAAATTTCATCGTAACTTTAAAAATTTACGCCAGCTGGTTAACCCTGATTTGTTTAGGTGAACGCGTGCACGCTCACCTAAACAAATCAGGGGATTTTCCACCACAATTCTGGAGGTTTTGAATGAGACCGAGCAAGGCAAAAGCTTTGAAGAGAACTGTATCGAAAAGCAAATTCGTATGGGCGATCTTATTTGTTTTTTTGGCGGGCGGCGGCGCGGCTGCCTGGTATTTCCTGGGCGGCCCGGGCAGCCCCTACGTCACTTCGGCGGCGGCCGCTACCCCCGATTACCATACTGCGACAGTCCGGCAAGGCGACCTTAAGATTTCTGCCACCGGCACCGGCACGCTGATCGCCAGCCAGTCGGTCGACCTGAGTTTTTCGGTCAGCGGTGCGGTGACCGAAGTCGACGTAAAGGTTGGCGACCACGTGACCAGCGGGCAGGTAGTGGCGAAGATGGGCAACTTTGAAAGCTTACAGGCTGCTGAAGCCGCCGCCGAGGTTACTTATCTCACCGCCGAGCAGGCGCTCACAACCCTTCAGCAGAATGCCGACCTTTCATTGGCCCAGGCATACCAGGACTATTTGACCGCCCAGCAAACCTACGCCAGCGATCTGGATACACAGCAGCACACCACCATCCAGCGCTGCAGCAAAGCGGTCAATACCAGCAACACGGTAACCCTGGACAGCGCTTACCAGAAGCTGCAGCAAGAGACCGCCTGGGAACCCGGGTCGGATGACTGGATCACCGCCCGCAACGATTACGACACCGCCCTGGCTAACTACAACTACTGCATGGGCTACACTGCCGACGAAAAGACCAACGCCGCCTCCGCCCTGGAAGTTGCCAAAGTGACCTTGCAGCAGGCTGAAACCAAATACAATACTCTAAAAGCCGCCTCCGGCATCGATCCCTCCGCCCTGGCCCTGGCCGAAGCGACCGCCAAAGCCGCGGAGACAAAACTTGCCGAGGCCAAGAAGAATCTGGATGGGACGGTCTTGACCGCTCCCATGGATGGCGTGGTGATTTACCTGGCTGCCAGCGTGGGTACCATTTTTGACACTTCCAAATTTATCACTATCGCTGACCTCAGCCATCCGACCCTGCAGATCAGCCTGGACTCCACCGATCTGAGCAAACTGGCTACCGGCTACCAGGCAAACGTGGCTTTCGATGCGCTGCCTGACCTGACTTTTACCGGCCAGGTCATCCAGGTCGAACCGCAACTGGTCACCTCGGGCCAGTATACGGTAGCCCAGGGCCTGGTACTGCTGGACAGCCAATCGGCCAAGACGCTCGAAAGCGTGCCGCTTGGCCTGAGCGGCAGCGTTGAAGTGATCAGCAAAGAAGTCAAGAACGCCGTGCTGGTGCCCAATGAAGCCTTGAAAAGCCTGGGCGACAAGCAGTATGCAGTTTTTGTGGTAAGCAATGACGGAACCCTGCGCCTGACCCCGGTGGAAATCGGGATAGCCAACGCAACCTATACCGAAGTGACCAGCGGCCTGAAAGCGGGCCAGGTGGTCAGCACGGGTGTTACCCAAACAAGTAAATCCAACTCAACGATAAAGTAGAAAGCCATTTTTTGAATGGTTGAACGTGTACGTTTACCATTCAAAAAATGAGAGCCTGACTAAGAAGGAGTAATTGCACATGTTTAGAAAAAAGCTTGTTTTGATCCTGGCTATCGTGGGACTGCTGGCGGTGAGTGGGGTGGCTTACGGCGCCTGGCAGGGGCCTCTGTCATCCAGTTCCTCAGCGGTAACACCTACCCCGGCGTATCAAACAAGCGCCGTTCGCCGGGCTGACCTTTCGATCTCAGTTATCGGCAGCGGCAAAATAGTGGCTTCACAGACGGTCGATTTGAGTTTTCCGGTTTCCGGAAAAATAGCCACGCTCAACGTTCAGTTGGGCGATCAGGTGAAAGCCGGCGACGTTCTGGCCATCCTGGACGGGGTAGATGCATTGCAACTGGCGGTAACCAACCAGCAATTCGCCGTTGAAACTGCTCAAAAAACCCTGGATGACCTGCAATCCAACGCCGCCGGCAACCTGGCCGCCGCCTTAGCCGCCCAGCTTACCGCTCAGAAGGATTATGACACGGCCAAGGCCAATGTTCACTATAAGGGTGATAATCGCTGCGGCCAGGAAAAAACTGTCGCCTATCTAAACCAATACCTGGACTTGAAATGGCAGGCAGCGCCCTGGGAAAATTACCTGCAGGACCCGGGTGATACCGATTACGGGCACGATTTCATCCTGGAGAACCTCATCCCTCTCCAAAAAGCGCGTGACATTGCCCTGGCCAATTACAACTATTGCGCAGGTTTCACCGATCTGGAAATCGCCACTTCCCAGGCGGATTTCCAGGCGGCCGGGGCGAAACTCGACCAGGCCAAGGCGACCTATGCTCTATTGCAGGCCAACAACGGCGTCGACCCGACCGCCGTGCAAATTGCCCAGGCTACATTGAAAAACGCCCAACTGCAGCTCAAGCAGGCCCAGGATAACCTGGCCGGGGCTACCCTGGTGGCGCCTGCAGCCGGAACGGTGACGGTGGTGAATGGAACGGTTGGCTCAACTACGGGAACGACCACTTTCATTACCCTGGCCGAAATGGACAACCCCCAGGTGCAGGTGAACATCGACGAAAGCGACATGCAAAATTTTGCCGTGGGCTGCCCGGCCAAGGTCTCCTACACTTCTTCGACTGCCAAACCAATCGCCGGAACGGTGACTGAGGTTTCGCCACAACTGGTCACCTCGAATGCGGGAACGGTGACCGATGTACTGCCAGAGGAACTGATCACCTCGAACAGTGCGACCTATGTTCAGGGGCTGGTCCAATTGGATAAGACTGCTCTGGTGGGTATAACCTTGCCGTTGGGGCTGGACGTATCGGCGACAGTGACCTGCCACGAGTCATTGAATGCTCTCGAAATCCCAATCCAGGCGCTGTATGAGCCTGCCGGGCAGTCAGCGTACGTCTACGTGCTGGACGCCCAGGGGAACCCGGTCAAACGAGATGTAGTGGTTGGCTTGAAGGTAACGGCTTTCGTTGAAATCAAAAGTGGGTTGAGCGTGGGCGAGAGTGTCGTCACCACTCAGTTACCCTGATGGACGATCAGGAAACCATTTTTTGAATATTAAAAGTGAAATTAAGAAAATAAGGAGTTGAATGATGAAGCCCTCGAAAAAACAAACCAAATCCCGCAGGATCTGGATCCCAATTGTCATTATCTTGCTGCTGGCTGTGGGCGGAGGCGTATATTATTACCTGAGCCAGGCCGGGATTGTCTCGGCTGCCGCCGCCACCGAGGTTGCCCCAAAGACGACCACGGTAAAGACGGGCTCGATTACCCTCTCGGCCACCGGCACGGGTACCCTCATCGCCAGTAAAGAAACCGACCTGAGCTTTTCTACCACCGATGTGGTGGCCACGGTCAACGTTCAGGTGGGCGACCAGGTGAAAAAAGGGGCGGTCCTGGCCGAGTTGGCCAATATCAACGACTTGAAGGACAGCCTCAACTCCGCCCAACAAACTTTACTGTCTGCTCAGCAGGCGCTGGATACACTGCGCCAGAACGCTCCATCCAACCTGGCTAACGCTCAATTGGCGGTGATCACCGCTAAGAAGGCGGTCACCGATGCGAAATCGGCCATCGTGCAAAAAGGCGTGACACGCTGCGAGCAGGATACTATCGACTCGTATTACAGCACCTGGATGGACGAGAAAAAATATCTCGACTCTTTGGACAGCGACACGGCTAACCCAGATTATTACAACGCGGTGATCTTGCCACAGAAAATCATAGTTGACCAGGCCTACGCCACTTACATTTACTGCGCCGGCTATACCGAGTATGAGATCGATTCGTCGCATTCTAACCTGGACGTGGCCAACGCCACGCTGACCCTGGCCGAGAATACCCTGGCTGATTTGCAGAAAAACAACGGGATCGACCCGGCTGACCTGGCCACTGCGGAAAACACATTGGCCAACGACCAGGTAGCCGTGGATGAAGCCGAACAGAACCTGGCCGGCGCCACCCTGGTGGCCCCCTTCGACGGCACCATCCTCACCGTAGCCGGACAGGTCGGAGATACCGCGGTCAGCCCCTTTATCACCATCGCCGATCTTGCTCATCCACAGGTCCAATTCGACCTGGACGAGACGGATATGGATAAGGTTGCCCTGGGCGAGCAGGCGCAGGTGTCTTTCGACGCCATCACCGGGCGCACCTTTACCGGTAAAGTGATCCAGATCAACCCGACCTTGCAAACCCTGAATGGTTACCAGGTCGTGCAAGGCCTGATCGAACTCGACCTGAGCCAGGAAACCAACCTGCCCTCCTTCCAAAAAGGACTGGCGGCTTCGGTCCAGGTGATCAAGGCTAAGGCTGAAAATGTGCTGCTGGTGCCCATGCAAGCCTTGCGCGACCTGGGAGATGGCAGTTACGGCGTGTTCGTGGTTGGCGCGGACGGCCAACCGACCTTGAAGATCGTGAAAGTTGGCCTGCAGGATTTGACCAGCGCTGAAATAACCCAGGGCTTAACTGCCGGGCAAACGGTCACGACCGGTATTTCGGAGACAAAATAATGGATAAAGAAGTAATTATCGAAACGATCGATTTGAGAAAAGTGTATGGCGAAGGCGACGGCCAAGTGACGGCTTTGGATGGCATCAACATCAAGATCTTGACCGGTGAATTTGTAGCCATCATGGGCCCCAGCGGTTCAGGCAAGAGCACACTGATGAATATCCTGGCCTGCCTCGACCGGCCTACGGAAGGGCAGTACATCCTGGCCGGCGAAGACATCAGCGAATACGACCGCAAAGAGCTGGCCCTCATCCGCAGCCGCGAGTTAGGCTTTGTTTTCCAGTCATTCAACCTGCTGCCGCGCGCCAGCGCCCTGGAAAATGTCATCTTGCCGGTCATCTACCGGCGCGAGAACCGCATCAACGCCGAAGAGCGCAAGGACCAGGCCCTGGCGGTGCTGGAGCGCGTCGGCCTGGCCGACCGGGTGGATCACCTGCCCAACGAACTGTCCGGCGGGCAGCAGCAGCGTGTGGCGATTGCGCGGGCCCTGATCAACGACCCCCTGCTGATCCTGGCCGACGAGCCGACGGGTAACCTGGATTCGCGTTCCAGCGAGGAAATAATCGAACTGCTGCACAGTTTGCACGACCAGGGCAAGACGATCGTGGTAGTTACCCACGACCTGGATGTAGCCCAGCATACCCAGCGCATCATCATGGTGCGGGATGGCAAAGTATTTTCGGATAAGGAAAACGATCACCCGGCTCCGCGGGCTGAACCGCAGGCTGTCCTCGAACCATCCATTTCTAACGGAAAACAGGTAGGTGTATCATGAACTTTCGTGAAGTGATCAGGTCGGCCTGGAACAGCCTCGTCTCGAACAAGCTGCGTTCGCTGCTGACCATGCTGGGTGTGATCATCGGTGTGGCGGCAGTGATTATGATGATCTCGATCAGCGCCGGCACCGAGGCGACCATTGCCGAATCGATCAACGGGCTGGGGTCCAACCTGGCCTTCATTTCGGCAGCCATTGTGCGCGGCGGCCCGGGAAGCGGGCCGGAAAACTCACGCGGCGGGTTGGTTTACGACGACGTGACGGCCATCCGCGACCAGATCAGCGGGATAGCGGGCGTGTCGGTGGAACAACAGGCCAGTGAAAACATCAAGTACAACGACGTGGCCCTGACCGGCGTCACCGTGGTGGGCACTACCCCCGATTACACGACCGTGCGCGACGTCACAGTGGCCAACGGGCGCTGGTTGACAGAGGACGAGCAGACGCGTACCGAGAAAGTGGTCATCCTGGGCTCTAAAGTGGCCACCGAGCTGTTTGGCACCGCCGACCCGGTCGGCCAGACCATCCTGGTTGGGGACACTACCCAACTGGCGGTCATCGGAGTGCTGGCTCCCAAGGGCCTGTCTGGTGGCACCAATTTTGACGAGCTGGTCTACACGCCGATTTCGGTGGTGTTCAAGAAATTTACACCTTCGATGTTCGCCCGCATCATGGGTGACCGGGTGCGTACCATCTTCGTTTCGGTCGATCCGAAGGCCTCTATGACGGATGTGATCCAGCAGATCACCCTGCTGCTGGAGAACCGCCACAAGGTCACCGCCGATACGCTCGATTTCACCATCACCACCCAGCAAGACATCATCAATACGCGTGAATCGACCACGTCTTCGTTCCGCACCCTGCTGGCCTGGGTAGCCGGGGTTTCACTGATTGTCGGCGGCATCGGCATCATGAATATCATGCTGGTCAGTGTGACCGAGCGCACGCGTGAAATCGGCCTGCGCCAGGCTATTGGAGCTACGCCGGGTGATATCCAGGTGCAATTTCTCGCCGAAGCATTGATGCTCAGCTTGTTTGGCGGTCTGATCGGGGTGTTATCGGGTGTCGGCGGGTCGCAGTTGTTCGGCCAATTGAGCTCGATGCGCACGGTGATCGTGCCCTATTCCATCGTGCTGTCTTTTTCCTCGTCGGCGTTGATCGGCATCTTCTTTGGCTACATCCCTGCTCGCCGGGCGGCGCAGCTTGATCCGATTGTGGCTCTACGGCATGAGTAAAGAAGAGATTGAACCACAAAGGTCACAAAGTACACAAAGAAGATTAAGCGATAGGGAAAAAAAAGAAAGACAAAGAAGAGATTGAACCACGAAGGACACAAAGAGCACAAAGTAGAAAGAATAACAGAGAAGACAAGAAATAAACAAGACAGAGAAGATAACTTTATTCGTGAAAGGAAATACTGAATGATGAAAAACAAACTTTACCTGCTGGTGGCGCTGCCCATGGTGCTTGCGTTGGGCGCATGCTCGGGGATACAAATCCCGGGATTGGGGGCTAAGCCCGCTCAGGCTGCGCAAAACAACCCGGCCGGGGCCAATTACGACCCCGCCAAGCTGCCGCTCGAACAGAAGCTCGCCATCGGTACGCTTAAATTGGAAGGCACCGACCAGGCAGTGACCGCTAAAGAGGCGACCGATTTGCTGCCACTGTGGCAGGCAGTCAAGAGCCTGGAAGCCAATACCAACACAGCTCCTTCCGAGATCACCGCCGTCTACAAGCAGATCGAGGGAGTTATGACCTCCGCGCAAACCCAGGCGATCCAGACGATGACCTGGACGCAGGCAGATTTACAGGCGCTGATGACAAAGTACGGGGTCACCTTTGGCGCCGGGCAAGCTGGACCGGGTGACCAGAACCTGACGGATGCCCAGCGCGCCACGCGTACCGCTCAATTCCAATCCCGCAACCAGAATGGCGGTGGGCCAGGCGGGCCCGGCGGACCACCGGTAGGCGATCCGGGTGGCTTCGCAGGTGGGCCAGGCGGCGCCGGCGGTTTCGGCGGCGGCGGCACGGCCGTGGCGCGCACACCCCAACCCGGGCAGGCTGCCCGCAGAGTGGGTGGTGGCATGAATACGATTTTCGTCGACCCGCTGATCAAACTGCTGCAGACCCGCGCCGCCGGACAGTAATTTAGCTATCATCCCAAGGACATTCCTGGCGTTCTTACTGGCAACAACGCCAGCCTGCCCTTCACTCCCCTACCTCGTCCCTCCCCTAGACCATCAGGGGAGGGACCTGGGTTCAGTTTCCAAATTCTCATCAAATTATTTGAAAACCTGGCTCTCCTTTTGCTATACTTTATGTGAGTTCGTGATATTTGAATTTTTGTGTTATTACAGGCGGCTACCCCGCTTGTAATAACACAAAAATTCAACCTTCATTAAGAATTTAAACCATATCGAAAGGATATCAAATGGAAATCCAAGCGATGATTTTCGATCTGGATGGGACGCTGGTAAAAACTGAAGATCTCAAAGCCAACTCATACGCCCGGGCGATCCAGGAGCTGCGCCCGCAGGGTTTCAATGAAAGCGAAGTCATCGAAGCCTTCAAAGACCTGGTTGGCATGGCGCGCCAGGAGGTGTCGATAGCCTTGTTGGAGCGCTTCGATCTGGAAACCCCGGCGGCGGCGCGCATGGCAGAATTCAGGGTGCCCACACCCTGGGAGGCATTTGCGCAGGTGCGCCTTCAATATTACGACCGGATGCTGGCCGACACGCAGTTGATCCGCAGCAATGTTTGGCCGCACAACCTGGCCCTGCTGTCCTTCGCTCGCCGGGCGTGCCGCAGGGTCGGCCTGGCGACCATGTCGGTTTGTTCACAGGTGGATCAGATTCTGGCTGCTTTGAACCTGACCAGCGCCTTCGAATATATCGCCGGCCGGGAGGACGTCGAAAGGCCCAAGCCAGACCCCGAAATCTACCTGCTGGTGGCCGAAAAGTTGGAAACTGCCGCTGAAAACTGTCTGGTTATCGAAGATTCTATCGTGGGCGTCCAGGCTGCCCTGTCAGCCAGGATGCGCTGTATAGCCGTTACCACACCGATGACCCATTCTGCCATACATGCTGGTAAAATTCTAGACGATCAATGGATCGTGGACGACCCGGCGCAGCTTACCGGTGCAGTCCAGCAAATGTTGGACGGAGGGTGTGGATATTAGATGAGTGTGGAAACCAATTTTCTGAAACAGGCCGCCTCCGACCTGGCCGTGGAATTTGTCCGGCCTGGTATGGTGGTTGGACTTGGCGCCGGCAGCACGGCGACCCTGGCGGTGCGTCGCCTGGGAGAATGGTACCAGGCCGGCCGCCTTCCGGGCATTGTGGGCATCCCCTGCTCGAAGCAGACCGAGGAAGAAGCCGCCCGTCTCGGTCTCCCTTTGGCCACTCTGGAAGAGCATCCCGTCATCGACCTGACCATCGACGGCGCGGATGAGGTGGACCCCGCGTTAAACCTGATCAAAGGCGGGGGCGGGGCGCTGCTGCGTGAGAAGATCGTCGCTCAGGCCACCGTGCGGGAGATCATCGTTGTGGACGATTCAAAACTATCTCCAGCCCTGGGAACCCACTGGGCCGTGCCGGTTGAGGTGATCCCCTTTGGATGGGGTTCACAGGCCGTTTTTTTGAAATCGCTGCACGCCCAGGTCAAAGTACGCCTGGGAGAAGACGGGTTGCCTTATAAAACCGACCAGGGCAACCTGATCCTCGACTGTCAATTTGGCCCGCTGGCCGACCCGGCCGGGCTGGCGGTTGTGTTGAAAAGCCGGGCCGGCATTGTCGAGCATGGCTTGTTCATTGGCCTGGCCAAAGACGTGATCGTGGCCGGCAAGGACGGCTGCCGGCATCTGACCCGCCCTTAGAACCTATTCTCGAGGGTTTTAGAAGAAATCCTTTTTCAGGTGTGAAAAGCGTAGCTTTTCACACCTGAAAAAGGATTGGCTGAGGGAACATATTATGGTTATTATCGAGCCCAGTATTCTATCTGCCGATTATGCCAGTTTCGGCGAACAGGCCCGCGAAGTAGAAGCCGCGGGCGCCACCATCTTGCAGATCGACGTCATGGATGGGCGCTTCGTCCCCAACCTGACCTTCGGCCCCGGACTGGTCAGCGCCCTGCGCCGCCAGGTGAAGATAAAGCTGGACGTACACCTGATGATCCTCGAACCGGAACACTATTTCAAGGCCTTCGTCGACGCCGGGGCGGACAGGCTGATCGTGCACGAGGAGACCTGCCCCCATCTGTATGAATCGCTCGAAACCATTCGCCAGATGGGCGTGGAGGCAGGCGTGACGCTCAACCCGGGTACCCCGGCGGAAAAAATCGTCGAAGTGCTTGGCCTGGCAGACGTGGTGCAGGTGATGACGGTCAACCCTGGCTTTGGCGGGCAGGTTTTCCTGACCAGCCAGCTTGAAAAGATCCGCCAGATCAAGCGCATGCTGGAAGAGCGCGGTTTATCCACGCCGATTGCCGTGGACGGCGGGATCGACCTGGAGACCGCTCCGCTGGTGGTGGCGGCCGGGGCGACTGTGTTGATCTCCGGTACGACGGTCTTCGACCGGCGCGCCACGATTGCTCAAAACATGGCGACCCTGCGCGCCGTTATTGAGGGGTGATCAGCATCAGCATGATCATGGCGTTTGGGCCTGTCTTCGGGAGCATCACCTCTACGTTGACCATGCGCTGGTTGTCATCTTTTCCGAAAGTATACATTTTCGTGGGTGGGGCTTCGGACGAGGCGGTATTTACGAGGGTCCAACCCTGGTCGAGCATGGCCTTGCGATAATATTCGGCGGCCTGGTCGAACGGCAGCCAGGTGGTGAAGAAATATGAGGACATGTTGTTGTTGTTCGATGTGATCAGGTCGCCATAGTTCTGCGGCAGGACCGGGACGTCCGCCGGAAGACCCTCGATCGAGACGAGCGGCGGCAGTGTTTCAGTCGGACCGGGTGTCACGGTTTCCGCAACGGTTGGCTGAATGACCAGAGTGGCTTTTATGCCTTGAATGGCGGGAGTCCCGCCGGCTTTCAGGGTCGCCCCGGGTATGTTTTGAGATATCGTCGTAGCCTGACCCACAGAAGCAGCCTGGTTGGGAAACAGCAGCGGTGATTTAGTCACAAACAGGATCGCGGCGCCTACCAGGCACACGCCGAATAAAACCAGAGCAGCCACGGCGATTCCCCCGATGGTCCATTTCTTGATCGAGCTGGTTTGCTGGGTGGGAGCGGACGTGGGTGCAGGCGCGGTAGTGGGACCGGTGGCGGGCCGGGGCCCGGTAAGCGGCCGGGGTCCGGTCGGCGGCCTGGCGACGGCAGTTGCGCGCATGGTCGGCTCGATCTGCATGGACATACCCGGCCTGACCTGCAGAGCCGGCCCTGAGCCGAGTTTTTCGAGCGCGGCTGCCAAAGCGCCCATGTCCTGGTAGCGGTCTTCCGGCTGTTTGGCCAGCGCCTTGAAGATAACCTGTTCGACCTCGTCGGGCAGGTTGGCGTTGATCGAGCGCGGGCGCGGCAGCGGGTCTTGCATGTGCTTGAGCATGACTGCCGCGGGCGTGTCGGCGGTGTACGGGCGGCGTCCGGTGACCATTTCGTAGAAGACCACCCCCAGGGCGTAAATATCCGTACGCGCGTCCACCTTCCCCAGCCATTGTTCAGGGGCCATATAATCCGGGGTGCCGATGCCCATGCCGGTGCCGGTTAACTGCATCGATTCACCGATGTCGAGCATCTTGGCAATCCCAAAATCGGACAGGATCGGCGATCCGCTGGGGGTGAAGAGGATATTGGCCGGCTTGACGTCGCGGTGGATGATCAATTGCTGGTGGGCGCATTCCAGCGCCCTGGCGATGGGAGCCAATAAGCGCGCCGCTTCCTGGTAGGGCCAGGGCGAGACCATGCGTTCTTTGAGGGTGCCACCCGGAGCGAAAGGCATGACCAGGTAGGGTATGCCGTCCTGTTCGCCGTAATCCAGTACTTTTAGGATATAAGGGTGGTCGAGTTGGGCCAGGGCGCGGGCTTCACGCTGGAAACGCTTTAGAAATTCCTGGTCCATAACGATTTCGGTGCGGATGACTTTGATCGCCACATAGCGTTCCAGGCTGGAATCGTAGGCCTTGAATACCGCCGCCATCCCGCCTTCGCCGAGCTGTTCCACTACGTGATAGCGTCCCAAAGATTTGCCAACGATATTGAACATACTGTTCCCCGCCGCATAGATGGATTGGTTGAGTGTATTCCCGGTTGGATCGTTATTAATATTATACGTCTGATTCAGAAGGTCTCACGCGGAGACAATCTGAATTTTAGGGTGTTGCAGGGGCCGCACCCCTGCAACACCCTAAAATTCACCCTTCTTATTTTGGAGGTAAACTGCGTAGGAAGGCGACCGCCTGTTCCACCGTTTCTACCTTAATCACTTTGATCCGGTGGGCGGCTTTCAGGGCGTCGGCATAATTGTCTGCCGGGGCAAAGAAATATTCGGCTCCCGCCATTTCGGCCGCCGCCACCTTCTGCTCGACCCCGCCAATAGGCCCAACCGAGCCATCCGGGCTGATCGTACCCGTGCCGGCGATCGTGTGCCCGCCGGTCAGGTCGACCGGGGAGAGCAGGTTGTAGACTGTCAGCGTGAACATTAACCCGGCCGAAGGCCCGCCGACGATCTTTTGTGTGACGATCTTAACCGGGAAAGGCAGGTGGTAGTCGAAGCCGGCGTCCTCGACGGAAATGCCGATCCTGGGCGGCCCGCCGGCTTGCAGCGGGGGCAGCAAAGGCACCATTACGTCCAGCGGGTTGTTACCGCGTAAAACGTGCAGTTTCGCAGAGGATTGCGGATCGAGCGTCCTCACCAGGTTGATCAGGTTTGTGGCGCTGCTGACCGGGTGCCCGTTGACAGCCGTGATGACGTCTCCGGGCTGCAGCACGCCCCTGGCCAGGCTCTCCGGAATGATCGAATCTACCTGGGCGCCCTTGCCGGTAATTTCAGCGGGATAGCCGGCCAGGCGTACGCCCAGGGCCTCGGCGACGACTTCGCTCTGGTCCAGCATTTGAAAGCCCTGCCTGGCGGATTCTTGCGGGCTGGGTTGGTCGGCGGCGATCTTTTCCGGAGGCAGGAGCCTGACAACGGGGGTTATCATCGAAAGATACCAACCGACAGCCGGAATGGGCGCCTGGGAGAAGACCGCCGTGAGCAGAAAAGTACCCTTGGGGGTATGGCGGTATTGGGCGGGCACTTCTACCATCGGCTCAACCTGCAGGGCAGCTCCCGGCGCGTCCACGCCGTTGTTGGTCATCAGCAGCGTGGAACCTGCCACAGCCATGAGTACCATCAGCGGCAAACCCGGCAGAAGGGCGCCCAGGCGCCGTTTAGCGGGTCCGCTCGCCGCGGGTGAAATGGGTTGGGCGGCGGGGCGGGTCAGCAGCCCAAGCACGACCAGGACGGCAAAGACGAGCGTCACCCCGGCCGTCTGCCAACTGTAGCGGGACTGTTGGGCCAATAGGAAAATTGCCCAGCCTGCCAGGCATACGGCCAGGACATAACCCGCCAATATCCCCAGGCGTGAGGGCCGGGCGCGTTCAACCGTAAGGTTGGCTAAAATTGCCCTGGCCAGGCGCCCGCCATCGAATGGAAAGGCAGGGATGACGTTGATCAAGATCATCCAGGCGTTAAAAACGGCGATGAACGGCGCAATGATATCCAGGTATGGGTCAGGCTGGGCGTTCCACACCAGGAAGGCCAGCCCGGCCAGGATCAGGTTGGCCAGAAGGCCGGCTACCGCCAGCCAGGTTTCCTTCCAGACTGTGCTGGCCGGCGTCCAAACCTGCCCGGCGTCCCCAAAAATCAGGACAGGGATGGCAGGCGGAGTTTCGAGGCGCGCCAGCCGGGCAGCATATACGTGAGCCAATACGTGGCAGGCCAGCGAAAAGCCTGCCCCCAGGCTGCACAGCAGCGCCACTTCCCAGATCCTGGCCGGGGCGAGGAAGGCCCCCATGATGGCCACGAAGCTGATTGCCACCGCCCACACACTGGCCGGGAGAATCAACAGCCAGCCCAGGTCGAAAGAGACTTTGACCTGGCTGGCAGGTAAGCGTACGGTTAAGGACGGGATCACGATTCGATCCTTGTTTTTCGGCTAGCCTGGCCTGGCGACAAACTGCATACTCAGTTTGACGTCATCTTGAGTTTGCAGCATTCCCCCCAGGGTGATCGGGCCGACTCCGAAATCGCTCATCTTGACGGCTGCGGTAGCCGTGCCTGAAAGGGTAGTTCCGTTCAGGCTGGCAGTCACGTCGAAGGTGACCGGTTTGGTAACGTTATGCACGGTGAGGTCGCCGGTAACCTTGAATGAGTAGGCCTGGCCATTCGTGTAAGACGCAGGTAGGCCGGTGATGGATGTTGTGGTAAAGGTCGCCAGCGGATATTTGGATGACTGCAGAAAATTGCGGCGGATGAAGTTATCCCGCATGGAGCTGTCAGAGGTGAACTGACTGATATCGACCGTGATCGTGCCAATTTTGCTCTGGCTCGGATCGGTCTGGTTGCCATAAATATCTCCGGTGACCTGCTTGGTAACGCCCACGGCGGTATTGAGCCTGTTGTTCTGGTTGAACAATGTCTCCTGCACCGTGTAAGATACCTGTGATTCACCGGGGACGAGCTTGAAATCCACCGTGTTCGCTGAAGCGGCAGGCGTGGCGCCGGTTACCGGCACCTGAGCAGGCGGATTTGAGGTGGGAGTGGCATTGGAGGATTGGGCTGAAGCCGGGGCAGGGGTAGCAGTGGGTACATTCATTTTATAGACGAGGGCTGAACAGCCGGACAATAATAGCGTAAGGGCAATAAACAAATACATCAAGCGGCGCATGGTTTTCTTCTGAACCTTTCTTGTAATTATTATCAGATTGGATGCATTATAGTACGCCGACTGTTAAGCCGACCTTAAGGCCTCACAACTTTGCCATTTCCTAACCAGAATTTAATCTGCAAAGGCGCCCACTAAAAGTAAACATTTTTTGCCGGCTTTGAGATTGCTTCGGCTATACCCGGCAGTGCGCCCGACGCTCGGCAGCGCACCCGAAGGGGTGAGGGGCGAGAAGCCTCGTAATTACACCAAATCCTGGAGAACCACGGGGAACAACTATTCAGGTTCTGATAAAATTACAGATTGGTTCTAGGCAAGAGCTAACCAAAATGTGAATATCTTCTGAACGTCTGTTTGGTATTCTCGGAAGAACCACAATCCCAGGGTCGTTGGAAATCAGTGTAGAAAATCCAATGCACCCAATCCCAAGAAGGACCGTTATGAAAAAAATTGGTTTTATCTGTACGTCAATATTGTTATTGCTGCTTGTGAGCATACTGAGTGCTTGCAGCAGCCCTACAAAAACTGCCGGGCTAACTTCAGCTGACATTTTTACGCAAGTAGCCATCACTCTTACCGCTCAAGCCGGCAGCGCCGCGCCAACTGCAACTGCCCAGGCGACCCCCAGATCTAGCGTAACACCGGCAGAGCTGCCGATATCTCTCCCCACCGTGGAGGTCAATCCAACCCAAATCCCCAGCGTGCCCACTCAAACCATAGCAAATGTCGTCCCGCCTTCAACCGGCGGTGGATGTAACAACTCATTGTACGTCAGCGACGTAACCATCCCCGACGGAACGGTTATGGCGCCCGGCCAGGCATTTGTCAAAACGTGGAAGTTCCAGAATTCGGGCACCTGCGCCTGGACCAGTGATTATCAAATCGTTTACACCAGTGGGAAAGCCATGAGCGGTTCAACCACCGCGATTGGCAAGGCTGTCTCTTCAGGCAGCACTGTCAACGTGTCGGTTTCTATGACTGCGCCAACTTCGGTGGGTACCTATACCGGGAATTGGCGGTTAGCCGACGCCAGTGGGAGCTTCTTTGGGGCGTATGTCTACGTCCAAATCGAGGTATCCAAAGATGCAGCCACGTTGACCGTCACCCCCACCCCCACGGCGACGGGAGACACCAGCACGCCGACCGACACGCTCGAGGCGACTGAAACCGCTACCCGTACCCCCACGCGGACGCGTACGCCTACGGCCACGCCAAAGCCCAGCAAGACGGCGCTGCCAGATACCCCTGCTCCGGACGTTACCGATACCTCATCTGCTAATTGATGTCTTCAGTTACTTCTACTTCAAAAAAATAACTGCTCAGCCGTGCCCTGAAGACAGGCGAATTTGAGGTTGATGAGGGTGTGCAACACCCTCATCAACCTCAAATT
>VFSW01004934.1_pt1 | contig 19871 bp, 16 predicted proteins | sample 5358111 | NCBI WGS metagenome assembly VFSW01 (sample SAMN11554181, study PRJNA540505) | mine drainage metagenome | isolation source: sediment from site ElyBrook_90M | place: USA: Ely Copper Mine, Vershire, VT | collected 2017 | reverse complement strand
GCACATGTAATTGACTGTAATTGACGGAACCAAGTCCTCGCTCACCGAGGCTTAACGCCACATTTTTTCAGTAGTGACGAGCAGTGATTTTTTAGTTGCGGCTCGTCACAACCGTTCAAAGAATCGGGCAGGCAATGTTGCCAACAACACCAAGCAGAGCCTTCTGCGGGATTCTGAACCTTAGTTATTTGAACTGAACCCTCGCGGGAAAAGCGGCGTGCTGGCTGTTGGCTGCACGGCCGCAGTTGCCAAACCGTCGTTGTCGCGCGGCCACGGACGAGGCAATTTGCCGGTTGATTTGTAGTCGCCAAATAACACGTCCGCGATGCCTTGTCCTTCAGTGCCAGGCAGCCAAGCCGCGAGGAAAGCATCACTGGCATCCAGCGCTGCACCAAGAATCATTGGCCGGCCGGAGAGCAGCAGCGTGACCACCGGTGCGCCTGAAGACTTGGCTTTTTCAACCAACGCCACATCCGCCGGCGGCAAGCGCAGATCGCTGCGATCACCCCTTGTTTCGGCATAAGGTATTTCACCCACCACCACGACCACGGCGTCGGCTCCCTTTACGTTGCTGCCGTCGGGAGAAAAAGTCACCTCCGTTCCGGAAGCCACGGTGTTGCGGATCGCGTTCAGAATGGTGGTGCCACCATGAATGATGTTGCCGGGCTGCCCCTGCCAACTGATAGTCCAGCCGCCGCATTGGATGCCGATGTCATCTGCCGCGGCGCCAACCACCACCAGGTGTTTCAAAGTTTTCGAGAGGGGCAAAGCGTGGTTGTCATTTTTGAGTTGCACGAGCGATTGACGGACACATTCGCGCGCAACCGCACGGTGTTCCGCGCTGCCGATGGCGGCGGTCAACGAGGGATCGGTGTAAGGATTCTCGAATGAACCCATCTCGAACTTGATGCGCAAAATCCGCCGGACGGCATCATCAATCCGCGCCATGGAAACGCGCTTCTCGGCGACCAGTTGTTTGAGATCCTGAATGAACTCCACATAGTTGTTGGGCTGGCCCGGTCCCTTGGGAATCATGATCATGTCCAAACCCGCGTTGATCGAAGTTTCCACGTCTGTTTTGTAGTCCGGCGAAATTTGGTCAATCGCCGCCCAATCGGAAACGAGAAAGCCCTTGAAACCCAGTTCGCCTTTGAGCACATCAGTCAGAAGATATTTGTTGGCGTGCATTTTTTTGCCATTCCAACTGTTGTAGGAAACCATGATGGAACCCACGCCCGCCTTGATGGCCGCCTGATAAGGCGGGAGGTAGAGTTTCCTGATGGTGGCTTCGTCGCAGACGTCATTGCCTTCATCAACTCCGTCCAGCGTGCCACCGTCGCCGATGAAATGCTTCGCGCAAGCCAGAACCGAGGTGGGATCGGACAGTTTGTTGCCCTGAAAACCGCGCACCGCCGCCGCGCCCAGTTCGGACACCAAGGCCGGCGAATCGCCGAAGCTCTCGTAAGTGCGGCCCCAGCGCTCATTCTGTGCCACGGCAATGCAGGGGGCAAAAGCCCACCGGATGCCTGTGCCGGCGACCTCCAAGGCCGTGATGTGTTCGGCCTGTTCCACCAAAGCAGGATTGTGCGTGGCACCCAGTCCGATATTGTGCGGAAAGATGACCGCGCCATCCACGTTGTTATGGCCATGAACCGCGTCCACGCCGTAGATCAACGGAATTTTCAAGCGGGTTTTCAAGGCCCAAGACTGGTATTCGTTGACCACTTGCCGCCAATTTTCGGGGACGTTGTTTTTCGGACCGCCACCCCCGCCGTTCAAAAGTGAACCGAGAAAGTATTTTTGAATGTCGGCGTGCTCGTGGAGCGCGTTCACGTCCACCTGCGTCATCTGCCCAATCTTTTCGTCGAGGGTCATTTGCGCGAGCAGGGTTTCAACGCGCGGTTCGACGGCGGCAAAATCAGGTTGAGCAAACGCACTCCCTGCCAGCATTGACACCAGGAAGAATCCGAGGGATTTGAAGTTGGAAAACATATAATCAGGTCTGAGCTAAGTTTATTGATCTTGTTAAGTTTGATGATGGATTCTGGAAACGTCCGAATCCAAATACAATGATATTTTTAGCGCGTATTCAGCAAACAGTAATAAAACGATTACACCTTACGGATTACCAACAATTGAGTATCCAGTCAACAAGAATATTTTCAACCAGATCATCTCTGATTTCAAATTTTTCATGCAGATGGTCTCGCTCATGCCGTTTATTCTCGTGGGCTGACGAATGTCGGTCACGAACGCCGAAAACACACAACCTTGCTAAACTCCAGCCGAATCGCCAGTGGCAGTGCCTTGCACTAAGCCGGCCGGGTCGGTATAATCAGGTTCGACCACTGAACAAGTGGATGAAATCTTTCACTTGCTCGGCAATCGGGTATGAAATTTAATTTCCACTCGGCCAAATCGGTGAAAACACCCAACGTGGCGGTTCCAACTGCATCGCTGATTCTTTTCATCATCGTCATTGGCTGGCTGCGAGCAAATGCCGCCGCTGCGCCGCTGGAAGTAATGCGAAGCGCCGCGCAAATCCGGCGTTTGTCCACCCAGCAGGCGGATTTGCATTATCCGGTGCGACTGCGCGGCGTAGTGACCTTTTTCGACGACAAAACCCCGGCAAAATCGTTCCGTTTCATCCAAGATGACACGGCGGGCATCTATTTCTATATGGATGGATCGCCGAACAGCCCGCCGTTGCAGACCGGGCAATTGGTGGAAATCGAAGGTGAAACCGGTGCGGGTTCGTTTGCGCCGGTGGTGCTGGCGCACCACATTCGCATTCTGGGGAAAACAAACCTTCCCCCCGCCAAGGCGGTTTCATTTGAGGAACTGGCCAGCGGTCTGGAAGACAGCCAGTTTGTCGAGATTCGCGGCCTGGTCCGCGCCGTCTGGTTCGATAAGCAGTTTTCTCATTATGTCATTGATCTGGCAACGGGACAAGGGCAGTTGACCATGTTCGCCACCCAGTTGCCCGTGACGCGAAGCGAGGAACTGGTGGACTGCACGATCCGGGCCAAGGGAGTTTGCTGGTCCGAATTCAATTCCCAAAGGCAGTTGTTTGATATTGGCCTGCTGGTTCCGCTGTCCGAAGATCTGGTGATTGATCGTCCCGCTCCGGGCGATCCGCAGACCATGCCAGCGCAGCCCATCAAGAGCCTCTTGCAATACACTTGGGGCGGCACTTATGGGCATCGCGTCAAAGTGGTTGGCACGGTGACGCTCCGGGATCATAACAAGTTGTATATTCAAGATGAGACCGGCGGATTGTGTGTCGAGACGCGGCAAGTGGATCCTGTTTTCATCGGTGACCAGGTTGAAGTCCTCGGATTCCCAGCCAAAGGAGAATATGCGCCCGTGTTGGAAAACAGCGTTTATCGTCGGCTGGCACAGGCTCGAGTCTTAAAGCCTGACATCGTCACTCCAGACGAGGCGTTGACGGGAACCCACGACTGTCGTCTGGTGCAAATCCAGGCGACGTTAATTGACCGGGCGGAGCACATCAAAGAACCGTTTCTGGTGCTGCAGGCCAACGCGATTGTGTTCCACGCTTTCTTGAGAATGCTGAAACAGAACAAGGAGTTTGGGCAGTTACAAAACGGCAGCAAGCTATTGGTCACGGGAGTTTGTGTCATTGATGATCTGGGGGAAGACTGGCACTCCGGGCCGGACTGGCGGGCCGGCTCCTTTCGCCTGCTGCTGCGTGATCCGAAAGATGTGGTGGTTCTGCAACGGCCGCCTTGGTGGACGCTGCCAAGGCTATTTGGCATCATGGGGATCCTTGGCGCCATTTTGCTGACCGCTTTCGGATGGGTGGTGTTGCTTCGGCGCCGGGTTCGCCAGCAGACCCGGATCATTGAAGAAAAACTGCAAGCCGAAGCCGCCCTGAAAGAGCGTTATCTGGACCTTTTTGAAAATGCGAATGACATGGTGTTCACTCATGATTTGTCGGGGCGCTTGACATCCATTAACAAGGCCGGGGAACGATTGTTGCAATATCCACGCAGTGCCATTCTCACCAAGGGACTGATTGAATTGATCGCCGACGAACAGCGACCGGCGGCCAGCGCGTGGCTGAAGCAAATAACCACCGGGCTGGAGGTTCCGGCGGCGGACTGGGACTTTGTGAATGCGTCCGGGCAGAAGTTAAAGCTGGAAGTCAGTGCCCACCTGGTTGAGCAGGCCGGACGATCCAGCGAAGTGGAAGGCATCGCGCGTGACGTCACCGCACGCAAAAGGATGGAACGGGAGGTTTTGGAAATTTCCAACCGGGAGCAACAACGCCTGGGACATGATCTCCACGACGGAGTCTGCCAGCAATTGGCCGCCATCGCCTATCGGACGCATATCCTCGCCCGTCACTTGAAGGATAAGAATGCAGTCGAATCATTTGAGGCAGACGACATCAGCAGCCTCATAAATGAGTCGCTGGTTCAGACCCGAACCGTGGCTCGCGGATTGTTTCCTGTCCGTCTGGAGGAAGAAGGCCTGGCGGAAGCGGTGGAGGAACTCACGGTCAACATCGGTAAACTCTATAAAATCAAATGCGGTTTTTCCGCCAGCAGTGCTTTGCCCGCCTTGCACAACACCGTGGCGACGCATTTGCATTTTATCGCCCAGGAGGCCGTCATGAATGCGGCCAAACACAGCCAAGCCACTGCCATAACCGTTCAGTTAAAAAAGGAAAGTGACGATCTGGTGTTGTCCGTGCAAGATGATGGCATCGGTTTCCAGGCGGCAGACCAGAACCGGAATGGAATGGGGATCGGGATCATGCGGTATCGTGCCAAAGTCATTGGTGCCGCGTTGGAACTACAGTCCCGGCCGGCGCAAGGCACACAAATTACCTGCAAATATCATCTGCAACCCTGATGACTTATAAGTTAAACCATGAACTCAAAGACGCCAAGAACCAGCGATAGTCCGGAAGATTCACCGGAATTAACTCCCGCGGAGACAGTTCCGACTAAACGGCGCATCTACATAGTTGACGATCATGCGATGTTTCGCGATGGCCTCCGGCGCTTGATTGATCTGGAACCGGACCTGACCGTTTGCGGTGATGCCCCGGATGCCGCCAGCGGGCTGCGCGGTATTGGTGAAAACTCGCCGGACTTGGTCATTGCGGACATTTCACTCGAGACCACCAGCGGCATTGATCTCATCAAGGCAATTAAGCGTGACTATGAAGACATGCCGGTATTGGTCGTCTCGATGCATTCTGAATCGCTTTACGGAGACCGGGCCTTGCGGGCCGGCGCAATGGGCTATGTGATGAAGAGCGAGCCGGCCACGTCGGTAATCGCCGCCATCCGCAAAGTGCTTGGTGGGAATGTTCATATCAGCGAGAAGATGGCTACACTCGTGGTTTCAAAATTTGTGAAAGGCGAACCCAACCAGGTTCCGTCGCCCTTGGAGGCACTAAGTGATCGTGAACTGGAGGTTTTTCGCATGTTGGGTCAGGGCAAGGGAACCCGGGAAATCGCGCAGGAAATGAACGTGGCATTGCCCACCGTCAGCTCGTTCAAAAACCGCATCAAGGAAAAGTTGCAGTTCAAAAATTCCACGGAAATTATTCTCTATTCACTTCAGTGGTTTCGGAAAGAACCTTCCGATCCAGGGTTGTAAGTTGCACGACGGCACGCACGAAATGCCGATGCCTCCGCTTGCATCTGCATTGCCGAGGTAAATCGTCCGGCTTACGGTGCGGCTTTGGCGTTCCAGACCGCCATCGTGTCGGGCGATCCCTGGCTGCGGATGCCGTTGTCGGTGAGGATGTCGTCGGTGGCGGCGAGCATTTCCTTGCGCGGAAACACCAGGGTTTCACTGAAACGGCTGTTGAATTCGATGGTGACAAAGTCATCTTTCAAATCGCGCAAGACCTGCACCAGATGGTTCAGATTTTTAATGGGGATGCCAGAGATGCTTTTGACCACTTGATAATAGGGTTGCGAATAGCCTATCGCCAGTTTGTGCGGAAAAAATGGCGAGGAAACGATGACGAGTTGTTCGCCTTCAAACGCGGGCTTGTCAGTGATGCGGTCGAGCAGCGGGCTGCCGATGAAGGAAAGGGAGCTGATCCAGCGCTTGCTGTCCGGGCCGTCTATCAAATAGCGCACGAAACTTTTGGTGGCCCCGGAAAACACGACCGGGCCGCAAATGAAATAGGACGGATAATCGTTCTCCAAATCCGGAATGACTTGCGGCAGTTTATTGGACACCGGAAGCTGTATCTGCATTTCTTTGCCCGCGCGCACCACCGTCAGCGGAACTTTTCCATCCTTAGCGATTTTCTGGGTCATATAACGGAATAAGACCCGCAGGTCGTCCGTCAATTTGATCATGCCCTGGTCGTCCACGGGCGTGTCGCCGATTTTGGTGATGACATCCCATTCCTTCAAGGGATAATCCGGCGCGTTGCTGGCGGGTTTGTGAACGATCATGCCTTCAACGGACTTGTCAATTTTCAGAAACGAGCGCAGGGCGGGGTTTTCCAGCGTCTGTAGATCATCATACATCGCCGGTTTGCCGTCGTAATGACCATCCGCGATGTCTTGCAGGAACAAGTTGATCTCTTCACATGGAATGATATAGCCGATGTTGTTGGCGCTTTCCAAACGGCTGAAGGCCAGTCCGATCATTTTGTCGCCGACCACCGCCGGACCGCCGCTGTTGCCTGGATTGATGGCGGCGTCAATCTGGATGCGCAGACCACTGACCGAATAATTATAGGTGGTGAACTCGATGCGCGACACGATGCCTTTGGTGATGGACAGGCTGTTCCCTCCTTCGGGATAACCATACGCCATCACGGCCGCCTTGATTTCCGGCAGGTTGGTTGTCTGAACCAGCGGCGGATGGGTGTCAAAAAAGGTTTCGTCGTCCAGCTTCAACACCGCGAGGTCAATGCCCGGCGCGATGAACTCGACTTGCGCGGACAACTTGTCCCCCGCTTGGTTGGCCTGGATCTGGATCTGGCTCGCATAACCGACCACATGTGCGTTGGTAAGGATGCGTTTGCCTTTGATGACCACGCCGGAACCGGTCGCCTCGGTGGGCGATTGTTTCGTCCAAGGCCGAAACGGATCAGGATAACGCATGGTGGAAAAATTTTTCACGACCGAATTCTCGACTCCGCCACCAGCCGCCACTGCCGGGACAGCGCTGTTGCTTGGCTGGGCCGCAACTTGGAATCCCATGCTGGAAAAAGCGACGACCGCAACCGTGAAAACGCCGGCGAAACGCGAGTAAAAATTCATATTCCGTAAAAGCTAGGCGAACAAGGGTCGGTTGCAATAAAAATTAGCCTTCGGTGAAAAATTCTTTGTTTGGACCGCGCGAACGTGCCGCGGCGACATTTGCCGCGTCAACTTTGCAGTCCAATTCTTCAATCAAAGAAGGGTTTTTCCCATTGACCGCCCGTTTCAATTCGTTATCGCAAACCCGAACTATCGGTGCCACTCACGGATTTTCGATGGCCGCTCTCGGTGCATCCACTGCCGTGATTCCCTCAATCGGCCATTGACCACAACCTTGTGTTTGAGTTTGGTTTCACGCGGTTTCTGGAACGGTGTTTTGGCAGCGGCTAGGCCAACGGCAGTTCGATCGCAACGGCGGCTCCGAGAACAGCGGCCTGGTTCAACAGATCTCCGCGAGAAACGGGCTTCATTGGCTGGGTGAAATAGATGTGACGGATGTATGGCGTCAGGCAGGCCGATGTCGAATCCCGTCCACCTTTTTTGAAACGTGGCATTTGATTGGAGCATTCCCCACTCGAAAGTTATATTTTCGGCTGGACTCGTTCCGGCGTCGCGTGGAGAGTAAGGGATAAACCTCAGCGTTGCCAAACATGGCTGTCCCATGAACCGAGTTGAGTTGGAACAAGTGCGAGGTAGTTGAATTGCGAAGTGTCCAACGCAATTCCCCCTCCAGTCAGTCTCGGTCGGCCCGCTCACAAACACACTAATCAATCATGAAGACAAAAGCTTTCACGAGACCCATCATCGCGGCGGCATTGCTGAACGCTCTGCTGCTCGCGTCAACCAGTTTCGGTCAACCAGCGCAAGCGCCCCGAGGCCGGGGGCCGCAGGGGCCGCAGGTGATTTCCCCGGAAGTTTCCGCAGACCGGCATATCACCTTTCGCCTTCGCGCGCCCAAGGCGGAAGCGGTGCGGCTGGCCGCCGGCGACATTCCTGGCAACGGGCCGGGTGCCACGATGACCAGGGGCGCGGACGAGGTTTGGGAGGTGACACTTGGCCCCGTCGAGCCGGGCGCCTATCGCTACAACTTCAACGTGGATGGGGTTCCGGTGATTGACCCCCGCAATCCCGCGGTCAGCGAATCCAACAACAACGTGTGGAGCTTGGTTTATGTCCCGGGATCGGATTTCATGGACACCAAAGACGTTCCCCACGGCGCGGTTTCGGCCATCACTTACTTTTCCAAATCCTTGGGCAGTTTCCGTCGGATGCATGTTTATACTCCGCCAGGTTATCAGTTGGGAAAGGGCAAATACCCGGTTTTCTACCTGCTGCATGGCGCCGGTGATTGTGATGAAGCCTGGACTTCCGTCGGCCGGGCCGGCTTCATTCTCGACAACTTGATCGCCGACCATAAGGCGCAACCGATGGTTGTGGTGATGCCGACGGGCCACACGCGGTCGTTTGGTTTTGGCACGCGTGCGGGCGCACCCTCGCGGCCGCCGGTGGACGAATTCGTGCAGGATTTCACCAACGACATCATGCCGTATGTGGAGACTCATTACCGGGTTTACACAGACCGCCAGCACCGGGCAATTGCGGGCCTATCAATGGGCGGCGGTCAGACATTGAACATCGCGATTCCCAACCTTGATAAATTCGCCTACATAGGGGTCTTCAGTTCCGGAGTGTTCGGGATCACCGGCGGAGGTCGCGGCGGTGCTCTGGCAGCCAACTCCGGTCCGAGTTGGGAGGACCAACACCGGGATGCGCTGGACAATGCGAAAGCGAAAAAAGGTCTCAAGCTGATTTGGTTCAGCACCGGGAAGGATGACTCGCTCATCGAGACTTCGCGCGCCACGGTCGCGATGCTCAAGCAACACGGCTTCGACGTTGTCTTTCAAGAATCGCCCGGCGGCCATACCTGGATCAACTGGCGTAATTACCTCAATGAGTTTGCGCCAGAGTTGTTCCAATAAAAGCCGCAACGACATCGGTTAAACCTACAAATCGTTTTCAGTTTTTTACCAGCCAGACTCGGTTTGCGAAATTGTCGCCTGAGAGCAACCAGACAGTTATCTTCCAACCTGGACAAGCCCGGCAAAATATCCTGCAACAAAAAACCGTGCGCGAAAAATTGGTGGAAACGGCACGCGGGGTGCGGTCGGTCCCTGACTCAACGGCATCGTTCCGGCTTAAAGCCCAATCTGCTGCTGGATCGCGTTACATATTTTTTTAGACCACGCGGCCAGGGATTTCGCGTCGCGGCCCTCCACAAGCAGGCGCACTTTCGGTTCCGTGCCGGAATAGCGCAGGAGCAAACGCCCCCCTTGCGCGGATAATTCCTTTTCCGCGTCAGCCACCAATGTGTTCACGCCGTCGAGCTGCTCGAACGGTTTTTTTTCGCGCACCTTCACGTTGGTCACGAGCTGCGGGAAACGCGTCCAACATTGCGCGAGCTGGGACAGCGGTGCTCCCTTCGATTTGATGATGCGGAGAATTTGCAGCGCGGCGACGAGACCGTCGCCGGTCGTGCCGTGATCGCGGAAAATCAAATGCCCGCTCTGCTCGCCGCCAAAGTTGAGTCCTTCGCGCAACATTTCATCAATCACGTTCTTGTCGCCCACGGATGTGCGGACCATTTTGCCGCCGGCGTTTTTGATGGCGGCTTCGAGGCCGGCGTTGCTCATCACGGTGCTGACCAGGGTTTTCTTTGCCAAAGTTTTTTCCGCCAGCATCTCCAGCGCGGCGATGGCCATGATGTCGTCGCCGTCAATCAAATTGCCCTTTTCGTCGCAGAGCAGCACGCGGTCGGCGTCGCCGTCGTGCGCGATGCCGAGATGCGCGGCGTGTTCCACGACTTTCCGGCACATGGTTTCCGGGTGCATGGAACCGCAGTTTTCATTGATGTTTTTGCCGTCCGGCGAGTTGCCAAAAACGATGACTTCCGCGCCCAGTTCGCGCAGGACGCAGGGCGAAGCCTTGTAAGCCGCGCCGTGGCCGCAGTCCAAAACAATTTTCACGCCTTCGAGGGTCAGGCCTTTCGGGAAAGACGATTTCGCAAATTCGATGTAGCGGCCCAGCGCGTCATCAATGCGGACAGCCTTGCCGATCTGCTCGGAACGGGGGCGGATGTTTTCAATGTCGCCGCTGAACACGAGCTGCTCGATTCCGGCTTCCACCTGGTCGTCGAGCTTGTAGCCGTCGGCGCGGAAAAATTTGATGCCGTTGTCGGTGTAGGGATTGTGCGAGGCGGTGATGACGATGCCCGCGTCCGCGCGCAGGCTGCGCGTGACATAGGCCACGCCCGGCGTGGGCAGCGGTCCGATGAACAGCACGTCCACGCCCATCGAAAGGATGCCGGACGAAATGGCGTTTTCCAGCATGTAGCCGGAGAGCCGCGTGTCCTTGCCGATGACGATTTTATGCTTGCCGTGCCCGCGTGCGCGCGATTCCAGATTTTTGAAAACATGCGCGGCGGCGCGGCCGAGTTTCAATGCGGTTTCGGCGGTCACGGGTTCGAGGTTGGCCGTGCCGCGCACGCCGTCGGTGCCGAAGATTTTTCGTTGGTGGCTCATGCAATTTCACTCATTACTTCGGCGGGATGATAACCGAAACCTTGTCCGGTTCAACGCTGACCAGCGTGATGCCGGAGGGCACCGAAACGTCCACCTGCCGTTTCAAATCCCCGGCGGATTGGATGTCGGTGAGATCCACCGTCGCGCGGATCTGGTTGGCTTGGAGAACCGCGATGGCGTCGGACTCGCCGCGGACGGTGACGGAAACCGTGTTGGGCGCGACGCGATAGAGATGCACGTCCTCCGCCGACGCGACGACAAACACCGGCAGGTTGCCATAAGTCACCGGGCTGCCGTTGGCAGACACGGCAGTCTCTTTCGGCTCCACAGTATTGTGGACCGTCAGCCAGATGCCCGCCGCCAAAATCAGCGCAAACAACTTCCAGCCCCAGTCTTTAATAAATAAATCGCGCATGGCGGGAAAAACTATTTGCCGTTGGGCTTCGTCGCTGGCCGCGGCTCGTGTTTGGTGATGACCGCCGGGCCGGCGGGCCAGTTGTGTTCCGTGAACTGCGTTCGCAGCCATTTGGCGAAGCCATGCGTTTTCGCCGGCTGCAATACCACCGAGGTCAGAAATGCGCGCAGCTCCTCCGGCGTCACGCCGCGTGTGAGCTGGCCTTTGTAGGCGTAGGAAATCATGCCGGTCTCCTCGGATACGACGACGATGGCCGCATCCGTCTCCTCGCTCAAGCCGATGGCCGCGCGATGGCGCGTGCCGAGCGACTTGTTCAGGTCCGAGCGCTGCGTCAGCGGAAAAATGCACGCGGCATAGGCAATGCGGTCGCCCTTCAAAATCACGCCGCCGTCGTGAACCGCATTGTTCGGAAAAAAAATCGTCTCCAGCATTTCCGGCGTCGCATCGCAGTCCACCTTGATGCCGGACTCGACAGCCTCCTGCAACTGGATGGACTGCTCGATGGCCATGAGCGCGCCGATTTTCACGTCTGCCAGCCGTTCGCAGGTCTGGATGACAACCTCGATGCTCTCGCGCTGTTCGCTTGTCGTGGCGAAGAGCGGCAGGTTGCCGAGTTCGGCCAGCATCCGGCGCAGTTCCGGTTGGAAAATCACCAGCGCGCCGACCGCGATGAACACAGATGCGCTGCCAAGCATCCATTGCAAGACTTTCAGCTTTAAAAGCGTCGTCACCAGCGCCAGGGTGAGCAAAACCACCACGAAGCCAATGACCACCGGCCAGCCGCGCGTGCCGCGCACGAACTTGAACATGAAATAGATCAGCACCGCGAGGATGAAAATTTCCACCGCGGGCCGCCAGCCGATTTCAAAGTCAGACCACATTCGTTTTTCGGGACAGGATTGCTTCTGTCATGCGCAGCGCCTGCACGGTTTCCCACACGTCATGCGTGCGGACAATGTGCGCGCCGGATGCCACCGCCAGAGTCGCGCAGGCCAGCGAGGCTGGCAAGCGTTCATTCAATTTTGCGCCCGTTAATTTTTCGATGAACGATTTCCGCGAGACGCCGAGCAGCAGCGGCCGCCACCATTTTGTAAAACTCCCCAGGTTGGCAAGCAACTGCAAATTATGCTCCAGCGTCTTGCCAAACCCGATGCCGGGATCGAGCGCCACCTGCTCGGCGGCGATTCCACACCGGCTGGTCGTTTCCAGCCGGTTCGTGAAGAAATCGCCGATCTCGCGCACGACGTCGGTGTAGATGGGGTGCTGCTGCATGGTTTGCGGCGAACCCTGGGCGTGCATGCAAATATAACCCGCGCGAAATTCCGCGACAATTTTCCACATCGCATCCCCGTTCCGGCTGGCCCCGACATCATTGACGATGCTCGCGCCGGCGGCGAGCGCGGCGCGGGCGACCGCCGGTTTGAGCCTGTCAATCGAGAGCGCGACCTTCGTTTTTGCCGCGAGCTTTTCGATGACGGGAATGACGCGGCGAAGTTATTCTTGTTCGTCAACCAGCCCGGCGCCGGGCCGCGTGGACTCGCCGCCAATGTCGAGAATTTCCGCGCCCTGCGCGACGAGTTCCAGCGCGTGCGCGACGGCAGCGTCCGGGTCCAGAAATTTTCCGCCGTCGGAAAACGAATCCGGCGTGACGTTCACAATGCCCATGACCAGCGCCGGGCGCGGGAAACGAAATTCAAATTGACGGGCGCGGAACAACATCGGAAATGAAGAATGTCGAATGAAGAATGAAAAACACTTCATGCGCGCCGCGCACTCGTTTCTTCATTCTGCATTATGCATTCTGCCTTTTGGTTAAACTTTCGTTCGGAAATACGCAATCGTGTCGGTGAGTCCGTCGGCGAGCTGCACCTTGGGTTCCCACTTCAGGAATTTCTTGGCCTTGGTGATGTCGGGTTTGCGCTGTTTCGGATCGTCCTGCGGCAATGGTTTGAAAACAATTTTGCTTTTGGATTTCGTCGCGCGGATGATTTCCTTGGCGAACTGGACCATCGTCAGTTCAGCGGGATTGCCAATGTTCACAGGTAAATCGTAGTTGCACATCATCAGGCGATAAATGCCTTCGATCAAATCCGAGACGTAGCAAAAGCTGCGCGTCTGCGTGCCCTGGCCGAAGACGGTGACGGGCTTGTTTTTCAACGCCTGGCTGATGAACGCCGGGACGACGCGGCCGTCGTGGATTCTCATGCGCGGGCCGTAGGTGTTGAAGATGCGGACGATGCGCGTCTCGACCTTGTGTTCGTTGCGATAAGCCATCGTCATCGCTTCGGCAAAACGCTTGGCCTCGTCGTAACAGCCGCGGGGACCGATGGTGTTGACGTTGCCCCAGTATTCTTCGGGCTGCGGATGAACCAGCGGGTCGCCGTAAATCTCCGAAGTCGAGGCGAGCAGAAAGCGCGCCTTTTTTTCCTTGGCCAGACCCAGCGCCTTGTGCGTGCCCAGCGAGCCGACTTTGAGTGTTTGGATTGGCAGTTCGAGATAATCAATCGGGCTGGCGGGCGACGCGAAATGCCAGACGTAATCCACCGGGCCTTCGAGAAAAATAAATTCGGTGACGTCCTGCTGGATGAATTTGAAGTTCGGGTTGCCGCCAAGGTGAGCGATATTGTCCACGCTGCCGGTGACAAAATTGTCAATGCCGATGACGCGATGCCCGCGAGTCACCAGCAGATCAGTCAGGTGCGAGCCGAGAAAGCCGGCGGCTCCGGTGACGACGGACAGGGGTTGTGTGTTTTTCAAGGCGATGGATCGTTAAATGGTTGAATGGTTAGAGCGACCGCGCAGGATGATTATTGAAATGAGGCGGCGTTTCAACGATTAAACGACCCAACGCGCTCACTTTGCGCCGGTGCCGAGCAGCACCACGGGGACGGTGAGCAGAAGGATGACAAGATCGAGCCAGATGGACCAAGTGTCAATGTATTGGAGATCCAGCCGGACCCAGTCCCGAAAATCGGAGATTTTGTTGCGGCCGCTGATCTGCCAGAGGCAGGTGAGGCCGGGCTTGACACTCAAGCGGCGGCGGTGCGCCAGGTCGTTGAAGCGTCTGACCTCGTCCACCGGCAGCGGCCGCGGGCCGACGAGGCTCATTTCGCCGCGCAAGACGTTGAACAACTGCGGCAGTTCATCCAGGCTGAATTTGCGGAGAAATCTGCCAAATGGCGTGATGCGCGGGTCGTTGGTGACTTTGAAAACCGGACCGGACATCTCGTTCATCGCCGCGAGTTCGTGCTTCAACTGCTCGGCGTTGGACGTCATGGTGCGGAACTTGAAAATGGTAAAGGGTGCGCCGTTGAGGCCGGAACGCTGCTGCCGGAACATCACCGGTCCGGCGGATGTCAGTTTGATCAGCATGGCAATGGCCAGCATGGGCAGGGCAAAAACCAAGAGCAGCAGCAGCGCGCCGAAAAAATCCAGCAGCAGCTTGGCCAGCATCTGCCACGAGGTTTCCGGGGTGGATCGGAACACGATGAGCGGATGCCCGAACAGCTCGTCGAAACTGGCGCGGGCGATCTGCGTCGCAAAAAAATCCGCGACCAGCCAGGCCTCGACGCCCTCGACTTCGCACAGTTTGATGACGTTTTCGACGCGTTCAAACTGCGCGTGCGTGGCGCTGACCAGCACCCCGCTGACGGAATGTTCGTGGAGCATTTCAATCAACATCTGCGGCGGCGATTCGCCGAGATTGAATTCGGCGGCCACTTCAATTTCGTCGCCGGCCTGGGCCTGCATCAATTTGTGAAGCCGGGCCGTTTCCGCGTGGCTGCCCGCCAGAATAATGCGGCGTTTGTATTGGGCTTTGGCCAGATGGCTGTGCAGCACCGCGAGCAGCAATTCCTCCTTCAGCCACACCAGCGCGCAACTGAACACAATGAAAATGAACGACACTCCGCGCAACGTCGGGGCTTTGAAATAAAACATCAGCAGCACCATGCCGACCGTGACGAGCAAGGAACCGCGCAGCAGCGGCCAGAACAGCGCCTTGCGCAAATTCACCGCCGGCCGGTTGTAAAATCCCTGCGTCTCCAGCACCAGCGGGGCCGCAAAGCCGAGCGCAAAATAGAGCCACACAAACTTTTCCGCCCATTCGGGAGGAATGGGGTTCATGCCCAGCCAGCTTGAAAATGTCTGGCTGCCGCGCAACGACAAAGCCAGCCAGAAGCTTGCGGCGAAAAGGCAAGCATCGGTGATCTGATGCATCTGGGTGCGAATCTGGCGGTCACGTTGCAGCATGAAATTCAGGAACTGCGGTTGTCGTTAAGCATAAACATCGCGGTGCGCGGTTCAATTCATTTGACGGCCTTGGGCACGAGTTGAAACTCCGGCACCGACGCGGCGATCAGTTTTTTCATGCGTTCAAACGTCGCGGCCTCCTGGCCGGGCATGCAGATGGAGAAAAAGGTGATATAAGCCCAGCGGTCCAGCTCGCCGGTGAACAACACGTCGCGCGCCATCCACAACATCCGTTGCGCATGGGACGGCGTGTAGCGATCGGCGTCCACAAACCAATAGACAAACACGCCCTGCTCGGTGACTTTTTGGCCATTGACTTCCACCGGTCTGGTGGCGACCAGATGCATTACGGGCAAATCATAAGCAAAGGGTTTTTCCAAATGCACCTCGTCCACGCGCGAGGCGGCATCGTCAATGGTCCAGCCTTGGCCCGTCAGGCAAATCTGCGGCTTGTGGATGCTGCCGCGTGAACTGCCCATCAACACGACATTCGCCAAAGTCTGGAAACCATCGTCCGCCGTGTAAAGCCGCTGGCCATAGCTGGTGTCCTGCGGCAGCATGTTGACCACGATGTCCGCCTGCGGCCGCACTTCCGATTTGTAGCCCGGCAAGTCCGCGGGCAACAGCACTTCAAGGTTCTGGCTGCCGGCCAGCGGGCCGGTCTTCACGCCCGGCACGCCCAGCTTTTGGTTTGATTTGGCATGGGCCAGCACGCCGGCCGTCGCGCCGATGAGCGCCAGCACGGTGAGCGCGAGAATGATTTTTTGGCGGTTCATGGCGTCGCGGGTTGGTCTTTCAAAACGGGCGGCGCCGGGATTTTTTCCAGCCAGCGTGACACCAAAAACGCGCAGCCGACGGCCACCGCGAACGTGATGAACCCGAAGTCGGTTTCAACGGCCTTGCCGGCATTCTGCCCGAAGGCTTCGGCCACCGTGATGGTGAAACAGAGCCGCACCACGTTGCCCAGGACGGCCAGCGGCGCGGCAACCAGCATCATCACCGCTCGTTTCCAGGGCGATTTGAAATTCACAAAGCCGTAGATCGTGGTCAGCGCCAGCAGCGCCACCAGGCTGCGGATGCCGCTGCACGCCGCCGCGACCTCGTAACCGAACGTGTGTTGTGCGTCAAAAAGCTGCGTGCCTTCGCGGATCAAATCCGGCGCGAGGCCGAGGTGCGCCACCATTTCCACAATCCGCGACACCACCAACCGCAACGGCAAAGTCAGCGGCGCGGCGTATTCCCCGACGGGAATGCAAAAGGCCAGCAGGAAAAACGGAAAGAAACTCGCCTTCAGCCAGTGCCGGCCCCACGCCAGGCCGGTCAAACCATACAACCCCAGAAAGAAACCGATGACCGACAAACGCTGTTGCTGCGCGATAAACCCGACGAGGTGCAACAGTAAGGCGAATCCAATCAGCCCGATGGCCGGCCACCACAGGCCGGGCGGTTTGGCCAGCAATTCTTTGCGCTTCCACCAGAACAACGCGAGCACGACAAATGGAAGCAACAGCCCGTGGCCCTCATCCACCAGCGGCGAAGCGTAAAGGTTGAACATCCACGCCAGCAATGACGGCGAGTCCAGATAGTTGAAAGTGGCATTGCCCAAAAAAACAAACAGCGCCACCCATACGGCCGCCAGCGAGAAAAAAAACCACCGGTTCGGCAGTTGCCGCCATTCTTCCCGGCAGCGAAAAATCAGCACCGGAATCGCCGCCACGAGCGCCGCGCTGAAAACATAGATTGGCCAGGGCTTTTTCCAGAACTCCGCCCCGGTAAAATAAAACGCCGCGCCCAATAAAATCAGGAAGCCGATTTCGTGCGGCTGAAGTCCATAGGGCAACTGCTTTTTATTCATGTCGTTTCTGAATCGGATGTTGCAACCAGTTATCAGATACGAAAACCCCGCGTTTTGCTCAAACAAATTCGTGTGAAATCAAGGTGACGGATACTTTTTGAGGCCGGTCAACTGGCCGAAAATCTTCAGGACGAACAGCGGATGGTTGCGAAAATAGCGTTTTGCCAGCCGGCGCGGCTCGCTGCACAACCGGTAAAACCATTCCAGCCCGCTGCGTTGCATCCAGCGCGGCGCCTGTTTGACGCGCCCGCTGTGAAAATCAAACGCCGCACCGACGCCGATCATCAGCGTCACGTCCAGCTTGGGCAGGAATTCCGCCATGAACTTCTCCTGCTTCGGCGTGCTCAAGCCCACCCACAGGATGTCCGGCTTGGTGGCGCGGATCAGTTCCTCCAGTTCCTTTTCCTCGACCGCATTGAGCGGGCGGAAGGGCGGCGTGTAGCAGCCGGCGATTTGGATTTTCGGAAAACGCGCCGTCAATTTGTCGCGCAGTTCTTCCGCCACGCCCGGCATGCCGCCAAACAAAAAATGGCGGCACGGATTGCTTTCGCTCCACGCGCAGACTTCCAACATCAGGTCCGGCCCATAGACCCGGCTCATTTCATGGTGGCCGTGCAGTTTGCCCATCCACACCATCGGCATGCCGTCGGGCGTGCAGAGAAACGCCGCGTTCAGGATGCGCCGGAACGCCGCGTCCTGCTGCGCCAGCATCACGCCGTGGGCGTCGCGCACGCAAATGTAACCTTTGCGCCGCGTGCGCACCGCCTCGGCGATGGCCGCCAGCGCGGTCGGCAGGTTGAGCACGCTGATGCCGACGCCGAGGACATTGACGCGTTTGATTTCCATAAAACTGGGCAGACAACATATCCGGTGAAATGCAAAACACCAGCCAAAGTCCGTGTTGCCGCGCGCGAAAAAACTTTCTTCATCGTCGGCTTTCCACCAGATTCTGGCCGAAGTCGAACGACCATTGCATGAAGCTGCTTGTTTTCGCCCACACCCCGCCGCCGCATCACGGCCAGAGTTACATGGTGCAGCTCATGCTCGAAGGCTTTGGCGGCGACGCGCGCCAGCGGAATGCGAGTTCCCCTTCGCCGCTCGGCATGGAATGTTACCACGTCAACGCGCGGTTTTCCCGCAGCCTCGAGGACGTGGGGGAATTTCAAGGCGCAAAAATTTTTCTCATCTTCTGGTTTTGTGCGCAGGCCGTCTGGCTGCGGTTCCGGCACGGCGTGAAAAATTTTTATTACGTTCCCGCGCCCGGCAAACGCGTCGCGCTCTACCGCGACTGGCTGGTGATGCTGCTCTGCCGCCCGTTTTTCAAGCATGTTATTTTGCACTGGCACGCTGCCGGCCTGGCCAAATGGCTGGAGACTGCCACCGAAATCAGCGCGCGCGCGGCGACTTACCGGCTGTTCCGGCCCGTGGACTTGAGCATCGTTCTCTCGCGCTACAATTTTGCCGACGCGGAAAAACTCTTGTCGCGCCAAATCCGCGTGGTCCACAACGGCATTCCCGATCCGTGTCCTGATTTTGAAACCGCCATTCTGCCGCGCCGGCTGGAGAACTTCGCCGCCCGCAAAAAGCTCTTTGCTGGCGAAATCCCCGCCGCGCCGATGACGGTGAAGGTGTTATTCCTGGCGCACTGCACGCGCGAAAAGGGAATTTTCGCCGCCGTCGAGGCTGTGCTGCGCGCCAACCGTGAACTGGCCAAGCGCCGGTGCCCGATGAAATTGAAACTCGTCACCGCCGGCAATTTTGTCACCGACCAAGAGAAATCCGAGTTCGACCAATTGAGAAAAATCCCCGAATTTGCCGCCACGGTCGAGCATCTGGGCTTTGTCAGCGGCGAACTGAAAACGCGGTTGCTGCGTGACGCCGATCTGTTTCTTTTTCCCACGCGTTATCTCGGCGAAAACCAGCCGGTGAACCTGATCGAGGCGATGGCGTTCGGCCTGCCCATCGTCACCACCCGCTGGCGGTCGCTGCCCGAAATGTTTCCGCCGGATTATCCCGGCCTCGTCCACGACCAGAATCCGGACGACATCGCTGCCACAATTTTAAAAGTGCTTGCGGTCAACAGCGGCGAACGAATTCGCGGCCATTTTCTGGAACGGTTCACAATCGAACGCCACCTGGCCGATCTTGCCGCCGCCATCCGCAGCGTGGAAACTGAAGCGGGAAATGATCAACCACCAAGGCACCAAGAACACCAAGCAGAAATTTAGTTGCGGAAGCAAGAATCGAATTTCCCGCCTGCCGGTCGTTCTTGTTAAATCTTGGCGTTGAGGAGAACCTTCCTGCACGGCGGGAGTGAATAAATTTCATCTGCATCCGCCGATAGTTTCATGCGAAATCCGCGTTTGCAGGAGAAGCAAAGTTGAATTTCACCATCATTTGCGGCATGGTGGCCGCTGTGAATCATCCGATTTCTCCCGCCGAACCTTGCGCCGGCGGCATCGCCGGCGAACGCAAGCAGCTTGATCCCTGCACCATTGTCATCTTTGGCGCGAGCGGCGCTCTGACCGCGCGCAAGCTGATTCCCGCGTTGTATCAGCGTTTCA
>VFSW01004933.1_pt1 | contig 19871 bp, 18 predicted proteins | sample 5358111 | NCBI WGS metagenome assembly VFSW01 (sample SAMN11554181, study PRJNA540505) | mine drainage metagenome | isolation source: sediment from site ElyBrook_90M | place: USA: Ely Copper Mine, Vershire, VT | collected 2017 | reverse complement strand
CGAACAGCAGCCAGGCGATGCCGTCGGCATCCCGCGTCAGCTTGAAATGCCGATAAGGACTATTCGCGTCCGGCTTCGGCCCGAGCTCGAGCACGCGATCCTTGAGGACGTCCATGATTTTGCTGTCCATGGCGTTCCCTATACTGTCTCGATCAACATGGCGCCGCCCTGCCCGCCGCCGATGCATTCGGTCGCGATGCCGCGTTTGGTGCCGAGCCGCTTCATCGCATTGACGAGATGCAGCACGATACGGTTGCCTGACGTACCGACGGGATGACCGAGGCTGATGGCGCCGCCGTCGACGTTGAGCCGCGCGTGGTCGATCTGCCCGGCAGCGCCGTCGAGCCCCAGAATCTCGCGGCAGAATTTATCGTCGTTCCAGGCGGCGAGGCATCCCAGTACCTGGGTGGCGAAGGCTTCGTTCAATTCCCAGGTCTCGATATCGCCTAGCGACAAATTGTTGCGCTTCAACAGCTCCGTCGCCGACAGCACCGGGCCGAGCCCCATGATCGAGGGATCCAGTGCCGACCATTGGCTGTCGACGATCACCGCCTTCGGCGTCAGGCCGTGCTTCTTGACCGCCTCTTCCGAGGCCAGGATGGTCCAGGAGGCGCCGTCGGTGATCTGCGAGGAATTGCCGGCAGTGACCTGGCCCCAGGGCCGCTCGAACACCGGTTTCAGTCCGGCCAGTTTCTCCAGCGTCGAATCCGGCCGCACGCCGTCGTCGTGATCATAGAATTTTCCGTCGCGCGCGAATGCGGTCTCGACCTCGCCCTTGAGAAATCCCTGTGCTTGCGCATTCGCCAGCCGCTTGTGGCTTTCGACCGCATAGGCGTCCGATTGCGCGCGGGTGACGCCGAAGAGATGGCCGACCACTTCGGCGGTCTGCCCCATGTTGAGCTCGGTGATCGGATCGGTCAGGCCGCGCTCAAGGCCGATCACCGGCTTGAAATACGCTGGACGCGCCTTTGCGATCGCCGCCAGTTTGCCGAGAATGCCCCTGGCGCCGGCTAGCCCTGCGAACCAGCGCACCCCCTGCTGCGGCCACACCAGCGGCGCATAGCTCAGGGCTTCCGAGCCGCCCGCCAGGATCAAATCCGAAACGCCCTCGCGGATATAGCGGTAACCGGTGTCGATCGACTGCATGCCGGAGCCGCAATTGATCTGCACCGTGAACGCCACCATCGCCTCCCCCATGCCGAGCCGCAGGGCGGCGACGCGGGCGGGGTTCATCTCGTCGGCGATGACATTGACGCAGCCGAGGATGACCTGATCGAAGGCCGAGGGCGCAAAGGGTTGCCGGACCAGCAGCGGCCGGCCGCACTGAACGGCTAGATCGACCGGCGTGAAGGGCCCCGGTCCGCTGCGCGCCTTCAGGAACGGCGTCCGGCTGCCGTCGATAATAAAGACCGGTCGCGCCATCAGCTTGCCGCCCTCGTCTCACCGACTTCCCCATAGAACTGATGCACGGCGGCCGGCTTCTTGTAGATCGGCGACAGCGCTTCGGGCGCGAAATCATCGACCTCGATCACCTTTGCAACCGCTTCATGCGCCGCCGCGAGCTGGTCGCCCTCGGCTTGGGTGATGATGCCCTTCTTGACCGCCTCCTTCCAGTCATGGAGGCGCGCCGCGTGCATTCTTTTCGCGATATCATCCGCGGCGGTGACGAGGAGAAATGCCTTCTCCAGCCGCGCGACGCCGCCGTCGTCGTCGACATGCGACAGGTCCGGCGTCAGGCGATCGCGCGCCGCCGACGGCTCCAGCACCAGCTGCGCGCATTCGTGCACCACGCGATCGGAAGGACCGAGCACGCGTGCGCCGAACGGCTGGATCACAAATTTCAGGACGAGGCCGACAAAGCGGTTCGGCAGATTCGCCAGGATTTCCGCAAAACGGTTCTCGATGGTGCGGAATCCGCTTTCCATGCACCATTCAAGCGCGGCGAAGTCGGCCGCCTGGCGTCCCTCGTCCTGCCAGCGCTTCAGCGCAGCCGACAACAGGTACAACTCGGACAGGATGTCGCCGAACCGGGCCGAGAGCATTTCCTTGCGCTTGAGCGCACCGCCCAGCGTGAGCAACGCCATGTCGGCGCACAGCGCGAAGGCCGACGAATAACGCGAGAGCTGGCGATAAAATCCGGTCGCCTCGCCTGCCTCGGGTGCGGGTGCGAACATCCCGCCGCTCCAGCTCCGGCCCCAGGCCCGGAACAGCGTCACCACGCTGTGACCGACATGATTCCAGAACGCCTTGTCGAAATCGTCCAACCCCTTGGCGCGGTCCTCCTCGCCAAGCGCGTTCATTTCCTTCAACAGATAGGGATGGGCGCGGATCGCGCCCTGGCCGAACACGATCAGGTTGCGGGTCAGGATATTGGCGCCCTCCACCGTGATGCCGACCGGCACCGAGCGATAAAGATTTCCGAGGTAATTCTGCGGTCCGTCGATCACGGCCTTGCCGCCGTGGATATCCATCGCGTCGTCGATCGCGATCCGCATCCGTTCGGTGGCCTGCAGCTTCATGATGCCGGAGATCACCGCCGGATGATGGCCCTGATTGAGTGCAGCACAAGTGAGCCGCCGCGCCGCATCGAGCAGGTAGGCCGTCGCCGCGATGCGGGCGAGCGGCTCCTCGATGCCTTCGAATTTGCCGATGGAAATGCCGAACTGCTCGCGAATCCGCGCATAGGCCCCGGTGGTACGCGCCGCGTAGGCCGCACCCGCCGCCGACAGCGACGGCAGCGAGATGCCACGTCCGGCGGCCAACGCCGTCATCAACATCTTCCAGCCCTGGCCGAGACGTGCCTCGCCGCCGATGATGTAGTCCATCGGGATGAAGACGTCCTTGCCCCAATTCGGACCATTCTGGAACACCTGCATCGACGGCAAGTGACGTTGTCCGATCGAAACGCCGGGAAGATCGGTCGGGATCAGCGCCACGGTGATTCCGAGTTCGTCCTCTGTCCCGACGAGATGATCGGGATCGTAAGCCTTGAAGGCCAATCCCAGCAGCGTCGCCACCGGGCCGAGCGTGATATAGCGCTTGTGCCAGTTGAGCCGTAACCCCAGCACTTCGCGTCCCTCAAAGTCACCTTTACAGATCACGCCGGTATCGACCATCGATGCGGCATCCGAGCCGGCCTCCGGGCTGGTCAGGCCGAAGCAGGGAATGTCGCGGCCGTCGGCAAGCCGCGGCAGCCAGCGCTGCTGCTGCTCCTTGGTGCCAAAGCGCATCAGGAGTTCACCCGGCCCGAGCGAGTTCGGCACCATCACCGTGACGGCGGCGGCCAGCGAACGCGAGGAAAGCTTTCTCACCACTTCCGAATGGGCGTAGGGCGAGAAGCCGAGCCCGCCATATTCTTTCGGGATGATCATGCCGAAGAATTTCTCGCGCTTGACGAAGTCCCAGACTTCGCCCGGGAGGTCGCGCCATTCCCAATTGATCTTCCAGTCGTCGAGCATCGCGCAGAGCTCGTCGACCGGGCCGCTGAGGAATGCCTTCTCCTCCGCCGTCAGCGCCGCGGGCGCGTTGGCCAGCAGCTTCGACCAGTCGGGATTGCCGGTGAAGAGGTCGGCGTCCCACCAGACATCGCCGGCCTCCAGCGCCTCGCGCTCGGTATCCGACATGGCCGGCAATGCGCCGCGCGCGAGAGCGAAGATCGGCTTGGTGATGAGGTCGCGGCGGAAGGAGCTCATGGGCTTTCGTCCTCATGGTCGGCGCTGGCGGCGCGATGCGGCAGCTACAGATATGCCAACAGAGACTCACTCTAGCGGAATGCGTGAAATTTGGTTGATACTTCGCATTGAAAATAAAGCAAAATTGATGCGGACACGGGTCTGGCGGATAACGGCGGCCAGCCGAGACAGTTCCGAAACACGATCAGCCACTTAACGTCGGCAAAAGTTAATCGGGCCGCGGCATCTCGAACATGGCGTCTTGCCTGATCTCAAAATAATCGCCGCGGCGGCCGGCGCGCACGATCGGGTGTGCCAGCGCGGTCTGATAGACGCCGTCCCGGATCATGGCCTTGTCGATGTGGACGGCGACGACCTCGCCGAGGGTGAGCCAGGCCTGCGCCTTCCTGCCGTCGGCACCCTGCAGCTGAATGATCTGCGTCAGTCTGCATTCGAACGAGACCGGGCTTTCCGCGACCCGTGGGACATTGACGAGCCTGCACGGCGCCGCCGTCAGCCCGGCGATCGAAAATTCGTTGACGTCATGGGCGACATGGGCGGCGGTCGCGTTCATCTGCTTCGCCAGATCCATGGTCGCGAGATTCCAGACGAATTCGCCGGTCTCCTGGATATTCGCGACGCTGTCCTTCCAGTTGGTCGAGGAAAACCCGATAATGGGAGGCGTGTAGCAAAAGCCGTTGAAGAAGCTATAGGGCGCGAGATTGACGTTGCCCTTGGCATCGCGGGACGAGATCCAGCCGATCGGGCGCGGCGCGATGATGGCATTGAACGGATCGTGCTTGAGGCCGTGGCCATTGCGCGGTTCGTAGTAATGCAGGTCCTTCGGGCTTGATGCGTCCACGCTGGTATCTTCCTGTTTTTCCTGAAGTGACTATCCTCGACCGCGCGGCGCGAGCGCGGCGAGAACGAAATCGATCATCTGCTCGATCGACGGGCCCGGCTTGTTGGCGGATTGCGCAATCATCTGGGGATGGAAGAACCGCACCATCGCGGTACAGGTGCACAGCGCAGCGAGCACCACATCCTTTTTCTCGAATTCGCCCGACGCCATCCCTTGTCCGATCACGGCGCCGATGCTTTCGGTGACCCGCTGGATATGGGCTACGCAAACCTCCCAGCTCTCCTCCATTGCGATCTCGACCATCTCGTGCAGCTTCGAATCGCCGACATAGCGCTCCGAGTTCATGCGATGGACCGTCGTCAGCAACTCGCGCAGGCGGGGCGCCGCCGGGCCCGGCGCGTTGGCGATCCGCTGCGCCTCGACCTCGACCTCCCCCATCAGGCTGCGCGCGACGCTTTCATGGATCGCCTTTTTCGAATCGAAAAAGCGATAGACGTTGGCGGGGCTCATCCGCAGTTCTTTGGCGATGTCGGCGACCGTGGTCTTCTGGTAGCCGATCTGGCGAAACAGACGCTCCGCCACCACGAGAATGCGTTCCCGGGTGTCCGGCTCGATATGTTCGGCAATCAGCGTCATTCCGGTGCTCGATTCATTCTGGTCGATTCTTTGTTGAAGCATGACCGGTTCGGAAAAAAGGTACCAGGATCATGCTCCAATGTTCAATTATTCCGCCGCCGCAGCAAGCGGAAATGCGGGTTGGGGTATGTCCTGATGTTGCGGCGCAAGATCAAGATGCCGGCTCCCGCTGCTTTCTTCAAGGCTCTTGCGGAACCAAAGCGCATAGAGGCCCGGCAGGTACAGCAAGGTGAGGAAGGTTGCAACGAACAGCCCGCCCATGATGGTGATCGCCATCGGGCCCCAAAACGCCGAGCGCGACAGCGGGATCATCGCCAGGATGGCTGCGAGCGCCGTCAGCACCACCGGGCGGGCCCGCCGGACGGTGGCCTCGACGATGGCCTCCTTCCGCGTCAGGCCGTGGGCGACATCGGTCTCGATCTGGTCGACCAGGATCACCGCATTGCGCATGATCATGCCGGCCAGCGCGATCAGTCCGAGCAGCGCCACGAAGCCGAAGGGCTGGTTGGCGACGTTTAGTCCGAGCGAGGCGCCGATGATGCCGAGCGGCGCCGTGAGAAACACCAGGATCAGGCGCGAGAAGTTCTGCAGCTGGATCATCAGCAGGGTCAGCATGACGATCACCATCAGCGGAAACAACACGAAGATCGACGCGTTGCCCTTGGCGGATTCCTCGAACGCGCCGCCCGGCTCGATCCGGTAGGCCGGCGGCAGGCTGTCGCGGATCTCCTGCAGCCTGGGCCAGATCTGGTTGGTCACGTCGGGGGCCTGAACGCCGTCGGCGACGTCGCCGCGCACCGTGATCGCCATGTCGCGGTTGCGCCGCCAGATGATCGGCTCCTCATGGGCGTATTCGATTCTGGCGATCTGCTGCAGCGGTACCGCAACCCCGTTGCGCGATGTCACGGTGAGGTCGCCGACATGGCCGAGGTCGAGCCGCTCGGACGGCACCGCGCGCGCCACCACGTCGACCTTCTCGATGCCATCGCGCACCGTCGTCACCGGCGCGCCCGAGATCAGCATGGCGAGCGCCTGCGAGACGTCCTGCGGGGTAAGACCGAGCGCGCGCGCGCGATCCTGGTCGACCACGAGCTTGAGGTACGGCGACTGTTCGTTCCAGTCGAGCTGGGGATCCTTGATGTTCTTGTTCTGCTTGACGATGTCGCGCACCTTGTAGGCGATGTCGCGGACGGTCCCTGCATCCGGGCCGATCACCCGAAACTGGACGGGAAAGCCGACCGGCGGTCCGAAATTGAAGCGATCGACACGCACGCGCGCTTCGGTCAAGGCCCCATCATCGACCGCTTTCTCGAGGCGCGCCTTGATCCGCTCGCGCGCCTCGACATTCCTGGCAACGATCACGATCTCGGCGAAGGCCTCGTTCGGCAGCTGCGGGTTCAAGCCCAGCCAGAAGCGCGGCGAGCCCTGGCCGACATAAGAGGTGTAGGTCGCGATGTCCTGGTCATCCTTCAAGAGGGTCTCCGCCTTCTTCACGGACTTTTCGGTGACATTGAACGCGGTTCCTTCCGGCAGCCGCAGCTGCAGAAACAATTCGGGCCGCTCGGACAGCGGGAAGAATTGCTGTTGGACGTGGCCGAAAGCCACAATCGAGAGTGCGAAGACGCCGACGGTCGCCAACACCACTTTGACGCGGTGGTCAACGCACCATTGAATCATGCTGCGCAGAATGCGGTAGACGCGGGTTTCATAGACCGCGTGCGGATCGTGGTTGTGGCTGACCGCAATGTTCGGCAGCAGCTTGACGCCGATATAGGGCGTGAAGATCACCGCCACGAACCAGGATGCGACCAGCGAGATCGCCACGATCCAGAAGATGCCGCCGGCATATTCGCCCACGGCCGAATTGGCAAAGCCGATCGGCAGGAAACCGGCCGCGGTGACCAGCGTTCCCGTCAGCATCGGGAAGGCGGTGGATTCCCAGGCAAAGGACGCCGCACGGATGCGGTCCCAGCCCTGCTCCATCTTCACCACCATCATCTCGACCGCGATGATGGCGTCGTCGACCAAAAGGCCGAGCGCGATGATCAGCGCGCCCAGCGTGATCCGATGCAGGTCGAGCGACATCGCGTTCATGACGATAAAGACGATCGCCAGCACCAGCGGCACCGACAGCGCCACCACGATGCCGGTGCGCCAGCCCAGCGCCACGAAACTGACGAACAGCACGATCGCCAGCGCCTCGATGAAGGAATGCACGAATTCAGAGACCGCGTGCTCCACCACCTCCGGCTGGTCGGCGATCCGGTCGACATTGATGCCCTGCGGCACCGCCTTCATGAATTCCGCGGTCGCTGCTGCAACGTCCTTGCCGAGCTCCAGAATGTTGGCGCCCTTGGCCGTGACCACGCCGATGCCGATCGCGGGCTTGCCTTCCTGACGGACCACAAAGCTCGGCGGGTCGACGAAGCCGTGGGTCACGGTGGCGATATCGCCCAGGCGAAACACCCGGCCATTGCTCTCGACCGGCGTCTCCGCCACGGCCTTGACGCCGTCGAGCGCGCCGGTGACGCGCAACGGCACGCGCTGCGCGGAGGTTTCCACCGTGCCGGCCGGCACGACATTGTTCTGCTTGGCGAGCGAGTCAAACAGCGCCTGCGGCGTGATGCCGAGGGTTGCGAGCTTGGCATGCGAGAACTCGACGTAGATCTTCTCGTCCTGGGTGCCGTAGAGATCGACCTTTGTCACTCCCGGCACCTTCAACAGCCGCTGGCGCATGCCTTCGGCGGCTTTCTTGAGCTGCGCGTAGTCGGCGCCATCGCTGGTCATCATATAGAGGATGGAGTCGACGTCGGAGAATTCGTCGTTGACGACGGGGCCGAGCAGGCCCGCTGGTAACTGTCCCTGCACGTCGACCAGCTTCTTGCGCAACAGGTAAAACAGATACGGCACGTCCTTGGGCGGCGTCGAATCGCGGAACGTGACCTGCATCGCCGTGAACGACGGCTTCGAATAGGTCTGCACCTTTTCGAAATAGGGCAATTCCTGCAGCTTCTTCTCGATGGGATCGGCGACCTGCGCCTGCATCTCGGCAGCGGTCGCGCCCGGCCAGATCGCCGAGACGTTCACCACCTTGACGGTGAAGAAGGGATCCTCGGCGCGGCCGAGCTGCCGGTAAGAGAAGAAACCGGCAGCGCCAAGCGCAATCACCAGGAACAGAATGAGCGCGGGATGGCTGACCGCCCAGCCCGAAAGATTGAAGCGCTTCATCATACCCTCCAAAATTCCAAAACCATGTGCATTACGTCGTCATTGCGAGCGAAGCGAAGCAATCCATCGCGCCGCAGATAAAGTTTGGAATCTTCGTCGCTTTGCTCCTCGCCATGACGGGGCTCAAAAGGACAGTGACGACACGACCCTGACCTTCTGGGTCGGATCGAGCTTCTGCACGCCGAGCACGACGATCTTCGCGCCCTCATCGACGCCACCGGAGATGACGACGCAATTGCTCTCGTAGGATTTGACTGCGACCGGCTTTAACGCCACTTCGCCCTTGTCGTCGACGACGTAGAACGAGGGATCGCCGCCCTGGCTGTACAACGAAGACAGTGGCAGCCGCGCCACCCGCGCGGTCTGGGGATCGGCGAGCGTCAGCGTCGCGGTCATGCCGAGCGACACGTCCTCGCCCGCGTCCGGCAGCGAAAATTTCGCCAGATAGGTCCGCGTCGCGGGATCGGCCGATGGCGCGACCTCACGCAGTTTTGCCAGGTATTTCTTGTTGGGTTCGGACCACAGCGTCACGGTCGCGACACCGTCCTTGGCGCGTCCGACAAGCGTCTCCGGTATCGCGACGACGGCTTCCTTCTCGGCAACGCGCGCGACGCGAATAGCGGTCTGCCCGGAGGCCACGACCTGCCCCGGATCGATCAGGGTCGCGGTGACGACACCGCGGCTGTCGGCGACGAGCGTGGCGTAAGAGAGCGAGTTGTTGGTGAGTTCGACCGAGCGCTCGGCGCGGTTGAGGCGCGCGCGCGCCTCATCGGCGGCGGCTTTGGCCTGATCCAGCTGCGCGTCGGTCGCCCAACCCTTGGCGCGAAGATCCTTGGCGCGCTGCTCGGCCGCACCCGCTTGCGCCAGCACGCCGGTGGCGGCGCGGAACTCGGCCTCGGCCTGTTCGGCCTGCAGCTTCAGATCGGCTTCGTCGAGGGTGGCGAGCGGTTGGCCGACATCAACGATCTGGCCGACTTCAACCAGGCGCCGGGCGACCTTGCCGGGCACCCGGAAACCCATGTCGGTCTCGATCCGGGGCTTGATGGTGCCGACAAAGCTACGCTCGGGAGATTCCGACTCGTAATGCACTGTGGCGACCAGAACCGGCCGCGATGGGGCCGGCTTCTCGGCCACCGCGTCATTGCAGCCAGCCAGGGCGATGGCGATCAGGGCCAGCGACAGGCCAGCTAAAAGCCTGTAATAGCTTGCAAAAATCGAACGGACGAACATCGGACACTCCCTCGGTCTAGCTTCCTGGCAAGTGTTGATTGTTAAATGACGAATGTCAATATTCATCAGTAATCATGATTTCGTGATCATTGGCGTTTTTTCGTCATTCCGAGGCGCGAGCAATGCGGACGAGCCCGGAATCCATAACCACGGGCGGGGGTGGGGTTATGGATTCCGGGCCTGCGCCGAGTGGCGCATCCCGGAATGACGGCCGTGGGTTGGTCCGGCAATCGCGACTACTGCCCCGCTTTTTCTTGTGGCGGCAGTTCAACGGGGCCTTGAGCATCGCCCGCAAGAAGCCAATGGATTTGCGGCAAAAACGCATTCGCAGGGCGTGGACCTCGATGCGCGGGGCGCAGCCGTTTGCCTTGCGGCGTCTGCTCACTCCGCGAGCTGAAAACGCTCGAAACGATGCAGTTCCTCCTCGATCCGGCGCTTGAGATCCTTGCGCGCGCCTTTCGCCGCGCCGGCGCCGATCCAGCTCCATTTCTGCAACAGCAATTTTCGCATCTGGCGATCGGTCTTGAGATCGAGCGCGGCGACGATGTCGCCGCCGACCAGAACCGGCAGCGCGAAATAGCCGAAACGCCGCTTCTCCTTCGGCACATAAGCCTCGAAGCGATGTTCGTAACCGAAGAAAAGATGCGTCCGCTTGCGCTGGATGACGAGCGGATCGAACGGCGAGAGGATGTGCACCGGTATGGAGGCCGCCTGATCGGCAGTCTCCAGCGTCTCAGGCGGCGCCCAATGCTCCTGCTTTCCGGCGCCTTCGAGCGCAACCGGCACGAGTTCGTTACGGCGAACCCTGGCCTCGATCAGGCGCCGAACCGGCGGCTTGTTCGGCGCGTCGAGATGACAGATCGAATCAAGACTCACGAGCCCTTGCGCACGAAGCGCGCGGTCGAGCAGGTAACCGGTGATTTCGCGCGCCGAGGCGGGTTTCGGCGGCCTGTGCCAGCCGAAATGCCGCTCCGTCAGCTCATAGGTCTTGAGCATGCCGTTGCGCTCGGAGATCGTGACCCGGCCTTCGTAGAAGGCCAGTTGCAGCGCCCGTTTCGACGGCTTGCGGCTGGCCCAGGCATGCACCTTCTCCACCAGCACGTCATCGTCGATGTCGCGGATTGTCAGCGCGCCGTCCTTCCTGAGAAGCCGCATCACCTTGCGCAGGTTCGCCGGCGTGACCTCGCCAAACCATTTGTGGCCCTCGCGCCGGTGAACCTTCATGGCCGGCATGAAGAACCGAAAATCCCTGGCCGGCACATAGGACAGCGCATGGGTCCAGTATTCGAACACGCTCTTGTCGACGCTCTGGGCCTGACGAAGATCCGCGCGCCGATATTCCGGAATCCGGTTCCAGAGAATGTGATGGTGACAGCGCTCGATCACATGGATGGTGTCGATCTGCACGTAGCCGAGGTGTTCGACGGCCGCAGCCGTTGCGCCCGGCCCTGCCCCGAACGGCGCCTCGGCGTCGAGCCGCTGGGCGCGCAGCCAGATGTGCCTGGCCGCGGCCTTGGTCAGGGAAACGGGTTTGTCGGCGCGGGACATCGCGCGGCAATGTAGCCGGATTCGCGCGCTTCAAGAGCTGGAAAATCGCCGAGCGTTCAGCGCTTCGGCTGCTCCCCGATACTCCCCGTCGCGACCTCCCCGGCGCACACGGCTTGGCCGCGCTCAGGGGCCTTGCACCTGTAGACGCTGCCCGTGAGGCGGTCGATCAGCCACACATTGTCGTCGGTGGGACTTTCCAGGCCCACGAACCGCGTACCCACCGCCGTAATCAGCGTGGACAGCAGGATCGCGGCAGCAATAGCGGCGGCGCCGATCAATACTGATCCCGACGTTCCAACGTGCCCCGGTGTGGCCGGACGATGCACCTGATACTCGATTTGTCTTTTCTGTGTCTGAAACGGGGTCAGGTTACTTAACTCACTCTACATTTCTACGCGACAAGAGCCTTTCTAGAAACCCATCTGGCCGATTTTTTGTTCGTACATCGGCGGTGGCGCGATAGCTTTGCGGCAGGGGACAACGCCGAATGACCTGGCAAGCGCAGCGTCGCTGGATATTCAACCAAATCCGAAACGAGAATTTTACCTGCGGAACAGCCCGCCCATCATGTGGCCGAAACCTGTCGAGCCCGATCTGGTCTTCCGCGATCCGGTCGGCTTCATCGGTGAAGGTTGAGGGATCGACACTTGCGCTGAGGTTGCGGGTGGTGGTCGACGGGCCGTCCTGCAGCGAGGCGATCCGGGCCAGCGCCAGCGACTTGAACGTTCCGTTCGGATAGTTCGTGAGATAGGCGTTGAGTTCTTCCGGTTTGTTGGTGTCCTTGATCGAACGCCAGAACTCGAGTTCGACTTCGGAAGCGGGTCCTGCCGTGATCTGCCTCACTTTGACAAGGGAGCGGTCGAACCCGCTGGCAGCAAGAGACGACATGGCCAGGATCGGGCTGCGGCCGGCGCCGACGTCCACGGCGAGGCCAATGTGACCCAAATCACATTCGCGGCATCGAACCAGTCGTAACGTTCGATCATCCGAACGCTATCAAGCGCAACAGCGAGGAATACGACAATGACCAGCTTTCTCAGACTTTCCGGCTTAACGGCGATCACGCTTACTGCCGCGCTGTCGACGACGGCGGGCCTTGCCATCGCCGCCGACAACAATGTCTCCGCGGATCAAATCCTCAATGCGCTGCAGCCGAAGCCGCTGACGCGCAGTCTGTCGGTTGCGCCGCACGTCGATCCCTCGGTCAAGGCCAGGGAAATCAGCTTCGTCGACTCCCTGCGCAACCGGAAGACCCGATCGCTTTCGATGGGCGAGCGCGAGGAAATCGCGGAAATCGCATCAACCAAGCCGAAGATCGATCTCAATATTCAGTTCGACTACAATTCGGCCGAGATCAGCAGGGCCTCGTTGTCCTCCGTGCGGGAGCTCGGCAAGGCGCTCTCGAACCCGAGCCTCAAGGGTTCGGCCTTCGTGGTCGCCGGCCACACCGACGCGATCGGCGGTGAGGCCTACAATCAGGATCTTTCCGAGCGCCGCGCCGATACGATCAAGCGGTACCTGTCCGAGAAGTACGGCATCAACGGCACCGATCTCATCGCGGTCGGCTACGGCAAGACCAGGCCGATCGATCCGAACGCGCCGATGGACCCGATCAACCGCCGCGTTCAGGTCGTCAATATGGATACCAAGACCGCGTCGAAGTGAGTAGTGCAACCCTTGATCGCCCGCCCGCATGCGGCCGGCGGTCAAGGCGATTTATCGCGAGCATGAATTTCGCGCATCCCGCAATCGGGTCTCGCCCGCGCGATGATTTTTCCAGACACAGGATGCATCCCATGAAATTTCATTTCACGGGACTTGCCATTGCCGCGTTACTCATTGTCGGCCCGATCCTCCCGGGACATGCCGAAGATGCGGCTGCGCCCAAGGACACCATGACGCCCGCCGCAACTCAAACCAAGGCACCGCCGCCGAGCGTGCCCCGTCCGTCGCTGGCGCCGAAAATCGCCGAGCCGGCGTCACCGGAGACGACAGCCGAGCCCACGCCGTCCCCGCAACGGCGAATGGTCCATCGTCACAGCCATCGATGGGGCTATTATCGCACCGCGTATTGGGAGCCGCTCCCGATCTACTGGCCGCATCTCTACCACCAGCGGATTCACTGGAGCCGGATACCCCGGGTCTTGCATTTTTGAAGCCGGCATCGCGCCGGGAGGCGTTCCACGACCCAGATGGGATTCGTGTCCAGCTCTGGAAGATCGTCAGCCGGTTGAACGTCTCCATCGACGTCCCCACGAATGCAGCCGAGATCAGCCGCATCGCAGAAGCAGCCCTCGGACACTCAAGCGGCCGGCTTGCCCTCATACGCCTTCCGCAACCCGGCGATGTCGAGCTTGACCATCTGCAGCATGGCCTGCATCGCCCGTTCCGCGCCCGCGCGATCGGGGCCGCCAAGAAATTCCCCGAGCACGGTCGGCACCACCTGCCAATAGACGCCATAGCGATCCCTGAGCCACCCGCATCGTTCGACCGACCCGCCATTGGACGACAGTGCGTCCCAGAGCCGATCGACCTCGGCCTGATCCGCGCAGTCGATCTTGAACGAAATGGCGTGGGTGTATTCGAACCGCCTGCCGCCGTTGACGGCCATATATTCCTGGCCGGCGAGCGTGAACTGGACCACCAGCACGCCACCGGCCTTTCCGGCCGGACCGTCGACAAGGTTTTTCTGGATCCGGTCGATCCGCGAATCCGGCAACAGCGAGACGTAAAATCTCGCGGCTTCCTCAGCCTCGCCATCGAACCACAGGCAGGGTGAGATTTTGGACATGGGCAGGTCTCCTTCGTTGAGGTCGCCCCAAGGACGAGCGCCCGAACCTGAATCCGACATCCGATTCTGGAATTTTCCGGTGATGAGTCATTCCGGGTCGGGTCCTTCGGACCATCCCGGATTGACTGCATCGTGAGCGCTCAGGTCGCGATCGGCGTCGGCATCGTGAGGAACGACCGGGTCACATGCCAGAACAATTGCCGGTTGGTGGCCAGAGCAACCGAATGCGCGGTGCCCGGAAGAATGACGAACTGCCGGTCGCCGTTCGGCAGCAGATTAAAGAACTGCTCGAGATCGGCGACGGTGGCGATGCCGTCATATTCGCCGCGCACCAATAGTACCGGCGACAACACCTTGCGGGGGTCGACCACCGGCAGATTGGCAACCATGTCGAGATAGGTGCCGGTCGGAATCTGGTCGCCGAATTGCATTTCCACATCCGCCAGCGCATCGACGGCGGCCTGTTCGCTGGTGCCCGGCTTGTCGCGGGTGGCGATCGAGCGAATCATGTCGCGGTCGCGCTTGCGCATGTTGTGGGTGCGGTAATAATCGGCCTGCTCGGCGCGTTTGGTCAGGGTCGGCGATCCCTCCCCCTTGTAGGTGAACGCGGCGAGCACCAGCCGGTCCGCGCGCTCGGGCGCCACCATGGCATAGGCACCGGCGCGCAGCGCGCCCGAGGACTCGCCGAGGAAATGATATTTCTGCCGGCCGGTTTCGCGCGCGACCACTTCAACCGCCGCCTTCAGATCCTCAACACCGCTCCTGATGTCGGAATTTCCGGAGGTACGTCCGGATTTGCCGTAGTTCTCGTGGTCCATCGTCCAGCAATCGAAGCCATAGCGGGCGAACTCATTCATCAGTGAATATTCGCCATGGCCGGGCACGTTGAGATCGAACACCCGCGAGGTGACCGACGAACCATGAACGAAGAACAAGACCGGCCGAGGCGGTTCGCCGGCCTTGGGCGCGCCGACCCGCTTGCGAAACATCCATAGCGGCACGTCACCCTTCCTGGCCCAGTATTCGCTGCTCCAGATCTCGCCGCCTTCAGTTGCCGCGCCGGCGTCTTGGGCAGGAAGCCCGACCGAGATACCCCCGGCGACGAGGCCCAGTCCCGCGCCCTTGATGACGGCGCGCCGTCCCAACGATTGATTGAGATGTTCCACGATTCCTCTCCGATCACAGGTTCTTGATTTTGCGGATTTCCCTGCGGCACTGCGGCGCAGCTTTCCACAGGGAGTCCGACCCTTGTTTGAGGTCTCAGCCAACGCCGAACGTAGCAGACCGCCCCCGGACCCGGAAGCCACCTGGCGCTGCAGGGCGGGAGTGCAGCATCGCATGCAGCGACCCGACATCTTACCATGTGAAAATTCGAGGCTTTACTTCGTCTCTGCCGGATCGCGGTGCACGGGATCGACCCACAGCACGGTCTCCGGCTTCTCGACCGGCTCGATGTTCAGGTTGATCGCCACCGCCTCGCCGTCGCTACGCACCAGCACGCATTCCAGAATCTCGTCGCGGCTGGCGTTGATTTCCTGATGCGGCACATAGGGCGGAACGAAAATGAAGTCACCGGGACCCGCCTCCGCGGTGAATTGCAGATGCTCGCCCCAGCGCATCCGCGCCTTGCCCCTGACGACGTAGATGATGCTCTCGAGATGACCGTGATGATGCGCGCCGGTCTTGGCGTCGGGCTTGATGGTCACAGTGCCGGCCCATAATTTCTGCGCGCCGACGCGCGCGAAATTTATCGCCGCCTTGCGGTCCATGCCCGCGGTCGAGGGCACGTTCGGATCGAGCTGGTCGCCGGGAATGACGCGGACGCCATCATGCTTCCAGCGCTCGGCGTCGCCGTGATGATGGGAATGATCGGCATGGGAATGACCGGAATGGGTGTGATCGTGAGAGTTGGTCATGACGCTGCTTTCCGGTGAACCTTGAGAACCAACGCTGGTCGGATCGAAAAGATCGGTCCAACGGACCGATCTTTTGTCGTTCGCAGCTCAGCCCTTCACATCCAGCAATTCGACGTCGAAGATCAGCGTCGCATTCGGAGGAATGACGCCGCCGGCGCCGCGGGCGCCATAACCGAGCGCGGGTGGAATGATCAGCGTGCGTTTGCCGCCGACCTTCATGGAGGCGACGCCTTCGTCCCAGCCGGCGATCACCTTGCGCTGTCCGATCGGGAATTCGAACGGCTCGTTACGGTCGACCGAGCTGTCGAATTTCTTGCCCTTCTTGCCGTCCTCATAAAGCCATCCGGTGTAGTGCATCACGCAGATCTGGCCGGGCTTTGGCGCAGCGCCCGTCCCGACCTTGCTGTCGATAATCTGCAAACCTGAAGCTGTGGTCATGGTCTTTCCTGAGGTCTGGGCCGCGGCACCGGTTGGTACAGCGAAGAGAAAGGCGCCGGCCATGGCGATGGCAAAGGCGATTGAGGGACATCGAAACTGCAAGCGCCGCATGATTCGGCTTTCCTTATAATTGAGGGAAAAGATGCAAGTCCGTTCGCTCAATATCCGAGCGCGCAACCATCCTTGCGGGGATCGGAACCGCCGGTCAGCGTACCCTTGTCCCAGTCGATCCAGATTGCCTGGCCGCCGCCGAGCGGCGGAACCACGCTGGTGGTCTGATGTCCAAGTTTCTTCAGGCCCTCGACGATCGCGGCGGGCACGCCGTCCTCAAGCTGATAGACATTTTCATAATGCAGGCCGCGAGGCATATCGATCGCTTCCTGCAGGTCGCAGCCGTAATCGAGCATGTTGGTCAGCACATGAACCTGCCCGACCGGCTGGTATTGCCCGCCCATCACGCCGTACGGCATCACCGCGCGGCCGTTCCTGGTTGCCAGTGCGGGAATGATGGTGTGCAGCGGCCGCTTGCCCGGCGCGATACAGTTGGGATGGCCGGGCTGAATGCGGAAACCGGCGCCGCGATTTTGCAGGAGAACGCCGGTCTTGTTCGAGACGATCGCCGAACCGAAGGAATGCGCAATTGAATTGATGAACGAACAGACGTTGCGGTGCTTGTCCACGACCGTGACGTAAATCGTCGAGGGATTCATCGGCGGCGACACTTTCGGCAAGTCGAGCATGCGGTCCATGCGGATCTTGGGGGCATACTCGTCGGCGAACTCCTTCAATATCCCGGCAACGTCGACATTGACAAAGGCGGGATCGCCGATGCGCTGTTCGCGCATCATGTAGGCGACCCGCGCGGCCTCGGCTTCGAGATGAAACCGCTCGACGCTCATCGCCGGGAATTTCGTGAGATCGAAGCGCGACAGGATGTTGAGCATCACCAGCATGGTGATGCCCGGCCCGTTGGGCGGGCACTGCCAGACGTCGAGGCCTTTATACGTGGTGCCGATCGGCACCGTCGTTTCGGTGGTGTGCGCTGCGAAGTCGTCCATCGTGTGCAGGCCACCGATCCCGCGCAATGTCTCGACCATATCCTCGGCGACCGCACCCTTGTAGAACCCGTCGCGGCCGCCCTTGGCGATCACCCGCAGCGTCTGACCGAGCTCAGGCTGCTTGATGACGTCGCCGGCAACCGCTGGCCTGCCGTGCGGCAGCAAATAGCGCTCGGTGTTGGTGCCCTTCTTCAGTTTTTCGAAGCCGTTCTTCCAGTCGAACGCAACACGGGGCGCGACGACATAGCCTTCCTCGGCGGCCTTGATCGCCGGTTGCAGCAAGGTATCCAGCCCAAGCTTGCCGTGGTCGCGCAGAATGGTCGCCCAGGCGTCGACCGCGCCGGGGATGCTGACGGCGTGCGCCGAAGTCAACGGGATCGCACGCATGTTGCGCTCGAGATACCATTCCGCCGTCGCGGCCATCGGCGCGCGGCCTGAGCCGTTATAGGCTACGATCTTGCCCTCGCCCTTCGGCTGAATCAGCGCGAAGCAATCGCCGCCGATCCCGGTAGATTGCGGTTCGATCACGCCGAGCAGCGCACATGCCGCTACGGCTGCGTCGGCGGCGGTGCCGCCGGAACGCAGCACCTCGATCGCCGTCAGCGCCGCCAGCGGGTGCGAGGTCGCCACCATCGCGTTCTGGGAATGGACCGTCGACCGGCCGGCGAGATGGAAATTCCTCATGCCAAATTGCTCACTTTGCCGCTGCTTTCTCGCATTCTCCTCGGCCGATTTCCGGCGCGGGCTTGCCGGGCGTTACTTGGCACATTCATCCGGTGCTGGGCAATGGTGGGAGGTGCATACCTCAATATCAGCGCCGTACCTGCGAACGAACCCGGCCTTTCCCCTCCTCTGCCCCCCTGATAAACCAAGGTGATGGTATTCACGGTCGCCGCCTTCTATCAATTCGCCGCCCTGCCGGATTTTCGCGATTTGCGCGAGCCGCTGCGGGCGATTTGCGCCGGTCTCGGGTTGAAGGGCAGTGTGTTGCTGGCTCATGAAGGCGTCAACGGCACGCTCGCGGGCAGCGCGGAGGCGATCGGCGAGCTGGTCGACATGTTGCGCGGCGGCGACCTGTTCGACGGCCGGCTCGACGATCTCGAGCTGAAATTATCAAGCGCCGCGGCGATGCCATTTGGCCGCCTGAAGATCCGGCTCAAGAAGGAGATCGTGACCCTCGGCGATGCGCAGGCCGACCCGACGCGACAGGTCGGCACTTATGTCGACCCCGCCGAGTGGAACGACCTGATCGCAGCGCCGGACACACTCCTGATCGACACCCGCAATGCATTCGAGGTGGCATTGGGCAGCTTCGAAGGCGCCGTCGATCCCGGCATCAAGAGCTTTGGGCAATTCAAGGAATTCGCCGCTCGCCATCTCGATCGCGTAAAGCACCGCAGGATCGCGATGTTCTGCACCGGTGGGATTCGCTGCGAAAAAGCATCGAGCTATTTGCTGTCGCGCGGCTTTGCCGAGGTCTATCACCTGAAGGGCGGCATTCTGAAATATCTGGAAAGTATCCCGGAAGCGCAGAGTCGCTGGCGCGGCGAATGCTTTGTCTTTGACGAGCGCATCGCGCTCGGCCACGGGTTGCGGGAGCGCGGCAGGGGACACCAATCCGATGAGTAACATCAAGACGCTCAGCGATCGCATCGACACGCTGGAGGCCCGGCTGACGTTTCAGGACGACGCCATCGAGACGCTGAACAAGACCATCACAGAGCAATGGCTCAAGATCGAAGCGCTGACACGGCAGCTCGTCCATCTGAACGAGCGCCTGCAGGAGGCCGAGACGCAGGTGCCGGGCGCAGCGAACGAACCGCCGCCGCATTATTGACATTGCGGGATTGGCATTGCGGCTTGGCCTCGCGGGCGCCCGCAGTGTATCAGGAACGGCGCACCGCATGCCGATTACCCCACGGAACCAGCGTTTGACCCAGATTCGACCCATTAAGCCCTTCCTTGACGTGCTTTCCGGCCGCAGGCAGCCGATACCGCCGGTCTGGATGATGCGGCAGGCCGGCCGTTACCTGCCGGAATATCGCGAGTTGCGGGCCAAGGCCGGCAGTTTTCTCGATCTTTGTTTCACGCCGGAATACGCCGCCGAAGTCACGCTGCAGCCGATCCGCCGTTTCGGCTTCGATGCCGCGATCATCTTCTCGGATATTCTTGTCATCCCTCACGCGCTCGGCCGCTCCGTGAGATTTGAAGCCGGCGAAGGCCCGCGGCTCGATCCGCTGGACACGCCGGAGAAAGTCGCAACGCTGGCGCCGCATGCAGACTTCACCAGGCTGGAGCCGGTGTATGAGGCGCTGCGGCGCGTCCGCCGCGAGCTCGATCCGAAAATTGCGCTGATCGGTTTCTGTGGCGCGCCATGGACGGTTGCGACCTACATGGTGGCCGGCCAAGGCACACCGGATCAGGCGCCGGCGCGGCTAATGGCCTATCGCCACCCCGAGGCGTTTGCGAAAATCATCGACGTGCTGGTCGAGA
>VFSW01004932.1_pt1 | contig 19873 bp, 18 predicted proteins | sample 5358111 | NCBI WGS metagenome assembly VFSW01 (sample SAMN11554181, study PRJNA540505) | mine drainage metagenome | isolation source: sediment from site ElyBrook_90M | place: USA: Ely Copper Mine, Vershire, VT | collected 2017 | reverse complement strand
CCGGACTTTCAGTCCGTTAATTAAACCCTCCAGCTTTAGCTGGAGGTTGTTTAGTCTGGCCGATTTACGGGAACAGTTTCGTACAGATTCTCAATCATTTCTGATATGGGCTAATGCATTGCCTAGTGCAGGCAAAATCTTTACAACATTTTTATACGCACAGGACTAATCTTTACACCGTTTTAATCTGCCTTTTTTTATTATGCAATCTGTATTTTTCAAACAGGAGCAAATGAAATGGACTGGTTATATATTGCGTTGATTCTGGCTCTCTTCGGGCTTTCCATGCTGCTGGTACACGGTATCGAAAAACTGGGGAGGCCGTCATGACCTTCTTCTACATTGTTGGCGCCATCACGGCGCTGCTGTTAATGGTTTATCTCGTTATCGCCTTGCTTAAACCGGAGCTATTCTCATGAGTGCCAACGGACTGTTGCAAATTGCGTTGTTCCTCGGTGTGCTGATTGCATTGGCGAAACCGCTCGGATGGTACATGGCACAAGTTTACGAAGGAAAGTTACCTGTGTTCGTGCGCTGGATACAGCCTGCAGAAAATCTTTTTTATCGACTGTGCGGTGTGGACAGCAAAGAGGAGATGCGCTGGACACGATATGCGCTTGCCATGTTGTGGTTTGCCCTGTTCAGTATGCTGGTCGTGTATGCGATGCAGCGCCTGCAGGGATTGCTGCCGTTAAATCCGCAGAACTTCGGTGCAGTGAGTCCCGATTCTGCTTTCAACACAGCGATCAGCTTCCTGAGTAACACTAACTGGCAGGGTTACAGCGGTGAATCCACCATGAGTTATCTCGTTCAGATGATGGCGCTGGCGGTGCAGAACTTCTTCTCCGCAGCAGCCGGCATGGCCGTGCTGGTAGCACTGATACGCGGTTTCGCGCGTCATACGGTGGATACCATCGGCAACTTCTGGGTGGATATGACACGCAGCATTATCTATATCCTGCTGCCGATCTCTACTGTATTGGCGCTGGTGCTGGTCAGTCAGGGCGTGGTGCAGAATTTTTCAGCCTATCAAACCGTGCCGACGGTGGAGACGATTTCTTACGACAACCCGAAAGTGGATGCCGCGGGGAATCCGGTGAAAGATGCTGCCGGCAATCCGGTCACCGAGAAGGCGACTACCCATGAACAGGTGATCGCCATGGGCCCGGTCGCGTCCCAGGAGGCGATCAAGCAGCTCGGCACCAACGGTGGCGGTTTTTTCAATGCCAACTCGGCTCATCCATTTGAGAATCCTACCCCTCTGTCCAATTTCCTTGCGATGCTTGCGATGTTCGTGATTCCTGCTGCGCTGTGCTACACCTTCGGGCGCATGGTGGGCGACACACGCCAGGGCTGGGCGATTCTCATATCCATGGCGCTGTTATTTGTAGGTTTCCTTGCCGTTGCGGAATACGCCGAGCAACAGGGAAATCCCGCCTTTACCCACCTGGGTGTGGATCAGAGTGTTTCCTCCACTCAGTCCGGCGGCAATATGGAAGGCAAGGAAACGCGCTTCGGCATCGTCAATTCCGCGCTGTTCGCCACCATCACCACGGCGGCTTCCTGCGGTGCGGTAAACAGTATGCACGATTCGTTCACGCCGCTTGGCGGACTGGTTCCAATGGCGCAAATCCAGTTGGGTGAAGTGATCTTCGGCGGTGTGGGTTCCGGGCTGTACGGCATGCTGGTGTATGCCGTGATCGCGGTGTTCCTGGCCGGGTTGATGATAGGCCGCACCCCGGAATATTTGGGCAAAAAGATTGAGGCGTTTGACATCAAGATGGCCTCGTTAGTGATTCTGATCCCGCCCATGATCATCCTCGGCGGGGCTGCTTTTGCAGTGATGATGGCTGCGGGCAAGGCGGGCGTAGCAAATCCCGGTGCACATGGATTCAGCGAAATCCTGTATGCGTTCTCGTCGGCGGTCGGCAATAACGGCAGCGCCTTCGCCGGGCTGTCCGCCAACACGCCATTCTACAACGCTGCACTTGGCTTCGCGATGTTCTTCGGACGCATCTGGCTGATGATTCCGGTTTTAGCTCTTGCAGGTTCCATGGCGGCCAAGAAACGCATTCCGACCAGCATTGGCAGCATGGCAACGCACACGCCACTGTTCGTTTGGCTGCTGATTGGCACGGTGTTATTGGTGGGTGCGCTGACCTTTGTGCCGGCACTGGCACTGGGCCCTGTGATTGAACACCTGAACATGATTAGCGTTCATTAGGAGATTAGCATGACAACAAGTACTGTTCCGTTTTCCCTGTTTGAGCGCGACATCGTCAAACAGGCCGTTGTGGACTCATTTGTGAAATTGAGTCCACGCCAGCAAATGAAGAACCCGGTGATGTTCGTGGTGTGGATAGGCAGCGTGCTGACCACGGCACTGTTCTTTCAGGCACTGGGCGGGCATGGCGAAGCACCGAGCGGTTTCATCCTCGCGGTAACGCTGTGGTTGTGGTTCACCGTGCTGTTCGCAAACTTTGCCGAAGCGTTAGCAGAAGGCCGTAGCCGCGCTCAGGCTAACGCCATGCGCAGCGCCAAGCGTGACATCCAGGCCAAGAAACTGACCAAGGACGCACCGCGCTATGGCGGCAAGTTCATCATGGAGCCCAGTTCCGGGCTGCGTCGTGACGATGTGGTACTGGTGGAGGCAGGCGATTTCATTCCAGGCGACGGTGAGGTAATTGAGGGTGTCGCCTCGGTGGACGAAAGCGCCATTACCGGTGAGAGCGCACCGGTGATCCGTGCCTCTGGCGGTGACTTCAACGCAGTGACCGGCGGCACGCGGGTGTTGTCCGATTGGCTGGTTGTGCGCATCACGACCAATCCGGGCGAGACTTTTCTGGATCGCATGATTGCGATGGTGGAAGGCGCCAAACGCCAGAAGACCCCTAACGAGATCGCGCTCACCATTCTTTTAGTGGCAATGACGCTGATTTTCCTGTTGGCTACCGTTACGCTGTTGCCGTTCTCCATTTACAGCGTCGAGGTAGCGAATGCCGGGAAACCGGTCAGTATCACCGTACTGGTGGCATTACTGGTGTGCCTGATACCCACCACCATCGGCGGTTTGCTGTCCGCTATCGGTGTGGCAGGTATGGGGCGCATGTTGCAAAAGAACGTGATCGCCACATCTGGCCGTGCTGTGGAAGCGGCAGGCGACGTGGATGTATTGCTGCTGGACAAGACAGGTACAATCACCCTGGGCAATCGTCAGGCCAGCAACTTTCTGCATGCTGCTGGTGTAACCGAGGCAGAACTTGCCGATGCAGCGCAGCTCGCTTCGTTGGCCGATGAAACGCCGGAAGGTCGCAGCATTGTCGTGCTGGCCAAGGAGAAATTCGGCCTGCGCGAACGCGATATTCATGCTCTAGGCGCGACCTTTGTTCCTTTCAGTGCACAGACACGCATGAGCGGTGTCAATATGGGTGATCGTCAAGTGCGCAAGGGTGCGGCAGATTCCATCCGCAATCATGTCATTGGTCTGGGTGGCAGTTTCCCACCTGGGGTTGATGCCATCGTGGACAGTGTCGCGCGACGCGGCAGCACACCGCTGGTGGTAGCAGATGGCGCAAAAGTGCTGGGTGTGATTGAACTCAAAGATGTGGTCAAGGGCGGTATCAAGGAACGTTTCGCTGAACTGCGCCGCATGGGTATCAAGACCATCATGATCACTGGCGACAATCGTCTGACCGCCGCCGCCATCGCAGCCGAAGCAGGGGTTGACGACTTCCTCGCCGAAGCCACGCCGGAAGATAAGCTGAAATTGATCCGTGAACATCAGGCGCAAGGTCGGCTGGTGGCGATGACGGGTGACGGTACCAACGATGCCCCGGCACTGGCGCAGGCCGATGTAGCGGTGGCGATGAATACCGGCACGCAGGCTGCCAAGGAAGCAGGCAACATGGTGGACATGGACTCCAATCCTACCAAGCTGATCGAGATCGTGGAAACCGGCAAACAGATGTTGATGACGCGCGGTGCGCTGACCACCTTCAGTATTGCCAATGATGTGGCCAAATATTTCGCGATCATTCCGGCGGCGTTCGCATCCACCTATCCGGCATTAGGCGGCCTTAACGTGATGGGACTGGCAACGCCGTCCAGCGCCATTTTGTCTGCTGTTGTTTTCAATGCGCTGGTCATCATTGCACTGGTGCCGCTAGCATTAAAAGGGGTGAAATACCGCGCCATCGGGGCGAACGTGCTGCTGCGTAACAACCTGCTGATCTATGGACTGGGTGGCATCATTGTCCCTTTCATCGGGATCAAACTGATCGACATGATACTTGTCGGTTTTGGCTGGATATAAGAAAGGAAACATCATGTTAAAAGAACTACGTCCTGCTGTTGTCAGCTTCCTGTTGCTGACGCTATTGACCGGAATTGCCTATCCGATGCTTGTGACGGGAATATCCAAGTTAGCCATGCCAGATCGTGCCAATGGCAGCATGATCATGAAAAATGGCAAGCCGGCAGGTTCCGTGCTGATCGGCCAGTCGTTCTCCGATCCGAAGTATTTCTGGAGCCGTCCGTCTGCAACCGGCCCAATGCCGAATAACGCTGTTGCCTCCAGTGGTTCGAATCTGGGGCCAACCAACCCGGCGTTAATGGATGCGATTAAAGCCCGTGTGCAAGCCCTGACGGACGCCGATCCGGGCAATAAGCAGCCGGTTCCGGTCGATCTGGTGACCGCCTCCGCCAGCGGGCTTGATCCGCATATCAGCCCTGCGGCGGCACAATACCAGCTTGCCCGTGTGGCACGAGTACGCAATCTAAATCCGGATATGTTGCGCAAGCTGGTGGATGAACACACCGAGGGGCGCCAGTTCGGCATTCTGGGCGAGCCTCGCGTGAATGTGCTGGAACTCAATCTGGCGCTTGATGCCGCGCACTAGAATTGGATTGTTGCAACATCTGGGTGGGCACGTTTTTTGTGCCCATGCGGATTCTGGTGCGATGAATAGTGCAGAGTTGGAATATAATCAATGCTGTTCGCGTGGGCACTAAAACGTGCCCACCCTACTTGCCCCCGGAGAAAATATGTCATACCTATTTTGCAATATCGGATGGATGGAAAATTACAGTGGATTGTCCCATACCAAAGATAAGTTAATCGGTGGAGGGAAGTGGGTCGTAAAAAATAAAACAGGGCATGAGGTATGCAATTTTTTGCCTTGTGGGGATACAACCTATGGACATGTTGAATCAGTTATTGGTGAAAAAGACACACAGGTCCGCATTGAAAAGCTGGGAGCAACAAAACTTAGTGAGGAAGTCAACGGCGTTGATGTTATATGGACAGCAACCCACCCTACTGAAGGTGGAAGAAGAGTGATTGGTTGGTATCGAAATGCAACGGTATACCGAGGCCGTCAATCATTTACATCTTTTCCAACAAAACAACATAAGCTGGATAATATAAATAGCTTTCGCATTAAAGCTAAGAAAGTAGTTTTATTACCCTCACAAGATCGAGACCTTGTTATACCTAAAGGGCCAGGGTGGATGGGTGAAAAGGCGTGGTGGTATGCAGACAATGGGCAACCTGAAGTATCAACATTTCTAGAAATAGTAAAAGCCTTGATCGAAGGGCAGCCTGTCATTCAAACATCTCCAGATGAAGTTCAACAATCATCTGTATTTGAAGGTGCAAAAAAAACCATTGTGGTCAATGTCTATGAACGTGATCCTAGAGCTAGGAAGGCTTGTATCGACCATTGGGGAACAAAATGTTCCGTATGTGAGTTCGATTTTAAATCGGTCTATGGAGAGATTGGCGAAGGCTTTATTCACGTACATCATTTAACTCCTCTGTCCGAAGTGGGGAAGGCTTATAAAGTGAATCCCATAAAAGACCTTAGGCCTGTTTGTCCGAATTGCCATTCAATGATTCATCGTGACAGAGAAAAATCGTTGAATATTTCAGAACTCAAAGAGCGGCTTAAAAAATAGCCATGTACGTCGGCACGTTTTGCCTTCTAGAGGTTCTCGCACCCGACGGGTTTTTTCACGCAGGTTTGACATTTTAGAGTAGACAGCCATGACAGGTGTGATGAGGCCAAGTATTGCATTACGCATTTTCAATATTCCATGTTTAGCACTAACGGGAATGCCGTAATGCCTGCCCCAGCCCTTTTTGTTAGCATGTTCCGAGAATTTCAAAGGATAATTTTATGGTGTTTGTGACTAGCGCAGCCCGAAAGCCCATCGAGGCCACGCAGCGTTCCGTCACTGCTGATATGGAAGCGTTGGTAACGCCGGGTGGAATCGAGGCGCGCGGGGCGATCTTCACTCGTTCCGAGGTGGTTGATTTTATCCTCGACCTTGCTGGATACATGGAAGATCAACCGCTCCACAAGAAGCGGATTTTGGAACCGTCATTCGGCGGCGGGGATTTCCTCCTGCCCATCGTGGGCAGGCTACTGACAGCATGGCGGGCTGCGAAAAGCTCGGGGTCTGCGCTTGATGATCTTGGCGATGCGATTCGGGCAGTAGAACTGCACCGCGAGACATTTGATTCAACCCATGCGGCGGTGATTGCCTTGCTTAAGCGGGAAGGTTTGCCTGTTAGAACGGCGGTGGCTCTTGCTGATTGCTGGCTAACGCAGGGAGACTTTCTGCTGATTCCGCTGGAGGGTGAATTCGATTTTGTTGTTGGCAATCCGCCCTACGTGCGCCAAGAGCTAATTCCCGCGCTGCTGCTGGCGGAGTACCGCAGTCGCTATCAGACGATGTACGACCGCGCCGACCTGTATATTCCGTTCATCGAACGATCACTGTCGGTGCTTGCGAAAGGTGGCAGCCTGGGCTTCATCTGCGCGGATCGCTGGATGAAGAACCGCTATGGCGGGCCGTTGCGCAGCCTGGTCGCAAAGCAGTTCCATCTAAGAATCTATGTCGATATGGTGGATACCCCAGCGTTTCATTCCGAGGTGATCGCCTATCCGGCTATCACCATCATTAGCAGGGAAAAACCCGGTGTGACCCGCATTGCCCGCCGCCCAGCCATCGACCGGGCTACTCTGGCGACATTGGCTGACGTATTGCGCGTGATTCCATTACCAAAAGAGGCCGGGCCTGCGCGCGAACTGGCTCACGTCACCAATGGCTCAGAACCGTGGCTGCTCGGATCGATGGATCAAATGGCGCTGATTCGGCGGCTTGAGCGGCAGTTCCCAAGCCTGGAAGAGGTGGGCTGCAAGGTTGGTATCGGTGTTGCGACGGGTGCAGACAAAGTATTCATCGGCGACTTTAAAGCGCTCGATGTTGAGCCGGATCGCAAGCTGCCGCTGGCGACAACCCGCGACATCATATCCGGTGAGGTAAACTGGCGTGGACAGTACGTTATAAATCCATTTATTGAGGGTGGCGGCCTTGTCGATCTGCGAGCCTACCCGCGTCTCCGCCGCTACTTAGAGTCGCATCATGAGATTGTTGCAAGACGACACTGTGCACAGAAATCACCGGCTAACTGGTATCGCACGATTGACCGGATCACCCCGGCACTCGCCAAGAGGCCGAAGCTCTTGATTCCCGATATCAAGGGTGAGGCTCATGTTGTTTTCGAAGGCGGAGAGTTATATCCTCACCACAATCTTTACTATGTTACGTCCGAAATGTGGGACTTGCGGGCATTGCAGGCAGTGATGCTTTCAGCTGTCACTCGCCTTTTTATATCGACCTACTCAACCAGGATGCACGGCGGATTCCTCAGATTTCAGGCGCAATACCTGCGTCGCATCCGTCTCCCGCTATGGGCCGATGTGCCGAAGACATTGCGACTGGAACTGGCGGAGGCTGCAACAACGCGGGATTTGCAGGCTTGCAACCGCGCAGTATTCAAGCTGTACGGTTTGAACAACGAAGAACAATCTGCCCTTGGAGGCAATGGAGAATAAATGGCTCTTGATCTTGTCGATTACGAACGAAAGGACCATGAGGCCGTGCAGGCTTTTTGGGGGAACCGGGAAGCCGCAAAACAGAAACAAATCGAGTCAGGTAAAGTCGATCAAGGCGAGCGGGCAGGTGTGACTGGCGGCAAAAACATGGATGGTTTCATGGCTCTGACACTCGATATTGTGCGTGCCAATGGGCTCGCCCATGCTCAAATTCACCTGAGCAAGGGCGTGTTGACGCTGCCCGGATACTTCCGACCGACGAAGCTCTGGGATCTTCTGGTTATTCACAAGGGCGAGTTGATCGCGGCCATCGAGTTGAAAAGCCAAGTCGGCCCATCGTTCGGTAATAACTTCAACAACCGCACCGAGGAATCCATCGGTACAGCACATGATCTTTGGACGGCCTACCGTGAAGGGGCGTTTGGCATGCGGCCGCGTCCGTTCGTCGGGTGGCTGATGATGGTCGAGGACGCCCCGGAGTCCAGATCACCAGTAAAGGATACGTCACCCCACTTCCCGGTTTTTGAGGAATTCAAAGGTGCATCGTATATCAAGCGCTATGACCTGCTATGTCAGAAACTGGTGCAGGAGCAACTTTATACGACAGCCACACTCATTACGTCGCCACGCAGTGCCGCCTCAACGGGGGAGTTCGCGGAAATGTCTGCGATGACCGGGCTCAGAACGTTTGTCACGGCGCTTGCTGGTCATGTCGCGGCGGAATCAGCCAGGCTCGGTTAAGGGCCAATGTCTGACAAGAACGAGCGGATGTCTTGGATCGGGTGCGGAAATCTATATGCGCAAGCGCGAACAGGAGTTGAACGCCAACTGGGGGACAATCTGTCCCCTTGAATTGCTAGCCCGAAGGCAATGAAACCGTTACTGTTTGTAACGCTTTGAGAATGACAACTTAACTGTCTGTATGAACGATCAACGTCCCGACCCAGATGCTTTGCTTGAAAAAGTGCAGCTTGCCGAAGCACGACGCCGCCGTGGAAATCTGAAGATTTTCTTCGGCGCCTCTGCCGGTGTTGGTAAAACCTTCGGCATGCTGCTGGCGGCACGCGAGCGGCGCGCGGAAGGCCTGGATGTGGTGGCGGGCTACGTTGAAACCCACAAGCGCGCAGAGACTGAGCAGCTGCTCGAAGGACTGGAAATCCTGCCACAGCGTTTCGTGGAATATCAGGGTACACAATTGCGCGAGTTTGATCTGGATGCTGCTCTCAAGCGTCATCCTGCACTGATTCTGGTGGATGAACTGGCGCACACCAATGCACCGGGTTCCAGACACCCGAAGCGCTGGCAGGATATCGAGGAGTTGTTGGAGGCGGGTATCGATGTCTATACCGCGATCAACGTCCAGCACATCGAAAGCCTCAACGATGTGGTCTCGCAAATCACTGGTATCCCGGTGTGGGAAACCGTGCCCGATGCGGTGCTGGCTAAAGCCAATGAAATCGAACTGATTGACCTTCCCCCTGACGAACTGTTGCAGCGACTGAAGGAAGGCAAGGTCTACCTTCCCCAGCAGGCAGAACGCGCAGCGCAGAATTTTTTCCGCAAGGGAAACTTGATCGCGTTGCGCGAGTTGGCGTTGCGTCGCACGGCGGACAGTGTTGATGCGCAGATGCGCGACTACCGCGATGATCATGCTATTCAGAATGTGTGGCAGGTAAAAGAACGGATGCTGGTCTGCATTGGCCCAGGCGGTAATGCGGAGAATCTGGTGCGAGCAGCGTACCGCTTAGCGCAATTGCTAAAAGCAGAGTGGATTGTTGTGTATATCGAAACTGCGAGGCTCCAGCGATTATCCCGTGAACAGCGTGATGCCACACTGCGTACCCTGAAATTGGCAGAAGAGCTTGGCGCCGAGACGGTGACACTGAGTGGACACAGGCTGGCTGATGAAGTGATTTCATATGCCAGAAGTCGCAATGCCACCCGAATCGTGCTGGGTAAGCCAACCTTCTCTGGTTGGAAGCGCTGGTTGTTCGGGTCGCTGGTTGACACCATTGTCCGACTAGCCAATGACATAGACATTCATGTGGTGGGTAAGGAATCAAATTTCCTGTCGCAGGCTGGAACAAATCCCTATTTCTCGCGTAGCCGCCTATATCTGGGCTTGGCGTCTGAGGAGCCAAGTCCGTTGTTCAAATTGCGCGAAGGCTACATGTGGTCTATTACCGCGACGGCAATCTGCACCGGCATAGCCTGGCTCATGCTTGGCCATTTCGACCTGGCCAATCTGATCATGGTTTATCTGTTGGGTGTGGTAGTGGTCGCCGCGCGTTACGGGCGCGGCCCATCTGTGCTGAGTTCATTCCTGAGCGTACTGTTGTTTGATTTTTGTTTCGTGCCACCGCAATTCAGTTTTGCCGTCTCAGATAGCCAATACCTGGTTACTTTCGCTGTCATGCTATTGGTTGCATTACTGATCAGCAGCATGACAGCGAACACGCACCACCAAGCCATGATTGCTGGTCACCGCGAGCGCCGGATCGCTTCACTATATGCCATGAGCCGCGAACTGGCCGCAACACGCGGCGAAGGTAATTTAGTACGCATTGCGATCAAACATGTGGCGGAGGTGTTTGAAGCGCAGGTGGTGGTGTTGCTGCCAAATGAAACGGGGCGCATTGTTTATCCCAAGGGCGAAGGAACTGCTCAGTCTTGTCATGGCAGCGACCTGAGTGTGGCTCAGTGGGTATATGACCACGGACAGATGGCAGGACAAGGTACGGACACCCTGCCTGGGGGTGAGGTGGTTTACCTGCCGCTAAAAGCTTCTTCTGGGATAATTGGTGTGTTGGCCTTGTTGCCACTAAATCCGTCACGGATTGCACTGCCTGAGCAACAGCGACTGCTGGAAACTTTTACTAGCCAGATCGCGCTGGCACTGGAGCGGGTAAGTCTGGCGGCAGAAGCACACAATGCTCAGATAAAAATTGAAACAGAACAGTTGCGCAATTCTTTGCTGTCGGCGATCTCACATGATTTGCGCACTCCACTGGCGGCGATTGTGGGCGCATCCAGCAGTCTGGTACGGGATCGCGACAGACTGACTAACGATGCACGCCAGGAACTCGGGCAAACCATTTATGATGAGGCCATGCACATGGCAGGCCTTGCAAACAACCTGCTGGACATGGCACGGCTTGATGCGGGCACTGTTGTACTGAACCGGCAATGGCAGCCTCTGGAAGAAGTGGTTGGCGGCACGTTGGCTAGTATGACCTCGCGAATGGGCTATCATCCAGTTGCCATCAAGCTGCCACACGACTTACCCTTGGTCGAGATAGACAGTATGTTGATCGAGCGAGTGTTTGCGAACCTGCTGGAAAATGCCGTAAAGTACACGCCGGCTGGAACACCTATTGAAATTTCTGCCGTAAGCGGTCAGGGAGAATTGATCGTGACAGTTTCCGATCAAGGGATTGGAATTCCGGCTGGCGAAGAAAAACGAATTTTTGAGAAATTCCATCGTGTCAGCAGTGAAGGTAATCAGGGCGGCGCAGGACTCGGTTTGACTATTTGCCGTTCTATCGTGGAGGCGCACGGCGGAAGGATATGGGCGGACAATTTACCGTCCGGAGGCGCCGCATTTCACTTCACCTTGCCATTGACTGAACCGCCTGTGGTCGAACACGAAGAAATCGCCACACCATGAACAATGCAGCCACCATCATCGTCATTGAAGATGAAGCGCAGATACGCCGCTTCTTGCGAACTACGCTGTCCTCGGAAGGTTATCTGGTCATCGAGGCCGAAACCGGTAAGCAGGGCTTGAACGAAGCTGGAACGCGCAAGCCGGATTTGATCATTCTTGATCTTGGACTACCCGATATGGATGGCGTTGAAGTCGTCAAGGGGTTGCGCGCGTGGTCTTCTGTTCCCATCATCATCCTGTCCGCACGTTCTCAGGAAAGCGACAAAATTTCCGCCCTCGATGCGGGGGCGGATGATTATCTGGTTAAACCTTTCGGCGTAGGTGAGTTGCTGGCACGGATTCGAGTGGCACTACGTCATGTGTTTACTTCTGCAAAGGAGGATGATGAAGGTGTTTTTTCGGTGGACGAATTGAAGGTGGACATGGTTCATCGCAAGGTGACTGTCAGCGGCGTGGAAATTCATCTCACTCCGATTGAATACCGCCTGCTGGCTGTGTTGATCAAGCACGCAGGCAAGGTACTGACGCATCACCTGTTGCTCAAGGAAGTATGGGGACCGAACTATGTGGAGCGCGCACACTATCTGCGTATCTACATGGGTATTCTGCGCCACAAACTGGAGAAAGATCCTGCGCGCCCGCGTTTTCTGCTGACGGAAGTTGGGGTGGGTTATAGATTAGCAGTTAATTAGATATCTTCAATTGCAGATTTTAAAATGACCGTAATGGCGGAAATTGAAAAACTGGTTTGGGTCGGTAGTCAACTTGAGCACCATTAATTGCACACCTGATAGCAGTCCCTCGCGAATGACTGTAAAGTCTCGTTAGCTGTCGCTCAAGAAAAAAATTTAGTATTCACCTTTCATCGATAGAGCCTGATAAAAATGAACAATAAAAAAACTCTTAGCGTGATCGATCACGACAGAAGCAGCGCTGAACTGCGCTATGTCTATCCTGTTGTGTCGCGCCGCGCAGGCGGGGTGTCGGTCGGCATCAATCTCAACACCAACTACGCCTGCAACTGGCGCTGCATTTATTGTCAGGTGCCCGACCTGATACGGGGCACTGCGCCACCGGTGGATATGGCGTTGCTCGAAAATGAGTTGCGCGGCTTTTTGCATGAGCTGCTGCATGGCAAGTTCATGCAGGAACGCGTGCCTGAGGGTGCGCGGCGCATCAACGACATCGCGCTGTCAGGCAACGGGGAGCCGACCAGTGCGGCAGAGTTTTCTGAAGTCATCGGTCTCATTGCAAAAATTCGCGCAGAACTTGTCCTTCGACCTGGCTCAGGACAGGCTTTGCCTGAAACTGTTAAAACCGTGCTGATCACCAACGGCAGCCTGTTGTATCGCGATGATGTCAAGAAAGGCATTCGTGAGATGGCTGACATCAACGGCGAGGTGTGGTTCAAACTGGATCGCGCAAGCGAGGCCGGCATGAAACAGGTCAACGACACGCAAGTGCGCATGGACAAGGTGCGCAACAATCTCATTGCAGCGATTGAGCGCTGCCCGACCTGGCTGCAAACCTGCTGGTTCGCGCTGGATGGCAAGCCGCCGTCAAGACAGAATGAAGACGATTATCTGGCATTCATCAGCTCGTTGCTTAACGATGGATATCAGCTGCAGGGCGTATTGCTCTATGGATTGGCAAGGCCTTCACAGCAGGCTGAAGCCGAGCGTCTGTCCGCTTTGCCCGAGACAAGCTTGCAGCACTTTGCCGATCGCATCGCTGCACTGGGCTTGCCAGTCAAGGTCAGCGTCTAGTCGCAGATGGTCAAGACAGGCATCGCATGAAATTTGAACGCGACATGTTGCTGCAATCGGTGCTGTTCGCGCCGCTGCATGCGGTGATAGCCAATCTTAAGGCCGATGTTTTCCCAGCGCTGGAAGACTTGAATGCACAACTTTTAAATCATCGGGCTGTTGTAGAGAGCGGCTGTGGGCTGCGCTTTGTAGAACCACAGGCAGGTCGTCTTGCGTTCGAGGCGCAATATGAGCCGCGCTGTTACCTCACAGGGGAGGTGCAGACGCGCAGAGATAATTGGCACGACCTGTTCAACGCGCTGGTCTGGCTGACTTATCCAAAAACAAAGGCTGCCATCAATGCGCGGCATTATCGTGCGCTGACAGATATCAGTGCAGAGATGAATAGCCAACGGGGCGCTGTCCGCGACACCAATACGCTGCTTGATGAGTCCGGTGTCATCGTGGCTTATGCCGATGAAGGGCTGGCGGATTTGCTGCGCAACTTTTGCTGGCGGGAATTGTTCTGGCAACACAGGGAGGAAAGCAAAAACAGTATGAGCTTTTATATTTTCGGCCACGGACTTTATGAAAAAGCAATGCAGCCCTACGTCGGCATGACAGGACATGGATTATTAATTAAAGTCGAGCAGGCGTTCTTCGGCTGGCCTGTCGATCGGCAGCTGGCACATCTGGATGATCGGGTAGCGGGGCATCTGGCTGATCCTCAACATTGCACGAACACGCGCGCGTTGTCGCCCATCCCGTTGCTGGGTGTGCCGGGTTGGACAGCGGATAACGAGCACGCAAACTATTACGACAATACGGCGTATTTTCGTCCCGGCAGGCGTACCGTTTGGTGAATAAAGGCTGGCTGCGTTGCAATTGTAAATTTCTCGTCAAACGCTCATAATCGCCGCGTTTTCCTATCCCTGAGGCCGCCATGCTTTTTTTTGACATGTTCCGACACGATCCAGAGTTCATAGAAATTAAAGGCGGGGAGATATTGTTTCGTGAGGGAGACGCAGGCGAAGCAATGTATGTGCTGATAGAGGGAGAGGCTGAAGTTACCATTGCCGGAATGTTTTTTGAGAAGTGTACGCCCGGCAGTTTTGTGGGTGAGCTGTCGGTGATCGACGGTTCACCGCGTTTTGCTACGGTCACTGCGTTGACCGATTGTAAATTCGTCGTGATCGATCACAAACGCTTTTATTTTCTGGTGGATGAAGCTCCCCGCTTTGCCATCGATGTGATGCGCGTGATGGCGCAAAGACTCAGAAATTGCGATCTGCGCATTTTAGAGAAAAAACCTTCGGAAGAGGGGGTTCCGTTGGCGTAGCTTGGAGCGCTCTTGAGTATCCTCGTCGCTGCTGATCAGCTTCAGACCTTAAAGTTTTTTTCCATATTGTGCAGGTCAACCGCAAGCTTGCGTAATGCATCGACGGATTGCACCGTGTTGTTGATCGTGCTTTCGGTCTTTACCGTAAAGGCCGCAATTTGTTCGGCCTTCTCGGATATATCGTTGGTCGCGGCACTTTGTTGCGTCAAGGTAGTAGCAATTTCACCCACGATTTGCTCCACTCTCTTTGAGTTGATGGTGATCTCTTCGATAGCCTGTCCTGCTTCATTTCCCAGCGTGACCCCTTTTGTCGTCAGTGCTACACCGGATGCCAGCGATGAGGTGGCCTCCTGTATGCCGTGGTGAGTAGCGCTGATGACCTGAGCGATTTCATGGGTAGCCTGGGTCGTGCGTTCCGCAAGCTTGCGTACTTCATCCGCAACGACTGCAAATCCGCGGCCTTGCTCGCCTGCGCGCGCAGCTTCGATGGCGGCGTTGAGTGCAAGCAGGTTGGTTTGGTCGGCTATTTTTTGAATGGTGCTGACGATGGCTGCGATCTTGTTGGATTGATTGTCAAGATCTCGCATGATGGACGAGGAGTTTTCCACGGAAGTCGCAATCGATTTGATTTCGTTGATCACCTGATTGACGATACCCGCACCCCTGACGGACTCTTCGGATGATTTGCTGACTACACGGTATGCATCATCGCCGTGTTTGGCGACCTGGTCTATGCTTGTGCTGAGTTCCGCGATTGCAGAGGAAATGGAGGTGGCTGCATCCTGTTGCTGAAGTCCTTGTTGCAGGATGTGGTTGGCATCCTCTGACATATTTTCCGATGCCAGTACGATTTTGTCTGAGGTGACCATGATATCTTTGACGACCTGTGCTAACCGGACACGCATTTCCTGCACGGCACTCAGTATGCTGTTTTCATCACAAACAATATGCTCTGTGTCGGAGAAATCTCCCTGAGCAAGATTTTTGACTTTGGTGACAACCATCTCCGGCTCGCCGCCCATCTGTTGATAAAGTCCGCGAGTCAGCTTCAGTACGAAGAATAAACCCAGGAAGAGACTTAACGCAGTCAGACCGTATACGATACGCTCGGATCTTCCCGTTGAAGCGTGCATCTCATGTTCGATACTGACGGTTTGCTCATGACGTTCCTTGATTGAATCGAGCAGTTTCTGACGTATTTCCCGCCACAGGGGTGTTTCTTCCTGATTGAGGATAGCAACTGCAGGCCCAACGCCATGTGTGGATGCTTCGGCGAGCACTTTTTCGATGATCTTATTCCGGTGTTCCTGCAAACTGGCGATCTCTGAGGTGAGGGCGGACAGTTTCGCATCGTTGCCTGACTTGTCTTTGGCTATGGAAAGTTCCTCATCGAATGCAGCCTTCGCTTCTTCCAGATTTTTTTTCGCCTTTGGGTTGGATGGATCGAAGATCATGTTGCGCAACGCCTGACCCTGTTGTAATCCCTGTGCATACATGCCATCCAGGGCCTGCAGGCGGATCAGATCTGTTTCGACAAAGGAGGTAAAGGCACTGCGAGTGCTGTTCAGCGCATATAGCGAAAAGCTCAGCGCAACGGTAAAAATCAGCAGGGTGCCGCCCATTTGCGCCAGTATTCGAGTACGGAAGTTCATGCCGTTAATTCCTCAAAAATAATCAACATTGGATGCACATCATCATACGCCGGCCATCTGTAGTCCGACAACGAAACCGGTGAATGCTACTCCGGTATTGTGCGAAATGCTGAAATGGCTCGGCTTCGTGTAGGTTAGTATCGGCATTAATTTGTATAACTTGAGCGTCAACTATTGAATTCAGGGTAACAACCTCATGGGGTATGCGTACGATGCTATCGGCGAGTTCTGTTGTCCCGGCACAAAAATGTTAACATCGGCTTCTCATTTTGGAGAAGAAAAATTGAAGCAATCATCGGAAAATCTGGTCGAAGTCAGCAATCTTTATTTTGCCTATGGCAAAAGGCAGGTGCTCAAGGGCATCAATCTCACCATACCGCGCGGCAAAGTGGTGGCGATACTGGGTGTGAGCGGATGCGGTAAAAGTACTTTGCTGCATCATTTTGGCGGACAGCTCAAACCTGCCAGCGGCAGTGTCAAAGTGCTGGGGAAAGTGATACATGAGCTGAATAACGATGAGCTGTACGCGATGCGTCGGGAAATGGGCATGATGTTTCAGGTGAGCGGCCTGTTCAGCGATTTGACGGTGTATGAAAATCTGGCTTTTCCGATGCGCGAGCACACCGATCTGTCCGAAGAAATGATACGCGATCTGGTACTGATGAAGCTTCAGGCGGTCGGCTTGCGAGGCGCACATGGGTTGATGCCCAAAGACCTCTCCGGTGGCATGGAACGCCGTGTGGCATTGGCAAGGGCGATTGCACTCGATCCTGCGCTGATCATTTACGATGAGCCTTTCGCGGGTCTGGACCCGATCTCGCTCAACATCATCGCCAATCTGATCAGAAAATTGAACGATGCGCTGGGTGTGACCTCGGTGGTGGTCACCTATGACATGTCAGAGTCGCTCAAGATTGCCGATTATGTGTATTTCATTCATGACGGCGTGGTCGTGGCGCAGGGAGAAGCAGCAGAAATGCTGGAATCCCGCGATCCGTTCGTCCATCAGTTCATCCATGCAGAGCCGGATGGCCCTGTGGCTTTCCAATATCCGGGCAAGGCTTATGCCGAAGATCTTTAGCGTGCTGTTGTTTTGGGTGGGTTAAATGCCTTTGACTGTCTGCAAGAAATGCGAAAAGATTTCCGCATCCGAGAATCAGCGCTGCCCATATTGCGGTGCGCCAATTTTAAAAGAGGCTGCCGAAAAAGGGGACTTCAGACATGTGATCGTCGGGCTTGTTTTATTAGCTAGTTTGATGTTCCTGTTGATCCTGAACAGTGCAAAAAAAGACGACGTTCATGTTGATACCGCTTTGCTGCACAGCTGCTTAATTTCGGCATGCTCAACCGGAACAAAGGCTGTTACTTCCTCCTCGCAACAGGAACCCTATTACACCTGCAAAAGCGGCGAGCTTTCGGACTATGCGAACTATGTGCTGGGCGTGATGCTTGCGCAGGCAGATTTGACAGGAGTCTCCCCAAAAATCACCAGTAAAACGGGCGAGCCTGATGTATCCAAAAATCAACAATCGATTCTTGATGGATACAGAACGAGGGCAGGTGTGTCCTCGTTTGAGGAAGCATTGTCCAAGTGCTACAGAGGCAGAGGCAATCTGAGAGTCACTGTGCTCGACAGTCCGAAAGAGGGTAACAGCATCTACGTGCGTCCCGAAGAAAACCAGAAAGATAAATTCTGGTTGCCAAAAGCGAAGCTGGACAAGCTTCAGTAACGCATCAGACTGATTCTGCGCGCTGCCGGTGATAATACGCAATCAGGCTTGCAGTCGATTTGTCATGAGGTGACGTGACCGACTCATCGAGCAGCTCGGGCAGGATTCTGCCGGCCAGCTGTTTGCCCAGTTCCACCCCCCACTGGTCGAAAGAGTTGATGTTCCATACGATGCCCTGCACGAATACTTTGTGCTCATAGAGTGCAATCAGCATGCCCAGCGTGTGAGGATCGAGTCGATTAAACAACAAAGTGTTGGTGGGTTTGTTGCCGGGGAAGACTTTGTGCGGCAACAGGGCTTCCAGCGCTGTACTCTGCATGCCCTGGGCTAGCAGTTCTGCGTGCGCTTCCTCACGGGTTTTGCCTATCATCAGCGCTTCGGTTTGCGCGAAGCAGTTGGCGAGCAGGATGGCGTGGTGCTCGCCGACAGGATTCTGGCTGTGCAGGGGGGCCAGAAAGTCAGCCGGTATCATGCGTGTGCCCTGATGTATCAGCTGGTAGAAGGCGTGCTGGCCGTTGGTCCCGGCTTCCCCCCATACCACTGTGCCTGTATTGTAATCAACCGATGCGCCATCTCGGTCCACAGACTTGCCGTTGCTCTCCATATCCAGCTGTTGCAGATAGGCGGGAAAGCGATGCAGATACTGGTCGTATGGCAGCACGGCATTGGAAGCGGCACCGAAGAAATTACCATACCAGATGCCCAGCATCCCCATGATTACGGGCATGTTCTGTTCCAGCGGTGCATTGCGAAAGTGTTCATCCATCGCGTGTGCGCCAGTCAGCAGCTCTTCAAACCGGTCCATGCCGACAAACAGCGCGATGGGCAGGCCGATGGCCGACCACAGCGAATAGCGTCCTCCCACCCAATCCCAGAACTCAAACACATAGTCAGGATTGATGCCAAAGGCAGCTGTCGCCGCAAGGTTGGTTGAGACGGCGGCAAAGTGTTTTGCAACAGCAGCCTCTTCGCCCAACTGATCTATCAGCCAGGCGCGTGCCGAGCGCGCATTGGTCAGCGTTTCCTGAGTGGTGAATGTTTTTGAACTGACGATGAACAGCGTGGTTTCCGCATTCAGTTTTTTCAGCGTCTCGACAAGATGGGTCGCATCCACGTTGGACACAAAGTGGGCGCGCAGACTTGCGCTCGAATAGAATTTCAGCGCTTCGCATACCATCAATGGGCCAAGGTCAGAGCCACCGATGCCGATATTGATGATATCGGTAATGGCGCGTCCCGTGTGCCCGGTATGTTGACCGCTGCGAACGCTGTCTGTAAATTTCCGCATCAATTCCAGCACGCGCCTGACATCGGGCATGACGTCTTTGCCATCGACAAAAACAGGCCGATCGGAGCGGTTGCGCAAAGCTGTGTGCAACACGGCGCGTTGTTCGGTCGTGTTGATCTTGCAGCCTGTGAACATATGCTCGATAGCGTCAGGAAGCCTGGCATGATTTGCCAGATCGATGAGCAGTTGCCGGGTCTCTATAGTGATGCGATTCTTTGAATAATCGAGCAACAGGTTGCCGACTTTAATTGAGAACTTTTCGTGCCTTGTGCCGTCCTCATGAAACATCTGGCGCATATGTGTCAAAGCGATGTGGTTGTAATGTGCAGAGAGTGCTTGCCAGGCAGTAGATGATATAAGTTTTGACATAGTTTCAGATCAAATTAATAATAATATTTTAACTTTGTGGCACCAGAATGACACCTGCCAGAGGAGGGAGCTCGATCTCGGCAGAATAGGGCAGATTCATCCAGGGAATCGCTTCTGCCGCTATCAGCCCCGCATTGCCAAGATTGCTCCCTGCGTAATAGGCGGAATCGCTGTTCAGCACT
>VFSW01004931.1_pt1 | contig 19874 bp, 19 predicted proteins | sample 5358111 | NCBI WGS metagenome assembly VFSW01 (sample SAMN11554181, study PRJNA540505) | mine drainage metagenome | isolation source: sediment from site ElyBrook_90M | place: USA: Ely Copper Mine, Vershire, VT | collected 2017 | reverse complement strand
GTACAAACTCGGTGGCGCGATGCCGGATGCGGGCGGGCATTGGCCGGGTGATCCCCTCTACGGCACTCCCTTTGGCCAGCAGTTCGTCCCTGACCCGCGTTTTGCCGGGGCGACGATCGCACCGGTGTCTGGCGGGCCACCGCGCGCGTACGTGCCAAACAGTGCGGACTATCCGATTGACACAAGTTTTGGTTGGGACAAGGCCGCCTCGGACAAGCTGTTCAACCACAGGTGGGGACTCGACACGTTCGCCCCATCCAACATCGTGAGCAACGCGATCGAGCCGTTGACCGACCGGCTGCCGTATGGCGATGCCGTGAACAGCTTCGCAAGTAGCTTAGTGCCATGGGTGAACCCAATTACGGGATTAATGGATACCGCGTTTCGTGCGCCGTCCGTGTATACCGAGCAGGGGATTCCGGGCCTCGCCATTGAGGCGGGGAACGCCGCGTTGATGGGAAGCGGCGGGAAGATTCCGGGCCTGAGTGGCCTTGCCGAACGCGGACTGACGCGGGTGCTGGGCGACACGGCGGGCACGATCGCGACCCATTCGGCGGTGAACGCGGCTGGGATGGGCGGACTCTCCGTCGCTGGGAACGTGCTCCAGGGGCAGCCTATCGACTGGGGCCAGGCCGGGACACAGGCGGCAATTGGTGCGGCGCTCCCGCTGGCGTTGGAAGGCGGGCCATTGGCGATCCGCGGCGGTATCAATGGCGCGCGTGCGTTGGCCGGCGCCGCACGGGATTTCCCGGTGAACCTGAGCCGCAGCCTCGGGCCTCTTTCGGAAGCGGAGAGATTGCAAGCGGGCGCGGTTGACCCCACTACCGGGGCGGCTTTCTTGCCGCAGGCCCCGATGGGCGGCGGGGACTTCGTCTTGCCCAAAGACCTGTCGGACGCTGCACCACGCTACAAAACCACGCAACTGGACTTCGCCAGCGATCTCGACAAAGCGTTGTACACCGTGGCCCAATCCAAGCGTTCGGCGGCGGACGCGCGTTTCATGGATGCGCTGCGTCCGGAGTTCCCTAACCTCAGCGATGCACAGATACGCCAGGAAGGGATGAAGGTCAGGCAAGGCATCAGGGACACGGTGAACGCGGCGGAGCCGGGAACCAAAGTGGTGACCATCGACCCGATCGCCGTGCGTGATGGGACGGCCACGCCCACCGCCGCAACGATGGCAAGCCCGGTTAGCGGCACTCCGGCATCAATTCCGGGCGCGATCGACACGGCGGCTGCCTCACCACGGACGCCCGCTGACGCATGGGCTGATATGCAAGCGGCCGCCGCATCGGGGGACAAGGCCGCGCTGGCGCAAGCGACCGCCGAATATACCACGCTGGCGCAAGCGGAAGCCGCGAAGAGCGCCGCCGCGCCAGCGCCAGCGGCCAAGGACTCACTGGTGCCGCAGGCGGTTGCCGGGAGAATCGTCTCCAGCGACCTCGTCAAGACATTCGACGAACTTCTGAAAGAACCTGAACTTGCTGGCAGTTCCAGCAAAGAGAAGGCACAGATTCGGCGGGCCGCAAAGAAGGTGAGGGCCGGGGAACCACTCTCAGGGCCGGAAGCGGCCATGGTGAACGCCGCCATCACCAAGCTGGGCGAGCACCAGGCTCTTCAGCCGCAGGTAGACATCGAGCGAGCACAACAGCGCGGCGACCAGCTCCGGCGCTACCGCCCGGCAATGGAGGAAGCAACCCGCCAGGCCGATGCGCTCGGGATGCCCGCGGGGGATGCCCGCGAAATCTTCATCCACAACACAGCCATGGATGCACTCCGGGGCAAGTTCACCTTCACCACGCTGGACCCACTCCCGACCGACCTGGCAGGCCAGTTACGGGCATACATCCGGCAGGCGTACACAGATGGAAAGATTAATGAGGCGACCCACTTCAACGCGCAGAAGGCCGTGGACGGGATTCAGGCCGGGCACCTTGTAGAGCACCAGCAGAACGCCCTTCGGGAAGTCCTCACTGGCGTCAAGCCAGACAAGGGCATCCCGAAGGCAGGAGAGATCGTCCCGCGCGGGTCAGTCTCCGAAGCCGTGCTCGATGAAGCGGCGGCCAACGGCACACCGGCGCCCAGCGGAGCCGGGGACGTGGTTTACAAACCGGACGTCGGCAAGAAGTTGAGCGATGAAATGGACCGCGTGTTCAACCAGGCTCGCGCCCAGCGCGCGGCGGCGCGGACAAGGACAGGAAAGGGTCCCAATGGCACCCCTCCCCTTTTTGTGATGGGAGAGCATGGTGCGGTGGAATACAACCATCAGCCGGTCGATCTAACGCCAGAGCAGATGGCGGCGGCAAACGCGCAACCTGGGCCAAACACGCCGACTGACCTGATTGCCCAACGTGACAAAGCCCTGTCCGACTTTGCGGCCGCCGACAAAATCGCCAGCGATGCGGAACGGTCGGTAGTGGGGACATCTCTGACGGACGCCCGCGCCAAAGGGGCAATGGGCGAGACCGAATGGCGCGCCGCGCTGAAAAACGCCCCTGATCAAGCCAGTGTGGTCGATGCCGTTAACGCACGAGTCGCGGCCAACGCGGCCAAGGACAGGTTGCTGGGCCTGGCGGAGCAGTTCAAGCCAGAAGGTGTCGGCGCCGTTGGCGTCGCTGGCGCACCGTCGCTCGATACCGTCAACGCCTCGCTGAACAGGCAGTGGAACGCCACCGGCTACACGGACGCCAACAACAACCTGTTGCTCCATACCCAGGCGGAAGGCGTCACTCAGGCGATCACAAAATATGGGGCGACCCCCGAGCAGGCCGAGCAGGTCGCCACCATCATCGGCGCCCACATGAAGGCCGCTCAGTACCTCACCGCGATGGCTGAAAAGTGGACGCCGCCGGGAATCATGGATCGAATCTACGCGTTCGTAACAGGGAATACGGCTGACCGGTTCGTGAACGCCCTCGTGACGGACATGAACTCCCTGAAGAACGTCCTCCAGCAGCTGCACGTACCCGACGATATCGCCCGGAAGTACCTGAAGAGCTACCAGGACGATTTCATCAAGAGGGCCTTTACGGTCAGAGACACTGGCGCGGAGTTCGGGAGGGTGCAAATACCCCCCGAAGTGCTGGCCGAATTACAGAAGACCACGCCGACCCAAAACAGAGTCGCGATAGGGACGAACGCGATAGTCTCGGCATCCAAGAAGGCGATGTTCGGGCTTCTGGACGTTGGCCTGATAGGGCAGCATGTCTTGTCCAGCCTCGAACGCGGCCCTCTTCCGGTAATGCTCGGGTTCGTGAACAGGGCAATGGAGGCAATGCACATTCCGGGCGCGATGGACGTGTATCTCCAGGACCCAGCCGTCATCTCAAAATCCATCCAACGCGAGCTGGATCACTTCACGCAGGGGAGTCACAGCCTCACGACGAGCGAGCCGGGCGCCACCATCTTTGCGAAGATTCCCGGCATCGGCAGCAAGTTTGACGCCGCCGTCCAGAAGGCGATGGCTTTCAACAGGAAGGTGCTGTTCGACATGATAGCGACACCTATCGCCAATTCGATCTACGAAGGCAACCTCATTCTCGCCCATCTTGGCGGGGCGGATATTACCGACCAGGCTGTTCGCTACAACATCGCGGATTTCACAAATACTCAGCGCGGGTTTTCGCCGACCGCGCTCCGCAGTGGAAGGGCGGCGGCTGAAGGCGTGGCGGCTCTTTCGCCAGCCACTCGCCGCGCACAGTTCGGATACTGGAAAACCGTCACGGAGGCCCTGAACCCGCTCTCTGGCGCAACGCGCGAAGAACGCATCCTGGCCTCACTCTCAGTGCTTTCCCTGGGCGCGTCCTACGCCGGGATGGCATATGCCGCGAATACGGCGCTGGGCGGTCTGACGCCATTCGTGAGCAATCCTCTCGACCCGGCGTTCGGGAAGGTGACCCTTCCATGGAAGAATCAGGCCGGGCAAAACGCGATCGTGGACATCCTCCCGCAGACGCAGTTCCCCAAGGCGCTTGCGCGAAGTATCGCGGCGCTCACGCAGGAACGTGACACGGACGGACTGAAAACCGCCGGGGATGTCTGGACGAAGTTCCTGGTGGGAGAGGCGTCTCCGCTGGGCAAGGGGGTGCTCAGCCTCGGCGGCGTTGGGTATGACGAGAACGGAGTGTTTCATTACGGCGACCTGAAGCGCAATGGCATCACGGGACTTCTGAACGTCCTTCCCATCCCACCGATCGTCCAGGAAACGGCTCACGGGCAGTACGGCTACCCCCTTTCGATCCTCGGCGCGACCGGGATGTCGTTTAGTCCCGAGAGTGACTACGCGGCGCTCACCCGCATGGGGATGCCATCGAGCGCGGACAACGTGTCGGACGCCCAGGACGCGTGGAACAGCGCACATCCTGAGTTCGCGGGCCTCTCCGTCGCTGACCGTATCGCGCAAGGGATGCCAACGGGTAAGGGTGTCGCCGCCACGGGACGGACGAAGGCATGGCTGGACGCGAACCCGGAAGCGAAGGTGATGTACGACCGCTGGCAGGCAAGCAGCCTGGCGACCTCGCGCGCTTTGCAGGACGAACAGGCCAAAGGGTTGCTGTCGGCGAAGATCGACGACGCAAAGAAGATCGCGGCCGGGCTGGAGACGATGCGGACGGCGGCGGAACAGTCGGCCACCGATATGTTCAAGACGGCCAGCGGCGCGGCGCTCTCCCCCGCCGAGATCGCGGCCGCCGGGCGGGCGTTCCGGACCAACGTCAAGCAGCTTGAACGCGATGACATCATGCGGAAGAAGGGCGCCAACCTCGCGAACACGACGAACGGGACATACGACCCAACGAAGCCGCCCGCCACCCCGACCGACGCCGCCCTCCGGAACGTTTACGCGCTCTACGACGACCCGTCCTTGTTCCCGCCCGTTGGTAATCCTGACTGGACCGCGTTCGACCAGCGCCGGGCCGCGTTGCAGGCGCAATGGGAAGCACCCGGCTCAGGGGTTGACCTGAATGTCATCAACGAAAAGCTCGCGACCACCAAGACGCATACGCCGGAAATCGCACAGCTTAAGGAAGCCAGCAAGAAACTGGCCGCGGACGGGCTGTTTGCGTTGAAGGATACCGCGTACGCGGCGGCGCCCGTCGATCCAAGTCTGCCTACCTACGCCGACTTCCAGAAGTACGTGCACGACCAGTTCACCGCCATGGTGGCGCAGTACGTCCAGCAGGGAAAGGCGCCGTCTGAAGCCGCCCGGCTGGCGAACGCCACCATCAACGCCTCTCCGAAGATCAAGCAACTCGGCCAGGCTGACCTGCAAGCCAAATACGCATGGGCGCAGGCTCATCCGGAAGACGCGCTGGTTGCCCGCAAGTACGGGTACCTCGTTGGGGACAAAAAGCTCAACCTCTGGCTGGACGAATTGGCCCGGCTGAATCCAAATCTGGCGCACTGATGCCAAGCGGTATTGATATTTAGAATGCGCTCACTTAGTCTTCGCCTGGAGGGTCTTACTTGGCAGCAGAAACTTTGACGGCCCCGGAAGTCACCATCGCTGAGATGGGGGACGAGCTGGCTTCGCTTACGGCGGAGGAAGAGCTCACCCCCGAGTTGGCGGCGGAAACAGATGAAGGCGTGCCCACCGAAGAAACGCAAGCGGAACCAGACCCGGCCGCAACGCTTGAAGCGCTCATCGCGAACCTCACGGACGACCAGCTTACGGAGAACCCGAAGCTAAAGAAGCTGATTGAGGCGCGCGAGTACCAGGTGCGGCAGTCTGAGGCGGACAAGGCGAAGTACGCCGTCGCCCAACAGGCTGAGGCACAACGCCGGTCGCAGGCAACGATTGAGAACCGGCAACTGGCCATGAGTGTGATCGCCGAGGAGTACCAGAAATACGCCGAGGGCGAAGCTGAGTACAACCCACAGCGCATGGAGGCGGCGCTTGCCGCGTCCACCGCGCACGCGTTCACAGTTGGGATGCAGGAGATTGCGCGGGGTTTGACCGAGCGGCTTGCCGCAAACTACCCCGATTATCGCCCAGACGCGACAGACTCTCAGGCGTTCCAGTACGCATTCAACGCTCGTGACATGCCCGGAGTTGTTGAAACACTCATCAACGTCCTGGACAAAGCGGCCCTGGCCAAGCACGGGCCGAATATCCGGCAGCAAACACTCAACGAACGCGCCGCCCTGGCTCAATCCGAACAGGCGACGAAGCAAGCTCAAAAATCAGCCGCCGACAGGAACGACCCCGCGAAGAGGCCAACCGCGCTCAGTGGGGTACCCGTCCCGTCCCGGCAATTCCGCACCGTGATGGAGTTCGACACCGCCTGGGCAAGTGGCGCCGTCGGGCCTCCTCCCGGTAAGTCCACTACACAGTGGTACGCCGAGCAGACGCGCGGCCTGCCCTCATAAGGAACTACCATGCCTGACGGCATTACGATTGCTGGCTCTTCAACCTCTGGGCAGGCGCTCGTCAACAGCCTGCCGACGATCTACAGGGAGTTCAGGCTCCTCAACGATGCTACTGGGATCATGAAGTCGTGCGCCCAGCAGATGAACCTGATGCCGCATGAAGGTTCGACCAAGTACATCAACAACTACGGCCGCCTTCAGGCGTACAGTGTTGCGGATGGGCAGGACATCGCCCAGGCGCAGACCCTTTCCGACGCGGCTACTCCGTTCAGCCCGTCCGAGGTCGCCGTCCAGACCCTCCTTTCCGGACGCACAATGGAACGCGTCGCCGACCCGGACCTCATGTCCAGGACGGCGCAAATCCTCAACAACGCCATCGACCTGAAGCAAGACGCGGACGGCTGTGCGACCCTCGCGACCTACACGGCGACAACAATCGGTGGGGCCGGGCAGGTGATTTCACCGGGCATGGTGGCGGGCGCGGCGGCACGCGTGAAGATCGGTAACGACCGGGTGAACCCGGAGCCGCCGACGACCGATATCTTCTGCGTCCTCCACCCCATGTCCGCGCATACCCTTGCCGGCCGGATGATCCCGTACGTCAATCCAGCGGCGCTGACGACCCCCTACGGTGTCGCGGGCGGCGCGCATCTTGGTGTTGAGCCGGGTGTCGGCGCACGGTCGGGCATGAGTGACGACCTCATCAAACGCGGTTTCGCCGCGATCGGCATGCTGGGCGACGCCATCGTGAAGACCGACCCCAACATCTCGGTGAGTGGCGCGGACGCGACCGGCGCCGTCTTCGCCAAGGAATCGATGATCTACGTACAGGAGAAGCCCCCACAACTGAAGTGGGACTTGCAAGACGTATCCATGCGCGGCGGCGCCGAAGGAAACGCGTGGATTTCGTACGTCTGGGGTACGTACCGAGGAAGCAAGCTGGGCAACCCGCTTACGGTGGACGCCTCCTTTCCTACGAGCTAGCCTAAGTGTTGACAAGTTGTTCCCCCGAGGCTATCCTGAAGGCAGAAAATACCAAAGGGGACTGACTTGGCAGTAACACTCAGGCGACCAAACCAGGAGAAAACACTTGTTTGCACAGACTGCAACGCAGAGTTCGCGGCAAGGATGGCATCGGCAAAACAATGTCCAGACTGCCGTCTGCGTGAACGGGTGGCTCATCTGGCCGAGTACAGGGCAATCAAGCCGCGTGTCTCTTCGGATCGCGTGCTCACTTGCCAAGGCTGCGGGAACGGCTTTCAGGCCAGCCGCAGCGATGCTAAGTGGTGCCATCCCTGCCAAGTTCGCAGGGCAGTGGAGCACGGGGCGCGCCCTCGCCCAGAACGTGCTCCCGCAGGCACAGCCAAGAACTGCACGGAGTGCGGTAAGGCGTTCACTGGTACTCGTCGCACAGTTTTTTGCGATGCCTGCCGCACCGAGCATCATCGCGCTGCAACGCGACGAGCAGACGCCAAAAGTAACTACGCCCTCTGCCCAAAGTGCGGGAGGCAGAAGCGTAAGAACAGCAAGGTCTGCCGCGCCTGCAACAGTCCTTCCAACCTCCCGGACTTTGTCCGCCGTGGCCCAGATCACCCGAACTGGAAGGGCGGTCGTTGGAAAGATGCTCGTGGGTACTGGCATGTTGCTATCGAGGTGTCTTCGGGCTTCTGGGAGACGTTTCTTGAGCATGTTCACATGTGGCAAACGCTCGTTGGGCCAATCCCGAAGGGTTACCACATTCATCACGTCAATGGCGATCGCGGAGACAATCGGATTGAAAACTTCGAGTGCATCTCTGCTCGCGCTCACGCCAAGATGCATGCGGATGCTGAAGGGCTTCGCTCCAAGAAAATCCAGCACCACGAGTCGCGTGCGACCGAACTGGAACTGGAGAACGAACGGCTTCGCGCCCGCATTCGCGAGTTAGAGGCGCCGCCCAACCAGTCCGTGCTGGCCAGCCCAGCATAAGGGGCCAACCCCCCGGAAAGAGTTCTCACCATGGCCATTTCCGCCAACGTCCTTTACGGGCCAGAATCGCTGGCTTACGAAACCTCCGCCGCCGTCGCCCCCACGCCCGGCTTCGGGCGTCCTGGCAAGTTGCCGATTGGGACGCAGCTCATCCTTCAGGATGGCCGCAAGTTCCGCTTCGCTGAAGCGGGCGCGGTCGCCCTTGTGCAAGGGAACGTCATCCAGGCGCTGGCGCCGCTGTCCACCGACATTGGGATGACTCCCGCCGCCGGTGTGGTGGGCGACCGGCTCATTACCTTCACCCATGGAGCGGCGGTGGTAGCCGCCAACTTCTTCAGCGAAGGCTATGCGGTGATCTCGCAGACGCCGGGTGGGGGGGATTCCTACAAGCTCGCCAACCATCTTGCGTTGCAGAACGCGGTGGCGGGCGACGTGGTGAACCTCGCCGCGGGGCAGGCTTTGCGCCGTGCACTGTCCGTCTCATCGCGGGTTGACCTGATGGCTCATCCGTACAGCAAGACTATCCAGGCGCCGATTACCACGCTCACGGGCGCGGTGGTTGGTGTTGCTGTTACGGCGCCCACCGCCAACCAGTTCTGCTTCCTCCAGACCACTGGACTCTGGGGCGTCCTCCCCGCGGGCCCGCTTGTGGGGGGTTCTACCGCGGTCGCCCCGGGGGGCGCGGGGGGGGCCCCTGGCCCGTCCGCGTCGGCGACTTCCGGCATCATCGGCACGGTTATCAACGTGTCCGCAACGACCCTGTGGAGCACCATCTTCCTCCACATCGACGCCTGACCATGAGGGGTGGCGCTTGAAGTCACGGAAGTACAGGTGCCGGAATTGTGGGAAGTCCCAAAAGGACTTCTCCTTTCCGGCCGGGTGGGTTCAGGCAAAGGAGCCTGAACCCATGAACTTCTGTTCATTGGACTGCACGGGGGAATACCTTCGTGCAGTCCGAGATACGGAGAATGAGGCATGGGCATCCAAATCATCGTCAAACGAAGCGAACGGGAGATTCGTGAACGCGCTCACGAGTCTGCCCCAAAGGCTTACCGGGGTCACATCGATGGCTACGCGCGGGGCCTGGAAGAAGCTGACCGGTTGATGGTCGAACGTGGCCGGGACAACCCCGCGAACCGGGCCATACTTGTGGATGACGGGGGGAAAGCCGACAGGGAGCTCCGCGACCGGGCGCTCCGCAACGCCGGTATCGACCCAGGGAGTATCGATCATGGCGAGTGACGCGAGCGCCAATGGCATTGGTGTGCAGTCTGGCCTTTCTGTCACCACGGGCGCGGCGGTGGCGTTGACGCTTCCGACATACACCGACCCGGTAAGTGGTGCGCTGTTGAGCAAAACGCCCCGGCACGCATTGATCGGGATCGAGGCGAACAGTGTCCGGTTCACGGTGGACGGAACCGCCCCCACGGCTTCGGTTGGCGTCCTGTTGCCAGCCGGGTCTTTCATCGATTGGACGGACGCCGAGACGGATTACGCTTCTAACATCCGAAGGGCGAAGTTCATCGGGATCAGTGGAACGGCGACGCTCCAAGCAGACTTCAGAGGGTAAGCCAGATGGCCGAAATCATCCTCAGCAACACCCCTGGAGGGACGAACGCCCAGCCTGTCTTTGTGACAAAGACCATCACGTTCACGGGCGCGGCGGGGCTTGGCGCCATTGGCGCCGTGCCGCTGTTCACGATCGTTGGGCAGGTCAACATTAAGAAGATCGCCGGGTACGTCCTGACGAACCTTGCGGGTGCGACGGCGACGTTGGCGCTTGGCGTGACGGGTTCGACCGCGTTGTTCATCGCCGCGACGCTGGCCACGAACATGATCACCACCACAGCCATCTGGATGACGGCCACCCCGACGGCGGGCGGGCTGGCGATCCCGGCGGCGTGCAAGGACATCGACATTGACGCCAACATCATCGGCACGGTCGCGGCCGCGGCGGTCTCGGCGGGAGTGCTCCGCATCGACGTGGAGTATCTGCCGTTGAGCGCGGGCGCGAGCCTTTCGTAAGGGTGGCGACATGGGACTGTTTCGGAAAAAGCCTCAGCCGGTTGTGGCCGATGTAGCCGTCGCGCCGCCCGAGGAAGTTGTTCTCCCGGAGCCGGAACCCGAGCCGATCGAGTGGCCGGATATCGTCACGTTCGTGGATGGCGACCATGTGAAGCCGGAGCCGGAACCCGAGCCGGAACCCGAGCCGCCCCACCTGGTAGTAGAGATCACTGAGGTGAGGTCGCGCATGGACAACGGGCGCCCGGATGGCGTGGTGGTCGCGTGGCGGCTGTTTCTCTCGACACTGCCTGGTGTGACACGGCAAGCGGGGCAATTGCTGATCGCGGAACCGATGTCCCATGAAGAGACGCTGGCGCACATCGCGCGGGAAATGCGCTTGCTGGCGGAGCACCACGGCAACATGAGAGACATGACCCTGCCGCTGGCGGAATCGCTTGAGGGGGCCAGATTTACCGTAGGGGCTGACTGATGGCACTTCTTAACGGTTGCGGCTGGGGTTCCGGGGATTCGTCACAGGCGTTTTCCACCGGCGGCACGTTCAGCGTCCAGAACACAACCCGCAAGAACACCGGCACCTACGCGCTGCGCTGCAACCCCACGACCGCAGCGCTGGGCTATAACGAGTTCGAGAAGTTCGGCGCGGACGGCAAAGTCACCCCGATGTCAGAAGCGGACATCTATGTTGGCGTCTGGTTCCGGGTAGACACCGCCCCAGCAACTGCTAGGGAGATTATCTTCCTGCCCTTGTGGGCAGCCAATTCCCCTAAATGCCGCTTCCGGCTTGAATCCACCCGCGTTATCTCTTTCGCAAACCGTTCCAACGTCTTAACAAACACCGGCACTACTGTGCTCGCCCTCAATACGTGGTACTTCCTGGAGTTCCACGTCGCCTCATCCGGCACGGTTGGGGCGTATGAACTTAAGATCAACGGAGTAAGCGAGTTCAGCGGCACGACGGATACCTCGGCCAACCCAACGATCAAGGTGGGCTTTGGCAAGTGGGCCAATTCCAACTCCAACACAGTCGATTTCTACTATCAGGACTTCTACATCGACAACGCGGGCTACCGGAGCGAACGCAACTGGAGCGTTCTTAAGCCACGCGCCGCCGGGGCGAATGCTGCCTGGACTACGGGCACAAGCTCACTCTATACAGCCGTCAACCAGCTCCCTCACGACTCGGACACCACCTACATCGGGAGCGCGGTAGCCACGCAGGCCAGTTCGTTCCTCATGGACGCCAGCCCCGGAGGCATCGGGAGTATCAAGGCCGTGCTGCTCGTCGCCATCCTGCGCGACCTGACGGCCACGGCCACGATCAAGACTCGGCTGGTCAGCGGCGCGACCACCAACGATACGACCGCCGCGACGATGACGACCTCGTACGCGCTCTACTGCAACCTGCACGAGACTGACCCGAACACCTCCGCCGCCTGGACACAGAGCGCCGTGGACGCGATTGAGGGCGGCGTCGTGGAGGGCGCGGTAGGCGTTGCGGCCCGCTGCACGGCGATCTACGCGTTCGTGGGTGACGTTGGGGTAGTGGCGAGCGGCGGCATCATTCGCCCGTTGTACATTGGGGGCATGGCCTCTGAGATGAACGGGGGGATGCAATCGTGAGGGTCATTACCGCTGGTGCAACCTCTCAGACGGTTTACGTTGAGGTGCTGGACTCCACGTCCACGACGGGTGGGCGCAAGACTGGCCTCGCCTACAACACCGCGTCGCTGGTGGCGTACTACGCCCGCAACGGCGCGGCGGCGGTGGCGATCACGCTGGTTACGCAGACGGCGGCGGGCGCTTACAGCTCGGGAGGATTCGTTGAAGTAGACGCCACCAACATGCCCGGCATCTACCGTCTCGATGTCCCGAACGCCGCATTGGCCGCTGGCGCCGCGTCTGTGGTGATCACCCTGAAGGGCGCGACCGGGATGGTGCAGGTCAGCATAGACGTGCAACTGACTGTCATGGACTTTCAGGTCGCGACGATCGTCGCGTCTTCCGTGACGGGAGCCGTGGGAAGCGTTACCGGAGCTGTTGGGAGTGTCACCGGGGCGGTCGGAAGCGTCACCGGCAATGTCGGCGGGAACGTCGTGGGTTCAGTTGCATCTGTAACTGGTGCGGTCGGCTCAGTCACGGCGGCGGTGGTTCTGAGTGCGAAGGACAGCATGAACGTGAGAAACGGCACCGCCCAGGCTGGCGCAGCGTCTACCATCACCCTTGATGCTGGGGCTTCGGCTACCGACAACCTCTATAACGGGATGACGGTGCGGCTGGATTCCGGGACGGGCGCGGGCCAGGCGCGCGTGATCACGGGCTACGTTGGGTCAACCAAAGTGGCGACGGTTGACCGCGCGTGGGCAACCAACCCGGACAGCACGAGCGTCTTCACTGTCCTCGGGACGGACGCACCAAAGACGAACACATCCCTCGAAGCGGTTGCCGCTTCCGTGACCGGTGCGGTGGGAAGTGTCACCGGCAATGTGGGGGGCAACGTGGTTGGGTCAACGGCTTCCGTGACCGGTGCGGTGGGCTCTGTCACTGGTAATGTAGGCGGAAACGTCGTTGGCTCTGTGGGAAGCGTGACGGGCGCGGTTGGCTCCGTCACGGGAGCGGTGGGTTCCGTGACCGGGAATGTGGGCGGAAACGTCGTTGGGTCGGTGGCTTCGGTTACCGGCGCGGTGGGCAGTGTGACCGGCGCTGTTGGTTCCGTCACGGGCGCTGTAGGTTCCGTGACGGCGGCTGTGACGCTGAACGCAAAGGACAGCATGAATGTCCGTAATGGGACTGCCCAGGCAGGTGCGGCGAGCACCATTACGCTCGATGCATCCGCGTCCGCCACTGACAGCCTGTACAACGGGATGACGGTGCGGATCGACTCCGGCACGGCGGCCGGGCAGGCGCGGGTGATCACCGGGTATGTTGGGGCAACGAAGGTAGCCACGGTTGACCGGGCTTGGTCTACCAACCCGGACAACACGAGCGTCTTCACGATTCTTGGGACGGACGCGCCGAAGACGAACTCATCGCTTTAACTCGTGGCCTCGTCTGTGACCGGTGCCGTGGGCACTGTTACCGGGGCGGTGGGCTCGGTCACTGGAGCCGTAGGGTCGGTCACGGGCAACGTGGGTGGCAACGTCGTGGGATCGGTGGGCAGTGTTACCGGGGCGGTAGGGAGTGTCACCGGCGCTGTCGGTTCTGTCACGGGCAATGTAGGCGGGAACGTTGTTGGTTCGGTCGCTTCCGTGACCGGTGCTGTTGGGTCTGTTGCGGCGAACGGGATCACGGCGGCCTCAATCGCTACGGACGCGATTACGTCTACCGGGGTGGCCGCGAGCGCGGCGTCCAAGGTCGCCAATCAGACATGGGATACCACGGCGAGCGGCCACGTCACCTCCGGTACATTCGGCCAGGCTCTTGGGGGCATCCGCGCCGGTACGGCCCAGGCAGGGGCGGCCACATCGATCACGTTGGACGCGGGGGCATCGGCGGTAAACAGCTTCTACGTCAATGATCTCGTCCTCATAACCGGCGGGACGGGCGCGGGTCAGGTGCGCTTTATCACGGCGTACCTGGGATCGACGAAGGTCGCGACCGTGGCGGCATGGGCGACGAACCCGGACAACACGAGCGTCTTCGTGATCCTCCCGTTTGACGCCATCCCCGGCGCCACCGCGCCGACCGCTTCGCAGAATGCCGTTGCGGTCTGGGATGAACTCATCGCTGGCCACCTCGGCGCCGGTTCGACCGGGGAGAAGCTGAACAATGCCGGGGCTGCCGGCGTTCCGCCCACGGTCGCGCAAATCACGAATGGTGTGTGGGACGAGCCGGTATCCAACCACAACACGCACGGCACGATGGGGCCAAACAGGAGGTAGCTTGCCGTATGGATGTTGCCGTAGACTTTGGCTGACTCAACTAATGCGGGAGTGAACTGATATGGCTGGCAAACCGTTTGGCGGAATGAAGGGGAAACCCTTCGGGATCAAGGAAACCAGAGCGGACAAGGCCGAAGACAAGAAGGCTGGGATCAAGCCCGGATCGAAACGCGACAACGCGATGGACCGCAAGGGGAAGTGACGCGATGGCCCGTTTGACCGCCGCTCAGAGGAAGGCGCTCCCGGCGAAGGCTTTCGCCGGGCCGAATCGGAGCTTTCCGATCAACGACGCCGCCCATGCGCGGGCCGCGCTTGGGCGTATCAATGACGCTCCCGATAGCGCACGCGCCGGGATCAAGGCGGCGGCGGAACGAAAGCTGAGAGGCGCGAGAAAATGAACACCGTTTGCACCGACTGCGGGGGCGTATTCTCCACCGATCAACTGGAAGACGGCCGTCCCGCGCTGGAGTTCTGTGAGTACTGCCGGACGCTCGAAGAGGAGCCGGTGGAAGAGCCAGCATCTGAGCAGCCCGAGTCCTTCAGGTCGAAGATCGCGAAGATGGTGGGACAGGGGAAAGCATGATGGCCAGAACTGCTCTTGACGACTTCATCGTCCCGGTCGCCCGCGTGGTTGATGTTTACATCTGTGAGGATGACATCCCACTGGCGCTGAAGCGGACGGTATCGGGCAGCGTGAACCTGGACACCGCGCGGGAGATCGCCGCCCGATACGGAAGCCGGGCATACAAGCCGGAAAAGCCGTTGCTGGTAAATGGCCCTGACCCCGGAGTGCCGATCATGGTCGCCGGTTTCGGGATGGTGGAAGCCGCCGAGATAGAAGACCTTGCACTCGGCGCGCTTGATAAGCAGGCGGAGAACATGAAGAAGTTCGGGCGAGCAATGGACTTCGACACGATGCGGGAAGAGGCCGGGTTCGTCCGCAGAGAAGACTTCCCGCAGGTGTTTTCGGACGCGATGGCGGAGCGGGCGGAATACCTCATCAAGCACCAGCGCACAGACCCGCTGGGCAAAGGAGACAAGTAGATGGCTACGGACACCCCCGCTATGACGGCGGCGCAACAGCGCATGGCATATGCGCGTTCGATGAAGGAAAAGACCCAGACGGTGCAGGAGGCCATCGGGATCAACAAGCGTCAGCCCGTGCCGCAACCAAGGGTGACCATGGGCCTCTCGCGCGCCCAGATTCTTCTGGCCGCCGCCACCGGACGAATGGAAGAAAACGTGGAGGAGGCGTCCATTGAGGACGGCAACGGCGCGCGCGGGCTGGCGACAAAATCCTTCCGCCGCCACACCCGGCCCGGAAGCGTCCGGTTGTTCAAGCTGACGCCGCAGGGATGCGTGCCGGTGGTTGTCCCGACCGCCCCGAATCTCCGGCAGGTGCTGGAAGACCCGAAGTACAGCCCGGTGTGTTTCGATTGCGACTCGGACGCATGCTCCGGCGAGATGAACGAGTGTCCGGGCCGGGCGAAACGGATGGTTCGGGCGTGTCCAGTGACGTCGTGCCCGCGTCTCATTTACGACCCGAAGCCAACCGGGCGAATCCTGGAGGTCGATGAAATGTCCATCGGCATTAACTCCGAGGTCATCGATGCCGAGGACACCATCTCGAACGACGACTACGACCAATCATCCACCCCCGCCGCTCGCACCAAAGTCCTCATGGACAGGCATATCCGAGCGTGCCATGCGTCTGAGGCTGATCAATGGGGACTGCCTCAACTGGACGCCGGGCACGCTCGTCAGCCCGGAGTGCCCGCATAGGAGGGTGACCGGTGGCTATAGCCGCGCCGAACTCCGTCACCGCATACGTGCGTGAAGCTATCAAGCGTGGTGGCCCGGCGCTGGGCCGCGTCGTGCCGATCACGTCGCTGACGGGCACGACAGTGGTTTGTGCGTCGCTGAACCGTGGAGACGCGCCGACGAAGTTCGTTGGCCGGTGGATGGTGCGCCGTGACGCTACGGGCGCGCCCGCTGACCGCGTGCGGAGCATCAGCGCGTTCGACGGCGCGACGGGCACGTTTACACATGCGGGGGCCGCGTATGCGGATACCACGGCCACGAACGAATACCTGGAGATCATGGAGATCGACCCGGTATTCGTGGATGAGAGCCTGAACATCGTCATGGCCAAGTTCAAGCGGCGTGAGGAAGTCATCATCCCGACCGGGGTGGTCGATCGGTACTGGATTGGCGACCAGGGCTGGATCGTTGGGCCAACCGATATCACGAAGGTGACCTTTCTCCAGAACCCCGTCATGTCGAGAAACCGGTACATGGAGAAGTGGAACGAGGTTTACGGCGCGACGAACCCCGACTGGTGGACGGTGACGGGCGCCGGGGCGACGGCGGCCCGTTCAGCGACAGCGTCGCGCCGGGGCGCATACACCGCCGCGCTCACACGGGCCGGGACGAACGCGACCCTGTCGCAGGACGTGGGTCTTCTCTGGGGCGGGACCAGCCAGTTATCTCTTCAGGGGAAGTCCGTGGTGGGCGTCCTGGTGGTCCAGTCGTCTCTTGCGAATCAGATTCGTGTGCAGATTGACGATGGCGTGACGGTTAGCTCATCTGGCTACCATACGGGCGGCGGCACACTGGAAGAGCTGAGCGTGAAAAAGACACTCGCCGCGACCGCCACGAAATGCGTCGTCCAGGCGAGCATCGAGGTTGACGGGGCCACGTACATCGATGAGCTGTACTCGGCTTACTCCCCTGACATTTACGACGCGATCCGCAACGACTCCTATGGTGACGGTATCCAGGAGAACTTTCGTGTATCGCAGGGTGGCGCCCCGTTGAGCCTGTTCCTGGGACGGCCGGGGTTTGGCAACCAGTACGTCGTCTACAGCCGGCGCCCGTATCCCGCGTTCACGGGCACGCGCATTACGGGCGGTCTGGCGGACGCTGACACCTCGGACGCCCCGCTCATCCCCATTGCGGTGGGGTTGCTGGCCGAGGTGTTCACGGCGATGGCGAAGCGTGACGATGACACGGCGGCGCAATACGGGGCGATGGCGGCGGAGTATACGCGAGAGTTCACGCTGCTCCAGAAGGCTCACCTGCAAGCGGACACATCGGCGAATGGTGGAATCCCCTTGAAGCCTGGCTTCGCGGCCGTGGCTTCACGATTCGGGCGCCGCTGATGCCAAGGGCGACGCAGGGGGGCACGGACCGGGGAGAAGAGATCGCGGAGTGGATGCCGTGGGGGCCGCTGTTCAAGTCCTGGGAGGGTGACGACGGCGCGCTGGCCGTGAGCTACACAAACGGTCTCGACACGCGGTACGACGGGCGGCTGGCGCTGGGGCCGGGGTTCGTCTCCATTTCCCTTGCGGGAGTAGGCGGGACGGTAGCGAACGCCAATGCCATAGCGATGATCCGGGAGACCGCGCTGAACGTCTGGCATGTGTATGTGGCGCGTGGGACGCAGACGGCGGACATCCTGGGGTCAACGCTGGCGGTGTCCACCAAGGCCAGCCCGGCCGCGCTCCCGGAACGCGTGACCTCGTTGTTGGTGACGCTATCGGCGAGCGGCGCTCGTGAGTTGTCAGAAGGGATGGCGGCGACGGCGTACCGGGTACGCACCACGATAGCGGCGACGCCCACGGCGGACACGGTAGCGACGAACTCGGGGCCTACCATCATCTCGATACTCGCGCAGGCTGACGACCGCGTGGCTGGCTTGCAGGGCCAGTACGCCTACGGGAACATCCTGACGGGCACCACCACGATGGTCGCCCCCGTGTGGAACCAGGTGGGCCGGTATGACCAGGACATCGTCCCGACCGGATTCGCGATGAACCGCAACTTTTGGATGTGGGGGACGAACCGGGGGATACTGATGCTCAACAGCCTGTTGAACCGGTTCGTCCTCACGTTTGTCGGCCTGAGCCCTGACCCCAATGTGGCGCGGGCGATGAAGACCATCCCGTGGTTGGGGACGATCATCCCGATGAAGACCGCCGTCCGGCAATACGACTTCATCGTGTCGCAGACGGTTGGCCCCGAGCGGTTTGGCGGGAACGAGAGTCCCATCAAAGGCACGATCATGGGGCAGGGGTTTGATGAGCGGTGGGCGATCTGGGCCTACCTGAACGTTATTACCGGGACGACCTACTTCCTGGCGGTCAGGCCGAGGATGCCGGGTGAGAACCATGCCCACCCCCTGTCTTTCTACTGCATCGGGTCTACGACGAACGCCTGTGAAGTCGTGGAGTGTCTTGGGACGATCAACGGCGCGCAGACGCAGCCGATATGGATGGTGGGCGATGGCCCCAACGTGCGGTACTTCAAGGCTGGACTGAGCGACCGGTGGATTGACGACCCCGGTTACCAGTTCGCCACGTCCCCCCAGAGTGCATGGCTGACCGAGCTGCGGCGCTTCCCGGACGAGGACAAGAAAATCCTGTGGGTTGACTTCGAGTGCATCAACGCATCGGTCACCCAGAACATCCAGATCGGGTTCATCCTGGTGGATGCGCGGGGCGGCGTGTCGCCCACGATTACCGTGGTGAACACGAACAGGAGCGGACGGCAGCGGTGGGAGGTTTCAGACGAACTGGTCGCGCGCAGGTTCCAGCCAGTCGTGACGATGGTCACCGGGAACGCCAGCGTATCCCCCCAAATAATCGGGAAGATACGGGTTGGCTTCCGGAGAGTGGGGCACCTCTATGGTGGCGGGTAACGCGGATGTCATGGACTTGCAGTCCAAAGTCGAGCAACTTGAGCACGAGTTGACCGGCTTGAAGCAAGAGCACTCGATGTCTCAGATGCTCCAGCAGGGCGACTACGGCGCCACCGGGTACATTTACGCGGCGAGCAAGGCGCGTATCAACAACATCGGAATCCAGATTCAGCAGGACACCGCCGTCATCCGCGAAGCCGTCCTGTTCCTGAAGGCGTTCGTGGCGGACAACGACCCCTTGCCCGCTGTGTACGGGCACATCGCCGGGTATCAGAGCACGGCGGATGACGTGTTCATCCGCATGAGCGCGGGCGTCACCCCGCCCTTGACCGGCGTCGATATGAAGATATCGCAGACGGCGGGGGTTGGTGTGTACACCGCGCTGCTGGCCGACAACAACGATGGGCACGGCCAGATCAGCGCGCTGTTGCAGGCGATCACGGGCGGCTACATTTTCGTCCTGTCCAACTGCACATTGAGGCTGGCCGTGGTGACGGCTGACCCCGCGTGGGGGTTTCAGGGGGATATGGTTTACCGATCGGACACGGGGAAGTTTCGCGTGTTTGACACCGCGTGGCAGAACCTTGCAACGGAGACATACGTGTCGGCGAGCGGCGGCGCCTCGTGGATTGGACTTGGGATATGACCGCCACTCCGTTCCCGTTCAACCCAGGGGCGTTGTCCGGAGTAGCGAACGTTACCGTTAACTCCAATGTGTCATATACGGCGGAAGCAAACCGTGTCCAGTTGGCCGGGACATTCACGATCAGCGGCGCCTTCACGCTGACGGCGGAACAGGGACTGCTCGTTGTCTGCAAGAACTTCGTCATCAACAACGCGTCTGGACTGCTGGACGGGCGAGGGAAGGCCGGCGCCGCCCCCGTGGCGCAGACAGGCGGCCTGGCGGGCGTTGGTGGGACGGGCGCGTTGGGCGGCGC
>VFSW01004930.1_pt1 | contig 19874 bp, 24 predicted proteins | sample 5358111 | NCBI WGS metagenome assembly VFSW01 (sample SAMN11554181, study PRJNA540505) | mine drainage metagenome | isolation source: sediment from site ElyBrook_90M | place: USA: Ely Copper Mine, Vershire, VT | collected 2017 | reverse complement strand
CCACCCCCCAGCCCCCTCCTCTTGCAGAGGAGGGGGAGTTTGAAGCAAAGAAGCTTCGTATTCTCGATATTGCCTGCGGCACGGGCGATCTTTCCTTCGAGGCGCTGCGGCAAATGCCGAATGCGAGCGTCACCGGAGTCGATCTCGCGGAGCCGATGCTCGAGCTTTTTCGAAAAAAAGCGGACGAACGGCATCTTGAAATTCATGTCGAGCGCGGCGATGTCGAGTCACTGCAATTTCCGGATCATGCATTCTACGGAGTAACCATCGGCTTCGGGACTCGTAACTTTACGGACTTGCTTACGGCATTTCGGGAAATCCACCGGGTGTTAACGCCGGGCGGGGTGTTCGTCAATCTCGAACTTGCCAAGCCGCGTCCGTTTCCGATGAAGCAGATCTATCATTTCTATTTCGATTTTTTGTTACCGAAATTAGCGGCACTGTTTTCCGGAGACCGTTCGGCCTATCGCTATTTACCGGATTCCTTGCGGCGCTTCCCCGATTTGGAAGCGCTGGCAAAAATCATGGAAACAGCCGGCTTCCAAAATGTTAAATGGGAAACCCGAACAGCGGGGATTGTAGCTATTCACTCTGGGATAAAATGATTGTTAACTCACATGGACAGGGCGAACTGGTTGGACCAAGTGGACGTCCGATACCTCCAAGCTGTCCACTTATTCCACTGCGTTCCACCCCGAACCGAGCACTCCATTGAAAGAGCAACTCAAAGCCCTCTCGAAAGAGACGCTGATCTATGGCGCGAGCACCGTCATGGGGCGCTTCCTCAATTTCCTGCTCGTGCCGTTTTATGTGAACGTGCTTGCGCCCCGGATGTACGGCGTATCGAGCCTGATGTACACGTACATCGGGTTCCTCACCATCATTTATACGATGGGCCTGGAAGCCGCCTATTTTCGGTATGCCTCGCGTGGCGATCAGGAGACGCGAAGCAAAGAGGAAGAACAAAACTTATTCAGCGGACCGTTTCTCTTCGTGCTCCTCTTCGGCAGCGTTTTAAGCGCGCTGATTATCATTCTCGCGCCCCAGATCGCCTGGCCCATCTTCCACGATCCGAATCGGGACATTACGCCGTTCCTGCCCGAGCTTGTCCTCGTCCTTCGCATGAGCGGCGTGATTCTCTTGCTCGATAGCTTGAATATCATTCCCTTCGCCGCGCTACGCATCGACCGGCGCGCGAAGTGGTTTGGCATTATTCGCCTCACGGGAGTCCTGATTTCGCTCCTGCTCAATTTCATCCTCATTCTTGGGTTCCACGAGGGTGTCGTGGGAATTTTTGTCGCCAATATTGCGGCCTCTGCGGTGATGCTCCTGATGCTGTCGCCGACCATCCGGCGCCGCCTCCGATTCTCCATCTCTCGCCCGGTGATGAAGCAGCTTTTGCCGTTCGGGCTCACGAACGTTCCCGCCTATCTCAGCGCGATGATGGTGCAAGTGATCGACCGGCCCATCGTGCAGGCGTTTCTGGGGCTTGCCATCTTGGGCGTCTATCAGGCAAACTACCGGATGGGAATTATTATGATGGTCTTCGTGGGATTGTTCGAATATGCCTGGCGGCCGTTTTTCCTGCGCGAATCGCGAACCGATGATAAGCGTGCGCGTTTGGTTTTCGCGCGCGTGTTTACTTATTTCATGGTCATCGCCTGTTTGGGCTTCCTTACGCTTGCGATGTTTTTGCCGGATTTGCTGGCCGTTCGGCTACCGCTTATTCACCACGCGATTTTTCAGAAAAAAATATATTTGACTGGACTGAATATCATCCCCGTCGTGCTTGCGGCCTATGTTTTTCAGGGGATGTACACGAATTTCATCGCGGGAATTTATATCGAGGAGCATAATAAAGTCTTGCCGTTCGTAACGGGATTAGGTGCGGCAGTGAATGTGATTACGAATTTGCTGCTCATCCCGGTTATGGGCATTATGGGTGCGGCGCTGGCAACGCTCTTCGCCTACATGGCAATGGCCGGCGCGTTATACTGGCAGGCGCAAAAAGTGTATTTCATCAATTACGATTGGCGCCGCGTGGGGCTTGTCGCACTATTCGTCGCAATCGCATTTGCGATCGACTATTTCTATGTCGATCCCTATCTGCACGGGATGGAAAAAGTGGCGATGAAGACTGCATTGCTCTTTGCCGTCATCCTCCTTCTGTTCCTCACCGGCTTTTTCTCGAAAGGGGAGATTCTAGCGTTGAAGGCGATGCTTCGCGCGCCGCGCTCGCTTCTTCTGGGTATGTTGAAGGGCGAGGCTGTCCCCGAACCGATGGAAGCCAGCGGGGAACGGCGGGAGGGGTGAGAACTCCCGGGCAGCCGAGGGCCGGCGATTTTTTGTCGGTTCTTCGGTGTTTGGTATCCATGCGCCTGTCTGAATATGAGCGAACATCAATCCGAGAGGCCGTCCGGCAGTTTTTGCCGGATGCCAAAATCCTTTTATTTGGCTCGCGGACGGACAACGCCAAGCGCGGCGGTGACATCGACCTTCTCGTCCTCACCAACGGCGAAGTGGACCTGCGGACCCGGTTAAAAATCGAAAGCTCAATATTCGGCCATATCGGCGAGCAAAAAATCGATCTCGTGATTGAGAAACCGGAAGCTCTGAGCCGATTCGGGCGCATTGTGTTGCCGCAGGCCATGCAGCTATGACACCGTACCAGGAACTCACTCATCAATTCCAGGACGATATGGCGACGCTTGACAAACTCCAGGCGAATGTGGTGGAGTCGGCGGCAATTTGCCATGCGTTCGATTTCGGCTCGCTTACTCCTCAGCAAAATCGCGAGATCGAGGCACTTACTGCCCGCTTCGAACGCGCGCAGGACTTCTTCGTTACAAAGATTCTTCGAATCATCGACGTGATCGAGGGCGAAGAAGGAACGACATTGGACGTTCTGAACCGCGCGGAAAAACGAAGGCTGATCGAATCCGCTGCGGCATTCCGAGAGATGCGGGCTCTGCGAAACAAGATCGCGCATGAGGATGCGGGTTACGGCCCAGCCGATGTCGCGCGTGCCGTTCTCGATTTCGTTCCAGCGTTGCTCGATGCCTTTGGCCGAGCGCGGGGATATTCCCGCCGCCCGGAATTACGTGAGGAGTAGTACTCCACTTCTGGCGACCCAAAAAATCAATCGCTGATCGTTACTCTCGCAACAGCGCGACTTTTTCTACTCGCCCGCCCATACGCACGATGCACCAGTAGCTTCCCGGCGCCACGCCACGCGCATCCCACGCGAAGGAATGATTCCCAGCGCCAAGCTCGCCGGAAAAGAGGGTCGGGATGTTATTTATTCCTGATATAAAAAATGAACTCATCGGATTTGCCTTTGGACAAAATGTATGCCCGGCAAATGGTATCTTTCGATGAACTCCACGAAAAGGTTAAAGGCTCGAACGATGTGTCGAAAGCGAACGGCGTGTAACCGAAAGGGTAATCCACTTCCAACGGGTTGGTGGGGTAAAGTGAAAGCTTGAGAGGATAATGCGCCCAGTAGCTTATATGGTCAGTGACATAATCCGAGTCGAGCACTCCATTCACGAGAACGAGCGTGTCAATAGTGTAATTCGTGCCGGGGGCAAGCCCGTAATAGATCGTTCCCTGTTGAGGATTCGGTGGGGTCGATGGATTTGAGCAGCCTGTGAAAATCAAAGCAACAAAAAAGAAGATGTTAACTAAGCTAAGCAAGCACTTCATGTTTCAGTTCTGAAAAGAATTTTTCTATGCGAACGAGCCTCGTATCACAGGCGTTCCGAGGGCATGGCAAAGCTTGAAGAGAATCAAGAAAAATATCCTCCCGCTACCCATTCATGGATTAGAGGTAGTAAGGGAAAAGATGCTTGGCTTGAGCACGATCTGAATGGCGAGCAACTCACCTACACACAGCAGCAACGCGAATTATTGGCTCAACAAATCGCTTACACTCGGACAATTAAATGGGCAACTATCGTGATGGCGGGAGCTACAATCGTTATGGCAATCGCAACGTGTGTTTTAGCGTTTAAATAATATGTGTGAAGTGATTGACTCGGTCGGAAGTTGGATAGGAACTAATGCAATAGCCCTCGCCGCATTAGCTGTTGCTGTCGCTACGGTGAACGTCACCCTCCGGATGGGACAACAGACATTAAATCGGATGAAAGAACAATTCGATGATGAGCGGCAGGAAAGACAAGATCGGGCTACCGCAGAACAAAGGTACGAAATCTTCCTCAAAGTAGATGAGCTGATGTGGCACTACCAATTTAAACAACTGAACGAAAAAATGAGCGAGAAAGTAGGGACGGTTCCAGATTTTATGCCTAAACCACGCTCCACGCATTTAGAAATTATTCGACTTCTTAACCGACCGACAGGAATGAGTAAAGATGAGATCACTTTCATTCTCTCGAATCTCAAAAACCTACTACTACTCTCAACGGACGACGCATTATTGGCAATCTTGAGGGTTCACCAAGAGCTACGAATGAAGTTGAACCCAGACGTTGGCAAAGCATTCGATGAATTGAAAAAGCAGGAAGAAGATAATAACAAAAGTATAACGCCTAATTTAAATTAGAACGCAACTAATTGTAGCATCAGCCCATTCGTTTGCACCCACTGCGCGCGCGCTTCGCCGACGGGCACGGCGACAAGCCACGCGAAGAGGGCAAGCGCGAGAAAGCGGTTCATAGCCCCCCCGAAAACGAGCGCATTCCTCCAAAGGTGCTCCCGGCGCCGGGCAATTTTGAGTGACCTTTAGAAACGCGCCTCGGCTTTGCGGTACGGGTTGCGGAACCCCACTCGCGGTCGCCGTGTATTTAAGTAACGATGGGCAAAACGGCTACGATCACCGCCAATGTGGAACCGGAATTGAAGAAACGGGTGGAAGCCATCTTTAAGCAGATGGGTCTGAGCGTTTCCGACGCCGTTGCATTGTTCCTGCGTCGTGTAGAGCGCGAAGGCGAGCTTCCGTTCGAGGCGGAAATTCCAAACCGAACGACGCGCCGCGTCTTGCGCGATACCGATAGTGGCAAAAATCTCGTGCGCTTTGACTCCGAAGAAGAGATGTTCCGTTACCTCCGCCAATAATTTGTGCGTACCGTATTTCTTTCGTCCCGCTTCAAACGCGAGTATGAGCTAATGGTGAAACGCGGGAAGGATATTCGCAAACTCGAAACGATCATGTCCCGCATCCTTCACGATGAGCGATTGGAACCGCAGCAGAAGGACCACAAACTCCATGGCAAATTTTCCGGGCGCCGAGAATGCCATATCGAATCCGATTGGTTGCTTATCTATAAGCTCGAACGTGAGGAGGTCACCTTCGAACGAACCGGAACCCATGCGGATATCTTCAACCTCCAATCAAGCGCAGGGTAATTTTGAGTGAACAAAACGGAAACGGGTGTGTCGCTGTTCATTCGTTCGATGCAAAACCTTATCGTTATCGATCCCGAAATCATGAGCGGCGAACCGTGCTTTGCCGGAACGCGGGTGCCGGTGAAGAACCTATTCGATTATCTCGAAACGGACGAAACCATCGAGTCCTTTCTGGATGATTTTCCAACCGTTTCACGGGAACAAGCCCTTAAGGTGTTGGACCGTTCCGAAGCACTTCTCATTTCCGAGGAAGCCGCCGCGTGAGAATACTACTGGACGAGTGTGTTCCTCGAAAACTTGCTCCGGAATTTATCGGTCATACCGTCGAAACCGTCCGAAGCATGGGATGGCGAGGAATTAAAAATGGCGAATTACTCGGCCGAGTAGTGGATTCCGGATTCGAAGTATTCGTCACAGTTGATAAAAATCTTGAATACCAGCAAAAGTTGTCTGCGCTGCCGCTTGCGATTATTGTTCTGGAATCGTTTCGTAATACCCTCGCGGAGCTTCGTCCATTAATCCCTGCGTGCCTCGCCGCTCTGTCCGATTGTCGGCCTGGCACCGTCTATCGCTCCTCAAGCCCCGGGTAAATAGAGTCCCCGGAACATTCCCGCCCGCTCTTCGGTTAAAGGGCCGCGCTGAAAAAAAGCGGCGCGAGACGGATGGCGCGGAATGTGCTACCATTCGCGGTTTCTCTCGGAATTTTCGATGCAACACCCACTGATAATAAAGGATTTTCCAGGGTTTGCTATCGGTTTCGAGTGCCGGATCGGAAAAAAGGATCGATCCACGCGAATATTGGGAATAGATGGCAAAACAAGGGGCGATCACGGTCGATGGGGTAATTGAAGAAGCGTTGCCGAACGCAACGTTTCGGGTTAAGCTGGAAAACGGCCATGAAATCCTCGCCCGGATCTCCGGCAAGATGCGGATGCACTACATCAAGATCTTGCAGGGCGACCGGGTGACCGTCGAGCTTTCGCCGTATGACCTCAGCAAGGGTAGAATTACGTATCGGTATAAATAATGCGCCTGTCGGGCTGGAAGCGCCGACCTACGCGAACCAGAGATTTTAAGAGACGAATATGAAAGTTCAGGCATCGGTAAAAAAACGCTGCGAGAATTGTAAGGTCGTCACCCGAAAGGGTGTCGTTCGGGTTATTTGTAAATCGAATCCAAAGCACAAGCAGCGCCAGGGATGATTTTGGAATATGCCGATTTTTGGATGAAAACGGCATTATTCATTAAATGAAAACGTATCTCATAGGGCACCTCTTTCTTTTAGCAACTTTAGGCACTTAGTACTTTACGCATGGCTCGAATCGCAGGTATCGATCTTCCGAAGAATAAGCGGTCCGTTATCGGACTAACCTACATTTATGGCATCGGCAAGACGAGCGCGCATAAAATCCTCGTGGCCGCCGGTATTCCGGACGATAAAAAGATTGGCGACCTGACCGAGGACGAAGTGACGTCCGTCCGGCAGGTTCTCACGACCGATTATAAAGTAGAAGGCACGGCGCGCAGCGAAATGCAGCTTGCCATCAAGCGGCTGATGGACATTGGTTCCTATCGGGGGCTTCGGCACCGCAAGGGGCTTCCCGTTCGCGGCCAGCGCACCCGGACGAATGCGCGCACCCGCAAAGGCCGCCGCAAGACCGTCGCCGGAAAGAAGAAAGCAACGAAGTAATTTTTAATATGCGTAGGTCGGTGCTTCCAGCCTGACCGGGTTGGGCTGGAAGAAGCATCGAGGGCGATGCGTCCGACCTTCGCGACAAGACAGATCGAATGGCAAAAGCAGCAGCAGCAGGGACCAAGAAGAAGAAAAAGATCCAGGCGGAATCTCAGGGCATCGCACATATCAAGGCGACGTTCAACAACGTGATGATCACGCTTGCCGATCGGAATGGCAACACGCTCTCGTGGGCGACGGCCGGCAAAATGGGCTTCAAAGGCTCGCGTAAGAACACGCCGTTCGCCGCGCAGGTCTCGGCGGAAAATGCCGCGAAGGAAGCTTTCGACATGGGACTTCGCAAGGTCGATGTGCTGATCAAAGGCCCCGGTTCGGGCCGCGAGGCCGCCGTGCGCGCCTTGCAGACCGCCGGCATCGAAGTGCTGACCATCCGGGATATTACCCCGATGCCGCACAACGGCTGCCGCCCGCCAAAGAAACGCAGAGTGTAAGGTTATGATAGACTCCTTATCAGGTCATTGCGAGGAGTCCATCGGAGCGAAGCGGAGATAGACGACGAAGCGATCTCCGCCTTAAGATCAAGAGATTGCTTCGTCGAACGAAACAAGCATCGTGGGCGATGAGCCTTCGGTCGTTTCGTTCTCCTCGCAATGACAGGTAAGACAAAATTTTTAGTGCTGTAAACTTCAGTCAGACCATGATGAAGGATGAAGGCAACGAGGTACGAATTTCATAATTCATACTTCATAATTCGTAATTAAAAAGCATGGCTCGTTATACTGATGCATCGTGTAAGCTTTGCCGCCGAGAGCGGCAAAAGCTGTTTTTGAAGGGCGCGAAGTGCTATTCGGAGAAGTGTCCGGTCGAAAAGCGCGCGTATCCGCCGGGGCAGCATGGCCTTAGCCGCCGCCAGAAGGTCTCCGAATACGGCATCCAGCTTCGGGAGAAGCAGAAGGTTCGCCGCCTTTATGGAATGCTCGAAACGCAATTTCGCAATACGTTCGAGAAGGCCGCGAAACTTCGCGGCGTTACCGGCGAAAATTTGGTGAAGTTGCTCGAGCGCCGGTTGGATAATGTCGTTTACCGGTTAAACCTTTCTCCCTCACGCAAAGGCGCACGGCAGCTTATTATGCACCGTCATATCACGGTGAATGGCAAGATCGTAAACATTCCGTCGTATCTGGTTTCGCCGGGCGATTCGATTCAGATAAAGGAATCGAGCCGCCGGCTTTCCATCGTCCATGAATCGCTTCAGCGGACCCGCGGCGACTCTGCCGTGCCGAACTGGCTTTCGCTCGATAAAGCCAATTTGTCTGGCGTATTCCTGGCCGTGCCGGAACGCTCGGACATCCAGCTTAACGCGAACGAGCAGCTTATCGTCGAGCTGTATTCCAAGTAAGGTAGCGCGAACGTTTCGGATGAGCGATCCTCCGTTTGCGATCCAAAAGAGTATTCATTCCTATCACTAATCAGGAGCCCGAAGAAGAAATGACCAACCTACACATGCCAGACCGGATCGAACTCGAATCGTCGTCGTCGACGAACACGTTCGGCCGGTTTATCGCCTCACCGCTCGAAGAGGGCTATGGAACAACGCTCGGTAATTCGATGCGCCGTATCCTGCTTTCCTCGATTCCGGGCACTGCGTTCACGAGCGTCCGCTTCGAAGGCGTGCTCCACGAGTTTTCGACCATCAAGGGCGTCGTCGAGGACGTGGCGGAAATCGTTTTGAACTTAAAAGGCGTGCGGCTGCGCGCCGATCAATCTAGCTCCACGCGCATCCTGATCGATGTCAAGGGACCGAAGGATTTCACGGCCGGAGACTTGCAGGAGTCATCCCCGGAAATCGAGATCCTGAATCCGGAGCACCATTTGTTCACGATGTCGAACGGCGCGCGCGTCCAGATGGAACTCCGCGTCGGGCATGGCCGCGGCTATGTACCCGCCGATGAAAATAAGAGCCTCGATGCGCCGATTGGAACCATCGCGATCGACTCGATCTATACGCCGATCGTCAACGTCCGCTTCGTCGTCGAACCGACGCGCGTGGGACAAAAGACGGATTACGAGCGGCTGATCCTCGAAGTCTCGACCGATGGCTCGATCACGCCGGAAGAAGCTGTAACCCAAGGGGGACGCATTTTGCGCGACCACGTCAATCTGTTCGTTCGTTTTGGCGGCGAAGAAGAAGAGACCGAGCGCCGGCCCATCGCCGATAGCGAAGGCGAGCGCATCCGCCAGGTGCTGCTCACGCCAGTCGATACGCTGCAACTTACGGTCCGCTCGCAGAATTGCCTGCGCGCCGCGAGCATCAAAAATATCGCCGATCTCGTCCGCAAGGACGAACGGGATTTGCTGACATTCCGCAATTTCGGACGCAAATCGCTCGACGAGCTCGGGAGAATCGTCGATTCCCTTGGCCTGACCTTCGGAATGGACGTGGACCGCTACCTCGAAGCGCCACCGGTAGAAGCGCAGTAATGTAGCCGTGACCTTTTTTGGGTCACGGTGTGAAATTTTAGGGTGTATTAGCAGACCGTGACCTAATGGGCGCGGCTACAAAAGCATTATGAGACACGGAGTAAAAGGAAGAAAATTAGGACGCACCGCAAGCCACCGCGCCGCCACCCTTGGCGGGCTGGCGACTTCGCTCTTGCTGCATAAGCGCATCCGCACGACGGAGGCGAAGGCGAAGGAAATGCGCCACTTCGTCGAGCCGATCATCACGCGTGCCAAGCGGTCGCTTGCGCTTTCGGGCGTTGACGCCGCGGCGGCCAAAATTCATGCGCGCCGAGAGATCGGGAAGATCATCAAGGACGAGGCCGCGATAAAGTCTCTTTTCACCGAAATCGCTCCACGTGTCGAACATCGCGCCGGAGGATACACCCGGGTTGTGAAGCTCGGTTATCGCCATGGCGATAACGCGGAGATGGCTATGATCGAACTCGTCGATTGGAACGAAGCGGAAACGCCATCGGCGCCTCAAGCCCGTATGGCCAAGCCGCGCCCGACCCGCAACAAAGCGCCCCCCCCCCCCCCTTTCCCACCCGCCCCCCCCCCCCCCAAAAACCCGCCCCCCCCCCTCGACAACCGGCCCGGGGGCGGAAGCCGGCGCCGAAGAAGCGCCGAAGAAGCCGAGAGCCACACGGAAGAAAAAAACTGAAGCAGCGGAATAGTTATTATAGTGACGAAAGGGACCTAAATGATAAATCGTCTTTAGATCCCCTTCGTCGTTTATGTCCTAATCTAAATTAGGCGATAGCGTTCTGCCGCTTGGCAAGCGTAGCAGGAAGCTTCGCAAGCTTATCCTTCCAGCCATAGGACGCGCCCTGATAGACGTTCTCGTCCTTACCTTCGACGAAGCCGGTATGTTCGAGGCGCAGTTTCGTTCCCGACGCGGATGGTTCGAGAAAGAAGGTAACGACGGTGTCGTCCGAGCCCCAGCCCCCCCACGTATAGGAAAGTTTTTTCGGCTTTATCATTTCGAGGACTTTCCCGCGCGTAAGGCCTTTGTCTTTGTTCGCTTTGTTTACCCAGTAAAATTCGAACTCGGCTCCAAGCCGGGGTTCGAAGGTGCCCTCCATCAGCCACTCGTCGAGCTGCGACTGATCGGTGAGCGCGTCCCACACTTCGGCGGGACTGTAAGGATATTCTTGTTCGATGACGATTGATTTTTGCATGTGTAAGGAAGTTTAGTTATAAAAAACGGATGGTCTGAAACTTATTCGTTCTTTGGGCCTTTGCCGTGTTTCCGTTCCAAATGCTTGCCGAGCGTGGCAAGTTTTTCATTCCAGAAATTCTCGTAATGCTGAAGCCAGTCCGACACTTCTTCGAGCGGTTTTGGGTCGAGCGCGTAAATCCGTTCCCGGCCGGAGCGCCGATGCCGAACGAGCCCGACATCTCGCAGGACCTTCAAGTGTTGCGAAAGCGCCGGCTGGGAAAGCAAGACCCGCGCCTGAATGGCGGCGACCGGTTGTTCCCCGCGCGATAAAAAATCGAGTACGATTCGCCGGTTCGGATCGGCAATCGCTTTATAGACGTCCCACGATGCAAAGGGTCGGCTCATGATAATTAATATATAAGTAATAACTTATGGGTTCGCGAGGTGGTTCCGAAGATTCCAGACGAATTCAAATGTTATTTTATGAAAAATTCTACGAATCCATCCAATCCGCGTAATCCAGGTTCTGGGTTTAGTCCGGCTCCCCATCCTCCTCTTCGCTCGCCGGAATGCCGCGCATTTGGCGGAGGATTCTAGAGGCTCTGCGCTGAATATAGGCCGAGGGATGCGAGGCGCTCCAGCGCTTGGGATTGGGAAGCACAGCCGCCATTTGCGCTGCTTCCTGCTGTGTTAATTGGCTCGCGTGGCGCTTGAAATGGAACTCGGCACCCGCTTCTGCGCCATAAACATTCGGCGCGAATTCCACGATGTTCGCGTACATCTGCAGAATTCGCGTTTTAGGCCAGAGCAATTCGATCATTACCGTGTAGTACGCCTCGATGCCTTTTCGGATAAAGCTATGCCAGGGCGGAAGAAAAAGATTTTTAGCGACTTGCTGCGAGATGGTGCTCGCTCCGCGCATCGGGCGGTTGGGATGCCGGGCGTGCTCACGGAGAACGTCGTTTATTTGGGTGGTGTCGAACCCGTGGTGGAAGAAAAATCGCTGGTCCTCGCTGGCGATCAGGGCGGAATAGAGATAGGGCGAAATCTGATTCGAAGCGAGGTTGGTGTGCGACCACAAAATGCTCTCGCCGGAAAAAAGATGGCCGGCCATCCGGTAAAGCATCATTGTCGTTACCGGCGGATTGACGAAGCGGAGGATCGCAACCTGGAGAATTGGTATTGCGCAAACAAGAACGGCGATTCGCCAAAACCATTGTATAACTCGGTGCCGGGCGGGCTGTCCTGGGAATTCAGCGGACGGCATAGGCGGAGCGCATGCTTCCGAAGCATGTTTGAGAAGGATCACATTTGCGTCTTCTGTTTCAGCCAAAGAATTGCGAGATTTTAAAAGCCCCACTACCTTCCAAAACCATAATACCTCACAGCTCCGTTCTCTCCGATTTCAACGTCTTTCTCCTGGAAAGCATGAGCGTGAACCATTAAGCATTCATAATCGTAAAGGGGGTATGCAAATATTGAAAGGGAGCCTCACCGCCCATTCGTCTAAACCCGACACGCGGTGGAATGCGCCTAAAGCTATTCACGACGCGGCCAGCATCGTTACGGATGCCGCCAGCATTGTTACCGATCATGCGGTCAGCACCGCCAAGATCATCATCAGCGCCGAAGAAAAACTTCGGCAGCGAGTCCGGGCGGTTCTTCGCGTGGCGTTGGCAACCGTCTTCTTCGCAATCTCCGGCCTTGCTGCGCTCGGTGCGAATGTGACCACGGCTTTTGCGAAAAAAACAGGCCGCAGCCATCACAGCCTGCGAGTTAGGGCGCACTCGAAGGCAAGTGCTCGCTATCGCCATGCAGCCGGTTCCTCGATGCGTGGCGTGGCTTCCTGGTATGGCAAGGAATTCAATCGGCGGCGGACCGCGAGTGGCGTTCGCTTCAACACGCACGCGATGATGGCCGCCCACCGGACGCTTCCCTTCGGCACGAGAGTACGTGTGACGAATTTAGAGAACCAGAAGTCCTGCATTGTGGAGATCACGGATCGTGGGCCGTTCGCGCGTGGCCGCATTATCGATTTGAGCCTTGCTGCTGCGGAAAAAATTGGCATGGCCCAGGCAGGGGTCGCACGGGTACAACTGCAAGTTCTTGGAACTGCGGAGCCAAGCATGTTCGAGGATCTTGCGGGAAACAAGAAGCAGCCGGTCTTCGACAGTATTCCGTCTGCGGTGGCAACGAATGCGTTGGTGGCAGAGGAAGCTAACCCCTGACCGGTTCCGAATCGTGAATTCTCAAAGTGTAAAACCCTTGCTCCTGGTGAGGGTTTTGTTTTGTTGGATCAAAGGGAAATGTTCCTTTACTCATTTACCACCTGTATTTCTTCGCTGGGATGAAAAAACTTTTTAGCATATTACTTGCCGTCGTTTTTCTCAATGGTGCAGTCACGCTCAAGGTGCGAGCCCAGGCCGACACGGTATATGGCTGGCACCATGCATTGATCGCGGAACTGCACTTGGCCGAAGTGAGCTTCACGCATTGGACGCAGGGCGGGGTGAACGCGCTAAGTTATATCGCCGGGGCCAACGGTCAATCCGTGCGGAACGAGCCAATGACAAATTGGACGACGACGTATAAGCTCGACTATGGCCAGACTAAGCTCGATGGGCAGAGCCTCCAGAAGACGGACGATGAGATCAATCTCGAATCGGTGCTTATGTACAAACTCGGCGTTCATGTGAATCCGTATGCCGCCGTTTCGCTGCTCACGCAGTTCGGCCCTGGATATCAATATTCCGATACGGCCGGAGTGGCGCCGGTCGAAGTGTCTAATTTCTTCGACCCCGCATACATCAAAGAGGGCGCTGGGATGGGCTGGGTTTTTTCGAAAGCCTTTCAGACGAGGCTCGGCCTTGCGCTGCGGGAGATCGTAACGAATCACTTCAATCAATATGCGGGGGAGCCGCTGGAATCTGAAGTCAAAAAAGTGCGAATTCAGGGAGGCTTGGAATCGGAATCCGAAGCGGAAATCCCCGTTGATGACAACGTCCTCTTTCGTGCCAGGGTTGATCTTTTTTCGCCATTCAATACGATGGATCGAATCGTTGTTCATGGCGAAGGAAGTCTGATCGCGAAGGTTAGCAAAATTTTTAGCGCCGAGCTGTCAGCACTGTTTATTAATGAGCCGGACATTTCTCCCTACACGCAAATCAAGCAAGGCCTTTCGATCGGGATTAGCTATGCACTGCTGTGACGACGGAATTGTTGTAATTTAGCATCCATGAATACCGTTTATTTGATTTTGGTGATACTCGGTTTTATCCTATTCGACCGGATCGTTCGCCACAAACCGGCGGATGAAGCCAACCGGAAGGATTCTCCGTTTGAAAGGAATGACATTGGGAGCAAACGATGATCTGGTGAGTATCGCGGCGGCCACGGAGCGTCACAAAGACGCACGGCGTTTCGACGGCATCGCTATTGCCCTGGGCGGCGCGTCACTCGTGGCGCTGGCATGGACCGTTCGGTCCATTATCAATCCGTTCATTGCGGCGTTCGTGCTTTATGTTATACTGGCGCGGTTCCGGCACTATCGCTCGGCTCGCAGTTTGATGACTACTGGCTTCGTGCTGTTCGGGTTGTGGTTGGTTCTCGAGTTGGCTGGAATTCTTGTCCCTTTTATTTTAGGCGCGGTGTTGGCGTATCTTTTCAATCCGCTTGTCACCCAACTAAAGGAAAAGCGGCGCATTAGCCGAACCTGGAGTTCGCTTACGATTGTGATTCTTTTCCTCGGCGTGCTTGTCGCCATCGGCTGGTTGTTGCTTCCGAGCCTGGGCCAGCAAACGAAAGAGTTCATTGCACTGCTGACAGAATTTATTCGGCAAAATGCAAACACGTTCGATGAACCGCATCTTCGGCAATTGTTTCTCGATCTCGGCTTTCCAGCCGGTTTGGTCGATCAGGTCATCATGAGACAGGTCGGGCCGGAACTCCGAAAAATCATCGCGCTTGTGCCGACCATCATAATGAAAATTATCGCGGGGCTTCCACGGATCTTGGAACGGACTCTGAACCTCATAATTGTCCCAGTCGCGATGTTTTATTTCCTGAAAGACTGGCCGAAACTTATGCCGATTGTCGATAGCCTCTTTCCTTCTAAAAATCTGGAGCGCCGAAAGGCGGTCCTGGCCGATGTCGATCGCGTGCTCTACGGTTATGTGCGCGGGCAGGCGACAGTAGCGCTACTGGTCGGTACATTAGGGGCGATTGCGTATTCCATTCTCGGAATTCCGTACGCGGGTTTGCTCGGCGTGATTCTCGCCGTTTCGGACTTAGTACCGATAGTCGGCATGATTTTCAGCGCCTTCATTGTCGAGCTTGTAATTTTTCTAACGATGCAGCTTAACTTTGCCGTAATCGCAAGTGGGATTCTCGTTATTGTGGGGCTTCACATGGTCGAAGTTTATATTGTCGGTCCGCGCATTATTGGCCAGGGAATCGGCGTCCCGCCGATTCTGATGATCCTTGCGCTCCTCGTCTTCGGGTTTTTCTTTGGATTCGTCGGACTTCTCGTCGCTGTGCCGACGACGGGAATAATTCTTCTATTTCTGAACGAGTACCGCAAGAGCAATACGGAAGCGGTAGGGTGAAATGGAACAACGCCATTCGTTTGTTTGAATGTCTGCGAATTATGAATTTATTCCTCCACTAACTCATCACTCGAATGCCGGGCTTCAGCACCACCGCCATCCACGCCGGACAAGAACCGGAAAAAATTACGGGCGCCGTTACGGTTCCCATTTTTCAGTCCACCACCTACGCTCAGCATGATCTCGGCGAGGATGTAAAATATGATTACGGCCGGACGATTAACCCGACGCGCGAAGCATGGGAAACAAGTATTGCCGCGCTTGAAAATGGGAGGTTTGGCTTCGCGTTCTCATCGGGAATGTCGGCTATTGCGGCGGCGCTCTCGCTCGTGAAGCCAGGCGAGCACGTCATCGCCGCCAGCGACATGTATGGAGGCACCTACCGCTATTTTTCGAAAGTGCTTGCCCCATTAGGAATCGATTTTTCCTATGTTGATATGAGTCCGATCGGACCCGTCAGTCCAAAGGAGCGCGTTGGACCTGCCATTAAAAAGAACACTCGCCTCATTTATTGCGAAACGCCGACGAACCCGATGATGAACTTGACCGATCTCGCCGCCATTGGCGCGCTCGCGCGGGACCGGGAAATCATGAGCGCGGTCGATAATACATTTGCATCCCCGTACTTGCAAAACCCTCTGGATTTTGGAATCGACATCGTTATTCACTCCGCGACGAAATATATCGGTGGCCATTCCGATGTGCTGGGCGGTGCGCTCGTTACTTCTCAGCCGAAGATCGCAGAGCAAATTAAATTTTATCAGAATTCTTACGGCGCGGTTCCATCGCCGTTCGACTGCTGGCTGCTTTTGAGGAGCGTAAAGACGCTCGCACTCCGGATGCGGGCGCATTGCGAAAACGCACAGATCATCGCCGAGCGACTGGCCGCCGATCCACGCGTGAGGAAAGTGTACTATGCTGGTCTCACGTCGCATCCGCAATACGAACTTGCGCTCCGGCAAATGAAAGGATTTGGCGGAATGGTCTCGGTCGAGACCGGCAGTCTGGAAAATGCGAAGAAGTTCACTGCCGCGCTGCGGTATTTCACGCTTGGCGAAAGTTTGGGCGGCGTGGAATCGCTCGTCTGTCATCCCTTAACTATGACGCACGCGTCGGTTCCCGACGCGCGGCGGAACGCACTTGGTATCACGCCAGGTCTCATCCGCCTCAGCGTCGGCGTCGAAGACATCGGCGATCTCACCGAAGATATCGAACGAGGGCTTGGAGCACTATGAAACGACTGACGTTAGTCCTTATCGCTTTTCTCGCCACAGCCTGCAATAGCAAACCAAAGCTGAACTCTGACGACATCGCCTACATTCAAACGACGGTCGATCTCCTGAAAGCGCGAGCGAATTTCGCCGTGGGAGAAGATTCCGCTCACATTAATTTCTCGCTCGATTCGGTTTATCGCAGGCATCACACCTCCGGCGCTGAATATCGAACGCAAACCGTTTCGCTGGCCGACAATCCCAAACATGCCAAAGCGGTGTTCGCCGCAATCAGCGATTCTATCTCAAAGAAGTAGCGATGCACACGTCACATACGCCGCAGCGGTCGTTTTGCCGCCGCTCGCCGAAATATCGTAAGATCGTGGACTGACGGCAATTCCATTCCGCTGCATAGGCAATCATCGCATCGAGCTTCTCCATATTCGCCTCGAATCGCCGCTCCAGTTCCCGGCCGCCAACATCGAGATGGTGCAGTGGAACCCGTTCTGTCGTAAGCGATAGATGATACACGTCCGATTTTGTTCGCACCGCCGGCGTGAAACGGACGAGGCCCAAGCCCTCCATCGTGCGAACGGCAAGCTTAAATTCCTCGCGCTCCAATCCATGCCGCTTTACTATTTCGTCAGGTTCGAAGAAGACGTCGCGCTCGAATGCTTCAGACTCCAGCGTGCGGAGCAGCGCGGAGATGGTATTCTTGACACTCTTGCTCGCTGATTTGAAAGCGATTTCGTCCAGCCGCGCTCGCGTGGCCGTGAACCGAATGCGAGGACGGTCATTCGTGGCCATACCGCGATGAAGCGTAATGTGCCCTGCTTGCGCTAACGCCTCCACGATCGCTTCCATCGACGCACGCGGGCGTGGGATCAGGTCTAAAATTTGCGAGCTTTGTACCGCAAGAATTCCTGGATACAGTGCGCCCACTGGGGTGCCCGCAATTTCATGCAGTGCGGTATAAACTGCTTTCACATCCGCTTCCACCGGCGAGTTCGCGCGAAGGAGCGATTCCTGCAAGCCTTTGTCGCGCTCGTTGAAAACGAGGACCGCATGAGCACGCTCCCCATCTCGCCCAGCGCGGCCCGCTTCCTGATAATATGCTTCGAGTGAGCCGGGAATATCGTAGTGGACGACCACGCGAACGTCCGGTTTATCGACGCCCATGCCGAACGCGCTTGTCGCGACGATCACGCGCGTTTCATTCGATTGATAGCGCTCCTGCGCCTGCTGCCTAAGCACGAGCGGAATTCCTGCGTGGTAACTTTCTGCGGCAATTCCTCTTCCGCGAAGATCGAACGTAATGCGATCGACCGATTTTCTCGTCGCGGCATAAACAATTGCCGATCCACGATCGACCGATTGCAAAATATCCCGAAGCCGCACATCCTTATCGCACTCGCGCAAAACGCCATAAGCAAGATTCGGGCGCTCGAATCCGGTTACGATTTCGAGCGGATCGCGAAGTTGCAAGAGCTGCGAAATATCAATGCGAACTTCGGGCGTGGCCGTCGCGGTGAGTGCAATTACTGGCGGCCGCTCGCCATTCGAAAACTTTTCGTAAACATCAGGAATGCGGCGATAGGAAGTTCGAAAATCATGTCCCCACTGGCTGATGCAATGGGCTTCGTCAACCGCGAGCAGCGAGATCGGAAGATGGGCCAGTTCTTCAACGAAGGGATAAGACTCCAATCGCTCTGGCGCGACAAAAATAATTTTAATATCTCCACTGTGTGCCCGCCGCACGAGCGCCCGCGTTTCCGCATAGGTCAGTGTGCTGTTCAGTGCGACTGCGGAAATGCCGAGCTGCCGCAGGCGGTCCACCTGGTCCTTCATCAACGCAATGAGTGGCGAGACGACAAGCGTAATACCCGGAAGCAGCAACGCCGGAAGCTGATAGCAAAGAGATTTGCCTCCGCCCGTCGGCATAATAACAAGTGTGTCGCTTCCTGCAAGAACATTTTCAATGGTTTCGCGCTGCATCGGGCGAAAGCCGCTTAAGTGGAAGCGCGCTTCAAGTATGCGATCTATCGCATTGGTCGCGATGCGCTTCGCTTCAAGCTCGGACAACATTCCCAATCCTCACAGGCGCTTCGCCAAATTCCAGCAGGGCATTTTCAATTCCCGATGCTCGATCCGGAGGTACAATAAGGATTAATCCTATCCCAAGATTGAAGGCCCGGCGCATCTCTGCTTCTGGAACCATTCCGGCTTCCTGAATGAGTCGGAAAATCGGCGGGCGTTCCCAGCCGTTCCAATCGATCGAAAGCGAAAGTCCTTCCCCAAGCACCCGAGAAGTGTTGCCGACAATTCCACCGCCGGTAATGTGGCTGAGTGCGTGAATATCCTTCGCGGGATCGAATGTTTCAAGTAGGTGACTAATGGGGCGTAGATAGGAGTGATGGACCTTGAGAAGCGCATCCGCTACCGTTTCTCCGCCAAGAATTCCAGGAGTAGAACTCAGGGAGTAGCGTGAAAGCAGCGCCTGACGGGCGAGGCTAAAACCATTCGTGTGAAGTCCGGTGCTTGGCAGGCCGATAAGTACATCGCCTTCCGAAACATTCTCGCGGCGGAACATCCGGTCGCGCTCGACGACGCCGACGATCGTTCCAGCCAGATCGTAATCCGACCCGGAATACATACCGGGCATTTCGGCGGTTTCGCCGCCAATGAGCGCGCAGTTATTTTCAGCGCAAGCTTTGACAAAACCCGAAATTACCGCCTCGCCAACTTCAACCCGCAATTTTCCACAGGCGAAATAATCGAGAAAAAAAAGAGGCCGAGCGCCGCAAACAAGGATGTCATTCACGCAATGATTGACCAGGTCCTGTCCAACCGTATCGTGCCGGTTGGCTTCGATGGCAACTTTGATCTTGGTGCCGACGCCATCCGTGCTCGAAACCAGGACGGGAAACTTCATGTCCGGGAAGCGCCCATCGAATAGTCCTCCGAAACCGCCAATATCAGTAAGGACGCGGTCACTGAAAGTCTTCCGCACCATTGGTTTTATTCGCCGCACCAGTTCTTCGCCGGCGTCGATATTCACGCCGGCCTGCGCGTAAGTCAGGCCATGTTCTTGCTGCTGGCGAACTTCTTCCACGAAACTCATGGCAGCGGGAGCGCGGTGTGGACGATCGTCATCCCACACGTTATCGTCGTTGGCTTCGAGGGAGCTTTTGCGAGTCTGCACTGCAGGGTTGCAGCGAATGATGTATCGCGCATGTACTTCGTGATATCGACTCTCGTTAATATAAAATTCGTGTCGACGGTGCTTGGTGGAGTCATCGAATCGAATGCAATAGTATCCGAACCGATTAGAATGC